>Ga0307380_10001275_pt1 | contig 37496 bp, 81 predicted proteins | sample UN3MG_FD_202239 | JGI IMG/M metagenome (GOLD analysis project Ga0307380, IMG submission 202239) | Soil microbial communities from Risofladan, Vaasa, Finland - UN-3 | ecosystem: Environmental > Terrestrial > Soil > Coastal area > Acid sulfate soil | place: Finland: Risofladan, Vaasa | collected...
TTCCAGGTTCATAAATCATTCCCAGGTTCATAAATCATTCCCAGGTTCATAAATCATTCCCAGGTTCATAAATCATTCCCAGGTTCATAAATCATTCCCAGGTTCATAAATCATTCCAGGTTCATAACAAACCGAAACAAAGTGAGCAGTATCATCTTTTGTTGTTGATAAATTCCTTGTTTGGTGGTATAATATATACATAAGAAAAACGAAAACTTAAAAAAGGGAGATAACATGGGACACACAGAAAACAATAAAAATAAAATTACTCGCACTTGTAAAAAATGTAGTAATGAGAGCTTTGATCCGTTTTTTGAAGATAATGTATGGGTTTATGAATGTTCTTCTTGCCATCATATATGGGAAGAGGGAACAAATACCGATACCCTCGAGAGCATAAGGTATGCTGAAAAATGTGGCGACGATTTTTAATTATAATTGTTTTTATTCATATAAAAAAGCCCTGTATTTTACAGGGCTTTTTTTGTTTCAACAAAGTGAGCAGTATCATCTTTTGTTGTTGATAAATTTTGTTTTATGTGGTATAATATATATACGATAAGAAAACCGAAACAAAGGAAAATCAAAATGGTCACAATCTCAACAATCATAAATGGAGCGGTAAAACTTGCAGATAACTTTAAGGTTGAGAGAAAAAGCGGGAATGCAGTTCTTATCAGAGATATCGACGAGAAAAATGCAAGATACAACTATGTATGGATTCATGAAAATAATCTTATCGATGGGGATAATGTACGTTACAATGCATATAAAGAGAACAAATGGTTTTTCGGTGCTTTTAACGCTTAATAAAAGGGAATAACAATGTTTTTACTTAAAACTATAATGAGCTTAACATGGGATTTAATTGTCCGGTTTAAATGGATCATTGCAATATTAAGTTTATACTCAGGATATCTTTTATTATTAGGCAAAGCAGTTGCAACTATTAACGGTATACAGGGATAAAAAAGGAAAGGGGATAAATACAATGACATTACATACTACTGATAAAATAGTACAGGAAATTGCAAGGAAAGCATTCCCAGATTATAACGGTAAGAAATTTTGTGTACAGGTTGAGACCGGAACTATCAATACTACTTATAATGCTTATTGGTCCGGCGGTAGTCGGACATATTATAATTTTGTGCGACTTGATACGCTGCAATTAATGGGAGAGGTGCCAGCACAGCATCCAGTTTTTAATAAACCTATTAATGGCGCTGATAAAGTTCAACTAGTGCCCGGTTTAATGTGTGTTAAACGTACTTATTTCTGTGGTAAGGATTTAGGTATAACTATTGTAGTTCATCCCGATAATGCGCCCAGATTGCTTCCTGATACCTCGGAGTATACAAGGGATGAGATGATTGTTCTTATAGCAACTCGGAGTTATAAAAATACTTATGGCGGTAAAACCAATATCAGATTTAAAGAAGCACACAGGGATACCGGAATAACTGAGGAGAGATGGGAAACTGCAAAGCAGATATGCATTGAAAAGAATCTGCTTAACAAAGCGGGAAGTATAACCAATACAGGGAGAAATATAGCACAGCAAAAAAGATTGTACGAATTTAAGTAATCCCCTTTACAATAGAGAGAAATGGTCATCCTTCGGGATGCCTTTTCTTCACACATATCATTTTCGATGATTGTGTCGTTTCGGTGCGACATTATTTATTAATTGTCGATTCTGATTGAATTAATAACGTTCCGGACATCGTTCCGGACATCGTTCCGGAATAATACACTTATAGTACATTACCTATTGATGCGTTAATCCATACCACACAATCGTGCTGAAGATATTATCTTACTCTATTTTTCGTTGCAAAAAGGGGCTTCTGGAAAGGTCGGTATATAGGGGTCTGCAAAAAGGGGCTTCTGGAAAGGTCGGTATATAGGGGTCTGCAAAAAGGGGCTTCTGGAAAGGTCGGTATATAAGATGTCGCTATATAGGGGCGTTTCCATAATGCACCATATTTGAGGCATTGCAGAAACAATAGTTATATTTAGAAAGATGACTAATTATATCGAAAGGCCTTGACTTATCATCATGAATGATATATGTTATCTTACGTTGTAATTGAAATAGCGTGATATTGAGATAGCGATGTGTTGTACCCGACGAATGTAAAATTATGGGAGTGGTCTAACCGCTCCCTTTTTTATGGCCTACAGGGGGACAGGGGTACAGGTACAGGTACAGGTACAGGTACAGGCCTACAGGTACAGGCCTACAGGTACAGGCCTACAGGTACAGGCCTACAGGTACAGGCCTACAGGGAGAAAGGGCTAAGGGCTGAGGAGGTATGAGCGCAGAGATAATATATATATATGTAATGTATGTGATACATGTGCATGATACGTATACATTAGTACATTAGTACAGTACGTACAGTACATAGAGATAAGAGATGAATCTATTGAGGTATCTCTCTACATAGATAAGGAAGGGAATGTATCCTCGTATCTATGTAGGGAGATTTTTTTGTCTATAGGAAAATTTCAGGAGGTAAGAGCAGAAGGTACTGGGAGAAAAGAAAGAAAGAAAGAAAGAAAGAGAGAGGGAGGAGAGATGGAAGGGAGAAAAGAATTCGAAAAATTTCTTGACGCGTTGAGCCAGAAGATTTCGAAAGGAAATGTGCGCACGAAAGGGAAGGAAGAAAAGATTTCTTCTTATGCATGTAGCGCTGGGGAGAGAAGGGAAGAAGGGAAGAAATTTTTTGTACAGAATGTAGGAGAGAGAGGAGGCAGGGAGTGCATAGGATATCGGGCAGGAGAAGGAATAACGTTTCCATTTAAGGACAGCAGAGAAGGGAGAGCAGAGAGAAGGGCGAGCCTATGATGGGGGGGTGGGGGAGGTGAGTGAGCAGAGAGAGCTTGTCAGTTGAGCGTGGGCGAGGTGAGGTGGCTTGAGATAGATTTGCTGGTGAGTGCCGAAGCGACGCGTAGCCATACGGATAATTTTTTGAAAATTTTTTTAAATTTATCGACGATTTTTCCTCCACCCCCTACCCCAAATTTTGGCGCCTCTACCCTGTGAAACATTTTCAGGCTACCTTTTTCCGTCCTCTAGGCGCGTCCAATAATGCATGGGGCGTTTTGTGGAAGGGATGTAGGGTGAACGGGTTTCAAAAAATTTCTGGGAGGTCGGTTTTGCACAAGCCCATAGGCGCGTCCAAGAATAAGAGAGAGAGTGCTGTAGAGTCGTGTTATGACGAGTTGTACTGTGACATTCCGTTTGCGTTAAGTGACGTAGAACGTACTCTAACGCAGCCGTATGGTCATTTTGGAAGCGTGTCATCATGATCCGGTTTTGAAAAAAATTTGGGAGGTAATTTTTGAAGGTCCATATATGAGTGTACAGAAATAAGTGTAGGAGTATATGGTTTTGTCGTATAAATGGTTTATATGTCGGATAAGAATTGGATATGTCGTAGAAGTTTAGGAAAGATGAGAAAACTATAGGAGTGTGGGGTCGGGAGTGGGTGGCGATTCCGATAGCATTACAAATCGTAAGATGAAGTTATAATATAGAGGGGTAATAATGAATTGGTAATAATAAGACTTGAGGAGAATTTGGAAATATGGCACATCCACTTAACGATAGAATAAATATGTTAGAAAAGAGATCTGCTGTAAAATGTAATAAAAATTGTGAATATTTCAAATTTAAACATCTTCGTTGTGCATGTGTATTATCTGATGTTTTTTCTGTTAATCAGGGAGAGCCATGTTTTGAGTTTAAAAAGAGAATGGTTAATGAGAAGTTAGAAAAATAAAAAGGGTTAAAAGATGACAATATTAATTACGGGTTGTGCTGGATTTATCGGATATAGTGTAGCGAAAGAACTTCTTAAAATGGGAGATACGGTAATAGGGGTCGATAACTTTAATACATCTTATAGGATTGATATTAAGCATCAGAGAAATGGTCGCCTGGGAGTATATAACAAACACATTTATAGTTATCAAGGATCCCATAATAAGTACAAATGTGTTTTTGCCGATACAACTAACCGATCCAAGATGGAACAGATATTTACCGGCAATAATATCAAAATGGTAATTCATTTAGCTGCGAGGGCAGGAGTACGGGAATCCGTATCTAATCCAGACGAGTATGTTAATTCAAATATAATTGGATTTTACAACATTATGGAGTGTTGTCGCAAGTATAAAGTGAAAAAGGTAATATATGCATCGAGTTCCAGTGTTTATGGCAACAATAAGAAGTTACCTTTTTCAGAGAATGATAAAATTGGTACTCCGCTTAGTATATATGCAGCCAGTAAGATATCAAATGAGTTAATGGCACATACGTATAGTCATCTTCATGGAATTCAGACGATAGGATTAAGGTTTTTTACGGTTTATGGGCCTTGGGGCCGTCCTGACATGGCGATTTGGAAGTTTACACATGCGATAATGAAAGAAAAGCCGATAAAAGTATATAATTATGGGGATATGAGTAGGAGTTTTACTTATATAGACGATATTGCCAGTGCGGTGAGAAATATAGTTCTTTCCAGCAACCTTGATCAGTACGAAATCATCAATTTAGGTAACAATGTGGGTGATACTTTGGGAACGCTGATTGGTATTCTGGAGGATAAGATTGGTAAGTCGGCAATAATTGAGCATATTGAGATGCAGCCTGGTGATGTAAAAGAAATATTGGCAGATATAAAAAAAGCGAAGAAGAAATTAAATTGGATGCCTTGTCTTGATTTGGACGATGGATTAGAGCGTTTTGTTGATTGGTATAAGGAATATATCTATGAGTAGTTACATGAAGAAGAGTTTGGATATATATATTTTCAATATATTACGTTGGATAAATGAGCGAGTATTAAAAACGTATCCCCTGATAAAGGATTGTGCTCGTTGTAGGGATTGCGGTCGGAACGTTCATGATTTTGGTGTTCCGGATGATTTATGGGAAAAAGCGGTTGGTGAGGAGATAGTATTATGTTATGATTGTTTTGCAGACCGTGCTGATAAAAAAACAGGAATGAAATGGCGTTATGGTCTGTATAAGCTAGAAGAGAAGTGGGAGAATCATTAAGATGGGCTATTCAGTTGCTATTCACTGTAAAAATTCATCACTAAAGAAGGGAATGTTGGAGTTTATGAATAAACATTTCCGTAATGTCAACGAATTGTTCGGAATTACGGTTCGATCTACCTTAACAGATGATTTATCTTATGATCATGGAGAAAATACGGTAGGATTTGATTATGGTGCGTGTTCATCGATAGAGCATCACTATGTTTATACAATAATAAGTTGGATAGGCATAAAAGTAGGGAAGAAAAAGAAATTTGGGGCTCATGACGCTGTTCCCCATTATACATACGATGGAGATTGGGAGCCTATACTTGTAAATACTAATGTTGACAATTATACTAAGGTTGATGAATTAGGTTTCTGCAGTATTGGTGTGAATTATAATGAAAAGCAAAAAGATGGATTGAATGAGTTATTGCCTTTGGATTGGACTATAGATCGAGTGGATAGTGTAATAATGGAAGAGTTGAAGAGACTCGAGGAGAAATGGGAGAGTGGAGAATGATATTGCGATTGAATGATGGTGAATCGGTAACGATACAATGTAATCATGTTGATGATCCTGATAAGGCTCACAGTTTTACATTTTCAAATCATGGTGGAGAATTAGTAGGTAGGGAGTTTAATATGGCTCGTGAGAAAATGGAATGTGTAGATTTTAGAGATCATCATTTTGAGAGTGATGGTGGTGACTGTATTTACTGCGGAAAAACTTATACAGAGATAATGGAGGAAAAATGAAAGTTTATCTAATTAAAAGGGCGATGATGGGTGGTTCGGAACTTTTGAAGACTGCTTATGCTAACAAGAAGGTATGCCAACTGGTCTGTCAGGAAAAGGCAGAGGAGTGGGTAAGTTACCATTGTATGGATCATACCGGAGAGAAAATAATTAATGGTCGTGTGATAGTAGGAGATCGTGTATATAAGTTGGATGATTCGAGTAGTACTGACAAGTTGAAGAAAAATGCTATTGAGAAATTAGATAAAGAAGAGCGTGCGGCCTTGGGCTTATAACAATTAACGGAGGGATTTATCATGTTTGCAGAAAGAATGTTGAATCTTTGTCATGAGATCGAGAAGTTACCGGCAGGAGAGCAGCAGACGAAAGTAAGTATTATGGCAAGTGAATTGCAGAAGGAAATTCAGGCTCAGGAGGATTCTGATTTAGAATATGATGTTTCAGGTAAGTAATAATGTTTCAGGATGCTGGTATTCAATTGGAATATAAATATAATGAACAGCAAAAATGTGAGCGATGGAGGTATTTAATATGGTAGAATGGTATAAGCATCACGGCAATACAGTAGCGGTATTCTCTAATTTAAAAGGTAAGCATAGAGATCACTGTTTATGCTTTGAATGTTCGAAGTTTAGTGGTGCTAATTTACCTGGGCCTGGTGAGAAAAAGAAGAATTGTCCGATAGCTCAGGATACTTACGATAATTGCGTGAAGCATGGGTTGGTAACTCCGGTTTATGAATGCCCTCAGTTTGATCAGGTATTACCTTTCTAATATGACTTATTTGCCTTGATTGTTATATTATAGAATGACAATAACTGATTATATTGACCAGTGTATTGCTGATGAAAGAAACGTTAAAGGTTTTACTATTGGTCGTGGTAAAAAGATTTATTGGTATATTACTCCTATGCCAAGGAGTGGAAAGTACCGGTGTTTGCCGATAGATGAGCATGGATGGTTGGGTTGGCCTAGGTTCGTCAAGTGGGATCAGGAGATAAAAGTTGTTCGAGATAAAGCCGATGACAGATAAAGAGAAGGAAAAGTGGCAGGATGATTACGAGTTGTTCGAATTGTGGTTTTGGTTTTTATTTACGACAGGTTTTACGGCATGGGTTATATGGGCTTTGGTACGATTAATTAAATATGGATAATGATTGTGTTTGTTAAAACGAGGTAAAAAGATGTCAGGATATTTGGAAGTCCCTGGTTTTGAGAATATAACCCACGAAAATATGGAAGTGTCTGATGCTGTTGGATATCTCAATAGTGTTTTGATAATTTATGGGCCTCCTTGTGAGTGGTGTAAGCATTTTAGTGCATTCTGTTCCAAGAAATTCAGACCACGGCAACGTTCACTTAAATTTGGGCCTTTTTCATCTTGGTATTTACGGAAGCATTGTAAAGGATTTGAAGATAAAAAAGACAGTGAAGAAGATCATGATGCAGCGATAGAGCGTCGCATAAGTAATCAATTGAATTGTGGTGCACAGACGTATGGCTCATGAAATGGATGAAGAAATAAGGGCATTTATTAAAATGGAGCGAGAAGAGTCGGATGCATTTTTGAAGGCCTGGTCAAAAAAAGACCCCAGTCTTTGCCTTGAGATGAGGGCGTATAAAATGTTTTCTGCCGGTGTACAGAAGTATGGAAAAAAGTGGAGTGATCGGGAATATGAAATAAGAAAGAAGGAAGAATGATTGATAGTGTCCGGAATGTATTGAGAAAAGATAAGTGGGTAGATCGTTTGTATCTTTTAGATGCTGAGGAAACAGATTTGATTCAAGATATATTGAGTGCTATAATAGAAGATTTGGAATATAAGGGGCCTCCCCCGTTAGATGGTAATGAGAAAGATTGTGGTAATTGTGGGAAAAAAGGGCCTTTTACTTATACCCGATTTTGTTGGTCATGTTTGGAAGAAGGGATATAATATGTATGGTGAGGATATGATATATACGGTAAATTATAAAGACGGTAATTCAGGAGAACCTCAAGCATGTGTTTGCAGGGGGATTGTTGATTTGGATAATTCTATTAGTGGAATAGAAATGGATGGTGGTAGCGTTAATTTTGTAGTTGATGGAAATGGTCGGAAAGTAACTGCTGCCCAGGTTATTAGTGTTCATACGGAGGCTTTTTAATATGGAATTAATAAATAATAAGATATTGTTGCAGGGATTGTTGGATGGCAGATATAAGTATTCTAATCTAGAAAATGCAGATGTTTTTTGTAGCATTGAATATTTCAATGGTGATGAAGTTAAAATATTTGGTCGTATTTCTCCTGATTCTGATCAAGAAGAAATAGGTAGTACCAATGAGTTAGCAACAGATCTTTATCAACGTGTTTCAAGTGGCTGTAGTAGCATCATGGATGTTGAGGAGAAGATAGTTAAATTTATGTCAGGTTTGAGAGTGGAGTGGTTTAAAAAGGGTCAAAATTCAGTTAAGCGCCAGAATGAGAGTGGTTGTTGCTGTATAATAAACGATAATGATGAGGTAGTAAGTGCATGTGGGGCTCATAGTGATTGGGCTAATGAAATAGACAATATGCTTTATCAGGTTTATAAATTCTGGAAATTAGGCGCTTCAAAAGGGACTGTATGGGACGGATTGAAGAAAGTGTTTTTGGAGTATGAGGAGAGATTTCCGGATAAGAAGGAGTCTCTATAATGAGTATAATGGAAAGAATTTATAGTGATGGTCTTATTTTTCAGTATCAATTTTTGCTATTGGTTCTACGATTGCCTTGATAATAACTTTGCCATTTATTATTAAAGATATTATTGATGAGCGTAAGAATATTAAAGAAGCAAGGGATAAAGGTCATATGACGATTACTTTATAATGATGGGGGAGATTGGTGAAAGTCTGTTCTGCATGTGGATTTCCGATATTGGATGAAGAAGAGCACATGAAGACTTGTCATGCTTATAAGTCTGCTAAGTATTTCTGGTATGAGATCATCAGTTTTATTATTTGCGTATTTATTTTAATAATATTTGCAGTGTGGGTATTGAAGTAAGGAGTCAATCAATGAAGTGTCCAAAATGTGGTGAAGATAAGTTTTTTCTTTTAGATGCAGAGAGTATTCGTGATAGGGGACAATGTAAGGGTGGCTGTGGATATTTTGCAAATATTAGTAAGGTTGCTGGTTATTGGGAAGGTATTGAAGCCGGTAGGTGCCGGTGCCAGCCGGTACGGGTTAAGTCTAATTTAATAATGATAGCAATAAGTGGGGAGTGTGATCAGCATAAGCATTTATTAGATAAGATGGAAGAAAGTGAAGATGATTGGTTTCCTGAAGCTTTTTCAAAAAGACCCGATGGTAATAGGTAAAAAAGTAAAGTATAATCATTCGAGCTTAATCTAAGGAGGGCTTGATGAGATATTTTTTAATAATTTTATTTGCTTGTTCTTTTATATTCGCTGGGCAAAAAGAAGATTGTGCCCAGTTACAGGATACTTCTATCGTTGTTACTGAAGAAGGCGATACCATAAACGTAATAAAGGTGTATACATTGGTATTGGATACCGTATTAATCGATGTAGATTTAAAGGTTGATGCTCCCAATAAAGAAAAACCGGAAAAACCTGAGAAGCCGGATAAAAAGGAGAAACCTGTTAAGGAGAAAAAATAGCGATGTGATATATTGTGGTGTGTTTATGATGATGGGATGGCCCCGTAGCCGGTATGGTTGCGGGGTTTCTTTTATTTAGTTATATTTTAATTGAGAAGTAAATGAGGTCTGAAAAGACTTTCAGAAGTGCTTTGGTGCAGGGGTGTGCCAGGGCATTTTTTGCTTTCCTACCTTTCTTAGCTTTCCTACCTTTCCTACTTATTCTTTCTATTTAGTTGACTTATTTCTTGATTTTGTTATATTATATTATGGCAAATATATCCGAGGGAGAAAAAAATGAAAAAAGGCGATAGAGTGGTTTTAACGACTAGTTTCAGTTTTGGGCTTCACCCAAAAGATTATAATGCGAAGACGATACCAGTTGGTACGACAGGTAAGATACTTTCAGTTTCCGGCGAAATGTATTCTATGACTACTGACATAAAGGCTGGTAAAGGCAATATTATATTAAAGGGATTAAGTGAAGATGATTTAAGGAAAGATAAGTAAAGGAGTAGAATTATTTCATGTTAAGAAGAATAAAAAGTATTTGGCTGTTTATTACGTTAAGGACTATTTGCCCTATATGCGGAGGAAGCGGAGTTCGTGTAAGCGAATGCGATGCAAGATATGGTGGTGATTTTGCTGATACATGTGATTCCTGCAATGGCACAGGGGCACAGATTAAATATGGCGTAAGAAGTTTTTTAAACAGGGTAAAATGAATTTATGACAGACAAAGAATTATTGAATAATATTATTGGATTCATGGCTTATGACCAATGATGCGTTGATTCAGGAATTCACAATGAGACTTTAAAGGAAGAATGTAAAAGGATTGTTGATTCTCGAAGGGGCGATGAATCATTGGAAGAATTGTTTTCTTCTTATGTCTATGAGATAACAGCACCGGATAGTCAATACAAAATGGAAGATGTTGCTGGGTTTATTAGATATTTAGCCGATGAATTTGACTGGGATTGCACATGAAAAAGCCAATAACAGAATTTAAGTTGGAGCACAGGTCAAAGAGATCACTATGGTCTCTCCTTAATGAGCATATTCATTATTTAAAAGGAGATGGATATCTTTCCCGTAAGGAATTAATTGAGATGATTAAATATGTCAGGGAGAAGATAAAGGAAAGAGAGAAGTAAAATGCAGACCGTATTTGAGAAAGAGTTTCAATACGTTTTAAAGCATATTCCAAAAGATTTGCTTGATAAGGGTTATTCCATGTTTATAAAGGTATGGCAGGATAATACCCTTGAGTTGGAAATTAGGATATCTTCCGATGGTAGAATTCACCGGTTTATGTATGATAAGAATACCAATTATACTGCCCTGTTTCATAGAATTATTGATAAGGCTAAAATAGATGTTGGGTTTGAGAATTTTGGTGTTCACCCAATGGAAATTATTGAAACTATGCTTGATTATAAGGAGTTATAATGCCTTGGTATTTCTTAACATTTGATTTCGGCCCTGGTCACCAAAGCCATGATGAAGGTTATTGTTGGTCAGACGATGTATTGAAAGGGGAAGATAGAAAAGAGTTTTGGGAAGAGTGTGCGCCATCTCATTCTGATAGTGTTGTTGGTAAGCTGATGAGAGTGAAGAAATTGCCAAAGGAAGTTTGGGAAGATAAGATGAGAGATTATAAAAGTAGCATTCAATATTATCGTGAAAAAATTAAGATATTAAGTGAAACTCCGATATTAAATAATTGCCGGAAAGATAGATACGGCAGAAGGGTGCTAAAGAAGAAATGATTGTAGATGATTTAGAAATTATAAGTGAGGCTATCGGCTATTCAACTATGCATGGTGGAAAAGTAAATAATGCATTTAATCGCATAGAACAGTTTATAGCCGAAGCGCAAGAAATTTCCAAAGATAAGGTTAAAGTTTGTCCTGATTGCAAAGGTGAAATATTTCACATAATCCAACATTGTAGGGGTAGGTATTGTGAATATTCTAAAGTAATCGGCACATAATATCAGGAAAGTTTGGTAAGATGAATATGAATTTAGATGATTTAGAATTCAAAGTAAATGATGGTGGTAATAATGTTGATATAACTGCTATCGACCCTTCTGCATCTGGATTTAATATTATTGGTACTGCAAGTGCGAATGTGCATATTAGAGATGATAATACAAATAAGATGGTATGGTGGATTTCAAGGATAAAGTTATTCCCCAATGTTCCTACTGGCAATGGGATCGGGTCGATGTTACTTGAAAAGTTAAAGAATGAAATGAGAAAGAGAGATTGTTGTTTGATAGTATGCCCTGGTGGTTATGCCGAGAATAGGGATGAGCAATTTAATTTTTATATAAAGAATGGGTTTGAGTATATTGATAATGATAAATATGCATTAGAGTGGGATCCTAATTGGAAACATAGAATTTCTAATATTCCTAATCAGAAACGGCTTAAACTTTTGACTGGGGAATAGATAATGAGGGAGATGATGAATGAGTTCTGATAAAGAAGAATTAACGCAGGAAGATACCGGTTTTATTTTGTGGGCATTAGGTATTGTTTGTGGTCAATCTGACAAAATGGATGAAAAACATCAAAAATATATAGAAGAACATCAGGATAGTATTCTGGAGAAGATAGGCAATATTCATGAGTCTTTTAATGCGGGAATAAATTGAATACTCTTAAACTTGAACTCCACTTAATACCTAAACCATGCTTTGGTTTTAATTTAAGGAATCATCTTGGTAGCCAATGGACTAAATTATCAAAGAAGATAAGGGGAGATCGTAATTATATATGTGATATATGTAATATAAGCCTACCTAAAAGGAATATGCATCTTCATGAAGTATGGGATTTTACTGACGGGATTCAAAAGCTTGTAGGATTTGAATGTGTTTGCCATATTTGCCATAGTGTTCATCATTGGGGATTATCTGAAATTCAGGGGAAAAATATGGATTTTTTGTTAAAGCATGCTTGTAAGGTCAATAATTGTCATGATTGGGAGTTTATACATCATATCAGAGATTCGGCTGAAATTTGGGAAGAGCGCTCACGTAAAAAATGGGAACTTGATTTAAGTTATATGGATGCTATAAAATAGGAGATATAAAGGAATGAAGAAACGAATAGTAGGGCATGATACGGTATTAGGAATTGGAGATGATACCTTTCACCTGAGTAAGGGGGATGAGATACTTTCCTTTGAGACTGATATTTATGGTCGGGTCAGGGTTAATATAAATGGTATGGATCAGACCATTAGCAAACCAATGCTTGATCGGATATCTAATATAGTACATGATGATCGTCACCAAGATATCCTGCAACAAATAAGGAAGTAGGCATTATGGTTTATAGTACTCTTGGTGCAATATGGATAATGATAGGGATAGGAGCTACCTTAATGGGTGGGATGAAACCTGATACTGTCTATATTGGTGTTTTATTATTCCTTATACTTTTAAAGAAAAATGGATGATGTAGTGGAAAATTATGTGCACGTTTATGCGAAAACAGAAGATGAACTTGATGAAAAAGTAGAAGAGTTCTTGCAACAAGGTTGTAGAAAAAAGGGGGATGTGCGTAAATTGAGTAGTGGCGATTTTGTTCAATCATTAATGCGTAGAGGTTATGTTGAGTCAATGATACATAATTCAAAAGGTTTTAACAAATAAGGGGATAGTGTTTTGGGGCATGTAGACAATAAGAAGATAAGTAGATACTTGTCTTTCATACTTCGCCATAAACCTGCAGAAATTGGCATTAAATTGGATGAGCATGGTTGGGTTGATATTGATGAGTTGATTGAGAAGGCTAAATACCAACTTACCCGGGAACTATTAGAAGAAATTGTCAGGACGAACAATAAGCAGCGATTTAAGATAGACGGGAATAAGATACGGGCAAGTCAGGGTCATAGTATAGGTGTTAATTTGGGTTTAAAGGAGGAAGATCCCCCTGATCATTTATATCACGGGACTCCACGTAGAAGTACTTCAAAGATATGGATTGGTGGGCTCAAGAAGATGAGTCGTGATCATGTTCATTTATCTGAAACTGTTACAGAAGCAATTATAGTTGGTCTGCGACGTGATCCGAGGCCTGTAGTATTAAGGATAAGCGCTGGGAGTATGTATAAAGAAGGATTTAAGTTTTATTTGGCAGATAATGATGTATGGCTTACTGATAATGTTCCTTCTAAATTCTTATGGTTACACGGTCAGCCGGAATAATCACCATATCACCCATATAATAGTCACACTGCGCTATTAATAGAGAGTTGTGACAATGCTTTAGGACAGGAATGTTCTAGAGCATTTTTATTTCCTTTTAGTTGACTTTATTGCTGTATTTGTTATATTAGGATATAGAAAGAAAGTATATTAAAATTATGGAGTTAAATAATGGATATAAATGTATCATTTTGTTGTGCTTTATTAAGAGGTGCAAGAGAAGATTTTAAGAAGTTACTTCCTAGCAGGGCATTAAAAGGTTTATATGTTATGGGGAGTCAGTTAGGTGCTAATAAGCATTATAATGGGCATGTTCCCCGTAATGAGTTTTTCCCGAACGGTTTTTACTGGGAGGGTAATGCAGATAACGCTTATGATGCAAAGGCAAGTACAATTTTTGCGATAATAAACCGGATTGAAAATAAACGGTTTGACGATGAGCAGTACCCTATAAAGATGGAAGGTAAATAGAAGTATGGATATTGACATTCATAGTGCAAAACATTTTACGGTTGTAGAAATTTCTATTGCAGAGAAAGACAGGGAACAGGCAGATCAAAAGATAGAAGAGATTGCGAAGGAATTATCTGTTTGTTTTACAAGTGGAGCAATGCAATGGGAGTGCAGGTATAAGGGAGTAGAATCCACCAATCCTAAATTTAATTATAATTACACTATCACATTTACAACCAGAAAAATTAATGTGGTAGATACTAATTATAATAATAAAGATTTTATGATTACTGATATATCTGAATAATTGGAGATTAACATGGCAAGACATTGGCAACCTAAATTCCGGTGTAAATGCAAGCAGTGTGGTTGGGAAAGTAAGCGTACATTGGTTACAATGGTTTATCCTTGTCCTATATGTAGTGGAATGGTTAAACGCCATAAAGTTGTCCTGAGATGTAGTAGGAAAATAAGCAGGACATGTAGTGCGAGGAGTGGGGAGTGTGAACATTCGGTAAATCATTATGAAATGACTGGTCGTTGTGGTGGATGGAAAAAATGTATTGATGGCCCGCAATGCCGGTGCGTTAGAGTAAAGGAATAAGATGACAGAGGATGGAAGAAGACCGAGTGAGATAACTGTTGAATTTTTAAAGAAGCATGGTTTTGCCAAGGTAGGTAGGACTGATCATTTCTTTTTGAGGATATCAGATGATGTTGTTCTTGCTTATGACTCAATTGACGGATTTATGGAAGTTCGTAGGCATATAGATGGTAGGAAGCGACATGCTGAACAAATGACCTGTTTGCCGAAGCCTTATCGAACGGAAAAAGAGTTTATGGAATTTATTCATGCTGTTGTACCTAAATCGGAGATAATGTGATGGATAAAAAACCTAAAAAGAAATTACCCAAAAAAGTAAAGATTGATGTTGAAGTCAATATTATTGACCTATTATATAAAATAACTTCAGTTTATCCACCCAAGGCATTGATCAAATCAATTTATATGATTTATGCGCAAGAAGGTTTACCATATGTACTGTCAATGATGTCCCTATTAGCAGAAAAGAAAGATGCTGAAAATGTAGAAGCAGCACTTGCTTTAACATATCTAATAAACAATTGGGATGATGCAGTAAAAAAAGGTGGTGAAATATTAAAAGATAAATTGGACAATAAAAATGAAGCCGATAAATTGGAATAATGTATCTCGCTCATTCGTTACTTTCAGTAATAATGTTGTACTTGTTTATAAAAAAGGTTTACCATTAATGCGCACTATAATATGTAAAGATATATTTGAAGCATGCGATGTATATGACCGGAGTGTCGAGATTATTAAAAAATACAAAAAAATTTTTAAACCGAAAAATCAAAAAAATTTTTAAAACCCGATAATTCATAAAAGCCAGAAAAGCGAGAAAACACGATAGACAACATTTCCTTATGGAGCCAATATGAACGAAGTAATTAAAAGAATAACAGAGAAAAGAAGGGCTGATAAATTTGATAATTATATGTTAATATTCTTTGTTTATATTTTCCTCTGTATTTTTGGTGTTACTGTTGCTCTTATATATAATGAGATATGGAAAGGAAATTTAAATGTTAGTATGTTTGGTCTTATTACAGGGACTATAACTTTTATAATAGTTTTTGTAATTGTTAGGATATACATAAATATAATGAACAAAGATATATTAATGATTGGGGCTGTCATGTGTAAAGAGTGCGGGACTCAGTGGGATGCGTTAGCAAATAAATCAACATTATATAAATTGGAATGTCCAAGTTGTAATAAGAAAAATAGTGAACCGATGGTTGGTTTAATTGATAATATAAGAAATAGGATTAAGGGTATTTTTGTGAAGGGATAAATGATGGAGAGGTTTGTATTCGAAGTAAGCAGGAAAGTTGATGAGCTGGCAAGTGTAATGATTGAAGGTAAAAATCAGGCTGATGCACTCAAGAAACTGGAGGGTATGAGAGAAGGGTTAAGTTGGCACGGTACTGGTAAGGAAAGTCATTTTAAAGTTGATGGAACTCGAAAATTGGTAAATTCTAAATTTCAGGGAGTCGGGAGTTGTGATATGTGTAATGATTGCAATAGGCATTATCAACGTTGTGATCATCCGGCAATGATAGAGAGATTCCCTAATGAAAATAATCGTTTGATTCCAAATGAATCATTTTATATAACAGTGTTGGATTGGTGCCCGTTGGTGAAGGAGTAAGGATTGGAATGGACGAAGCCGTATCATGGAATCAGTCATTTGGTAGACATTCCAAAGGAATACAGGATAAGCATGAATACTTATACGACTATATCGTATGTTTATATGGTTCACAAAGGGACATATATGAGTCCTGATCCACACCCATTTACTGCTATAAAGGAGTTTACTGGGACAGTAGATGATTGTAGGAAGGAAGCAGAGAAGTGGGCGAGAAAACTGGCATAAATACTAATAGTGAAATAGTGAATGAATTTTGTCGGACTCACAGTCATTGTGATGAATGTCCTGCATTTATGCCTGCCGGTTCGTTGAAGGATGCATGTTATTTTAGGAAGCATGCAAAATACGGTAACAGTAATTTTGATCCAAGAACAGTTGATTTGATAATAGAGAGAATGGAAGAAAGAATGGGGTGGGAAAAAGAACGAGAATATGTACCGAAGTAAGGAGGGTTTATGGCTTGGTACGATGTTTTATTAAGAAGATCAATAATACAGGAAGTAAAGTTAAGGATTCAGTCCACTAGTCGTGCTCAGGCAAGGAAGGATGCTGAAGGTCGAGCTTGTTCAGAAAAACTTGATTGGCAGAGCGATGGGACAGTGGATGAGCAGCCATATTCTGTATCAGAGACTAAAGTAGAAGTAGGTAGGAATAAGCGTAGTAAACCGCTCCAGAAGTCACCGGACAGAATGTTGGTAATAAATAGTTGCTCCAAATGTTATTTATGTAATTCAAGTACATTATTATGTGAGCACCCTAAAATGGTAAAGAAGATTAATGTTAATGATAGACGTATTGATGAAAAGGATTATTTTAAGAAAGTATTGTATAATTGCCCGTTAGGGGAGATGTTATGAGAATGGTATGGAAATTTGTTTGCAGGATCTGGTTTATCCTATTTGAGATTAACCGGGAATTAATGGTATTCCAACATATATACGGTCATTTTCGGGTGAGATATAATGATGACGGCAAGGTATCGCAGAAGATGACTTATTGGACAGCCAGGGATTATGCTAAAATGTTTAAGGGGAAAGTTGAAGATGCATTCTAAAAATGAAGTAATGATAAAGAAAAGACCTAAATTAAGGGCTGGATCACTTGCTCTTTATGTATTATTTTGTAAATCAGTAGATGAAAAAAGGGTGCTTACCCGTAAGGAAATATTCGCTATATATAAGGGTTATGTAGCTGAAGGTCAGGGAGACAGATACATTTATATTGGAGATGGTAAAGAAAGGCATGGTGTTTGGCGAGTTACAGAATGGGATGATTGGGAATGGAAGCGTAATTTTGAAAATTGGTTTACCCGTACATTGGGGTCTTTGCTGCAAAAGGGATATCTTCGGGTTGTCCCTGCGATGGATTTATCAGAATGTGATATGAGTAAACTTTTGGAAATAAAAAATGGGAAAGAAAAACAAAAAGAAAAACAAATATGAGGGAGATAATTTATTCCTGACTGTTATTGTCGGTGTTGTGGATAATCGTGATGCTGTTCATTCTTATGCATATGTAATTGATTTAGATGAAGAACTAGCGCATGAGGATTTATGGCCTAATATTCGCCATAAGAAGTGGAGATGGACTGCTGATAGTGGTGTAGAATTGAGTACGAATATGATTAAGGAAGAAGATAAACTTGATGTGGGAGATTTTGATAATATTCTTAATGATATCAGGAAGAAGTATAAAATAAGAGTAAGTGATAATGGGATACATGAAGATTGTTGTTATTGACATTAGTTGGAGGTATTATGGAAAAGGTTTGGAAGTGTGATCATTGTAGCAGTACTTTTGATCTGGATAAGAAAGATAATGCAGCGAAGCATGAAGATGGTTGTTCTTTTAATATAAAGAATGAGACATGTTGGACTTGTAACAATAGGTTTGATGATGGTGCTCCTATATCAGGCCCTAATAATGCCTGTAGAAAAGGGCATTCTTGTTTTGATAGGGAAGAAGAAGATTTTGCTGTAAAATGTGATGATTATGAATGAAAAGACTAAGAAAAGATGCGATCAGTTAGTGGCACTTGGGCTTATGTATAACGGTGCGGAGTACATGAAGGATGATATTAATGTACATTGGACTGAGATAACCTGTGATACTGATGAAGTTTTCAATAAGATTCTCTCCAAAATTAAAAGTGAGATAAAGAGACGGATGCTAATAAAAAGTTCTACATAATTAAAAAAGGGGAAAGTCAGTGAGTAAGAAATTTATAGTTACTGTAATGTTGGGCATGAATAGGTTTAGTGGTGAAGATACTGATCACCCTTTTGACATGTCTTGTCTTGATGGGTTTAATGTTGCATGGTTACCACAGATTAGTGAACTTGAGAAAACTAATTCAACACCTATTTATGAAATGGCAAAAACAGTAAATGAGTTTATGGTTGATTATAATTCTGATTGCGCTACTGTCGATCAAATAATTAAAGAAGATTTCTTTTTTATTATTGGCAGGGGGACATTAGGAAATGAATCGGAAGAATGTTTAGCCGAGGCTTTACTTGAGGCAAGAAGAGTTTATGGTCGTTACGCTTTCAATATGATTTACTCGAAGAGTTATGGGGTTGTCGATACATTGAGAGCATTCAAAAACCTTAATGAAGAAGGTAGTAGAGTTAGTGCTGATTTAATGTTTTGTATCGATGGTTATGCTCCAATGGCTTCACGGCTGAGTGTATCCGACATGTTTAGTGTCGATGGTAATCGGGAAAGAATGTTTGTTGTTCCCAAAAATATCAGGAAGGCGTTTGGGGTAGTTCAGAGGAAAGAAGGATTTAAAGGGTTACGTGTTGGTCGTCCTGGTGCCAATAATCGTTGGAATACTCAAATTCGTCAGAGAGAAGTGGATAGTCAGGCTACTCATTATAGTGGATATTCTGATGGTTATTCGAGGCGATTAAATGTTTCTCATAATAACATGGAAGAGATAGTATCAACTGTGCGTTGTGTTAAGTATGGTGGTAGAATGTACGTTGTTAACGATTTAATAAAGTTCCTTTTCAGGAAATATAAAGAAGGAAAGTCATAATGGACATTACTCTGGATTATTTGAAAAAATTGTGGGATGATAAAAGGATTGCAAGGATTAAAAAAGAAGGTATGCATTTGGCAGATAGTACAATTTTTTTTAAGAAGTATTCAGATATATGGCCTGAAATAGATGCTGTATGGACTGGCAGTGGAATGTTTGAGCAGGCTATAAGCAGAAGAAGAAGGGTAAAGAAAAAATATGATGGTTGTCATCATATTTTCATATCAGAAATTTGTAATATAGCAGTTGAAGAGTATCGGCAGGTTGCTAATATCATGGGGACAAATAAAATAACCTTATATATAGAAAGATATAGTGGGCATTGGCTTGGCATGAGCCAGAAAATGCTTAGAGAGCATTTTGAACTAAATTATTACAATTATGAGCGAGGTGAGTTAACAGCTAGTGTTGTAATGGTGTAGAATTAAGGTATGTTATGAAAGTTGAATATAAAGGTGAAACATATAATCTCCAATGGCCAGAAAAGTTTGATGATATAGTTCAAAGGGCAGGAGATAAGAATAAAACAAAAGGTGGTTTTGTTAGTTGGAGAAGAGCAGAGATTAATGGTGATCTAGTAGGGTTGCCACTTTTTTTAAGTTACAGGAGTTTATCACATCGATATTCTTTTCTTAAGTGCAGTAAGGTTGAAGGGTTTAAGGAAAGGAAAAGAGCGATTAATAAGGCATGCTTAAAAAAAAGCAAGAAAGTTAGATCGTTTACGAAGGAAAGACAAGAATTATTTAGGAGTGAAATATCAGGTGATATTAAGGAGAGTAACGGATGGAAGTCTAAGTCTAAATGGACAGAAGAGCAGAGGGAAATACTCAAAGACCTTACAGTAAGGCATCGTAGGTCAAAGAAAGTGATTGATTGGGAATCTTTAGTAAATGATCCTGATGTTGAGTTGTTACCATATCAGGATCGTTTTAAACTTATGAAGTATTTCGGTCAGTGTGTTAAGAGAAGGAAAACAAGAAAGCAGATTAAGGATAGGCGAGCAGATGCTATTAGATATAAATATGAAAATTATGATGATTATCTTAAGGGTCAGCAAAGAAGATTTCAAATGATAAAGAATTCAGTTAATGATTTTTTAATAAGTCAGTTAGAGTTGAGATAAAGGGGATAAGATGAAATGCCGTATGTTAAGTGATGAGTGTATATGTAATGAATGTGAAGTAAAAGGAAGTGATAACATATCTATAATTGCTGAAAAGTGTATTTGCATTAAGTGTGGTGTTAAAGATTGCAAAGGAACGACATCTGATTGTAAGAACATAAAGAAGAATTAATTTTAACACTTTACGGAGGAATAATGGGAGAGCGTATGAGCTTTGAGTAATGGATAGATAAATTAAAAAAGAAGAATCCTATTCTTCAATGGGAGACAATGGATAAGCATGTAATGGATGATTTACGTAAGGTATATGATGATATAGGTGAAAAGAAGGAGAAGAAGGAGTGACTTTATATCGTAGAGAATTAGTTGATTTAGATAGTAAGGAAGGGGTTGAATTGTTGGATTGTTTAGCCCCTGCTATTTGTAATGATGGTCTTCGTACTGACGTGGAAGAAATAGTAAAAAGGGGTAAAGAGAGATATGACATGGATAAGGAACAAGTCGATATGGGTAATGTTAATAAAGGAAAAGGGTAAGTTTCAGAGAATTAAGGCTGAAGGCCCTTGTTGGAAAGGTGAAATAAATATTCCTTTGCTTTCATATACGCTGACGATAGGTTGGCAGAGAAAAGGCAATAAGTAGAATGTTAGGGCGTGGCAAATTAAATATCATTATCGATGGGCAGTTTGGCTCTACAGGTAAAGGGCTTCTATCGTCATATATTGGGACAAAATTTGATATTGATGTAGCAGTAACCAATGGATCACCTAATGCCGGACACTCATTTTATGTTGATGATAAAAAGCATATTGCACACCATCTACCGGTCACTGGTATACTAAATGAAAATGCTATTATTTATCTGTGTTCCGGTGCTATCATAAACCCCACAATATTACTTCAAGAATTAGATGAATTCAAATGTTCAGACCGTCTTTACATTCATCCCAGGGTAGCGGTAGTAGAAAAACAAGATCTGGATGAAGAAAAGGAAGGATCAGTAAAGAAAATAGCATCTACCCAATCAGGTGTTGGAAGTGCATTGGTCAGAAAAATTAATAGGTCAGCATCATTAGCTGAAGATAATGAAATATTAAGGCCTTTTGTAAAAGAGTTCGATTTAAATAAACATCTTCAACAAAAAGACTGGGTTGTAATGGAAGTACCCCAAGGTTTTGATTTATCTATTAATTCTGGTTTATCCTATCCACATTGCACCAGTAGAGAGATAACCATATCAGCAGCCTTATCGGATGCGCAGGTTCATCCTGGTGATTTAGGTAGTGTAACAGTATGTATAAGAACATTTCCTATTAGAGTCGGGCATATAATAGAAAAAAACAAAAAAGTTGGAGATTCAGGTCCTTTCTATCCTGATTCTACAGAAACATCATGGGCGAATATAGGGGTAGAAGAAGAGTTAACTACGGTAACCGGAAGGGTCAGAAGAGTTGCAACATTTTCTATGCTACAGTACAAAAGGATGTTAGATGCTCTTAGGCCTGATTATATCCTGCTTAATTTTACTAATTATTTATCCGAAAAAGAACTATCTGAATTACTTCATAAATTACCAGAAGTATCACATATAAGCGATGGGCCTAAGGTGGAGAACGTAAAAGATATAGGCACAAAAATGACTATATATGACGCTAACGCTTTAGCTTGTTCGTATATGGTTTTGTGGGAGCATAACCAAAAGAATAAAAATAAAAAAAATAATGTCAGTGTTGGAAAGTAGAATATGTTTCAGTTTACCGTACCTAATGAGATTGTTGGAATGTGCAAAAGTGCTTTTGCTCAAGGATTAAACATGGGGAAAAGAGGCAAGGGTGATGGTAATGCTATAGAGCAATTATGGGGTGTAGTTGGCGAGGTTGCAGTTAAGAATTATATATTTGAAATAAGTCATTCGTTTAATGAATGTAGTGATGGTGGATATGATTTGGAATATTTGGGAGCAAAAGTTGATATAAAGACAAAGCGAGCGAATTCTGTTGTGCAATATCATTTTGAACATAACGTCTTGCATTTTCAAAAAAATTATGATTTGGACGGTTATATTTTTGTTAGAATAAATACGAATAATTTATTATTAACTGTTTGTGGGATTTGTTATAAAGATGATTTTTTTAAGATAGCAAGGTGTGATAAGGCAGGTACTTATAAGAAGCCTGATCGTGGCGAACCATTTTTAGTTAGAGACGACATGTATTCAATTTATTATAATCAAATTAAAGACGTTAGCAATGCCTACGAATTGAGAAAACTTATATATCAGTGGCAACTAAAAAGAATTGCAAAAAGTTGACATATTTACTTGAATTTGTTATATTAGTTTAGGGTAGTAATAATGTTAAGAATTATCGTTTTATCGAAAGATTGTTATGGTTACAAGTATATCAATATCTTCGAGTATTCTTCGAGTTAGCAAAGACTTCGCTTTTAGTGCAATTAAAATAACAAATAAAGGGGTAAGGGAATGATTGATCAATACAAAAACATTCGCAAATTAAGAAGTGATGGTGGGAAGTTTCCGATTGAAGACGAGTTAAATCCTATTATTATCATTTGGGTTGATGGTGACAAGGGAATCGAAGTTTGTTATTGTAAGAAGGGGGATGAAATAGCAAGGGCTGAGATTCGGACCTTTATTTCTGAGTTGGAGGAGAACTGCATTCCTTATCGTATTATTGGGACATGGGCGGGTAAATATTCAACAGATGCATTCAAGTTTGACAGCAAAGAATTTTTTGAAAGGTTAGGGAAGTGGCCGGAATAATTATGCATTTAAGTAAACGAATAAAGAATGCTTTTGAGGCAAATCCGTTATTGGACTTAGCGCGTGAACTTCTTAAAGAAGGAATGGATGAAGTGAGTTTTATGGAAGCAGTTAAAGAAGCCCGTAAGAATGGTAAGATTGTTGATGATGTTGCTGTTCTTACAATAAGAAATTATTTGCGTGATTTAAAGTTAGGGATTAAAAAATAATGGACAGAGAGGAAAGTCGATATGGCAGAAGATAAGAAATTAGAGCAACTGTTATTGGCCGTCAAAAAATTGTATGAAGAATTCTGTGCTATCGAAAAAGAGATATCTAATCATGCTGATATTAATTGGATCATTGGAGATATAGATATCCTAGATGGGACGGAAGTTTATAGAAGTAATTTCCCTGCAAGATCGCTATACGATAGATTTTGTGATATGGAAAATGGAATGAGGGAGAAAGAGAAATCTCTTGATTCTTTAATCAGTGAACTTCGCAATAATATATTGGATGTAATAAATGATCAGAAGGATAGATTAGTTAAGGCTTATTTTCCTATTGCCCCTACTTATAAATGTAAAAGACAATTTGCTGAAAGAGGGACTCATGCTTGGTGTATCGAGGAAGGTGAAGTCATTGATGTATGTGGAGTTGATTTCAGTGAACATGGTGATAAAGAGTTATATGTGAGAGCAAAGAAGGTTGGCGGTGGTTATGAGTATGCGATTTCATATAAGGATTTATTAGAGAGTTTTGAGAGTATAGGATGAATAATCCTATCGCTAAAAGGTTGGGTGAATTAGGGGTTAATGATGAAGTTAAAGAATTTCATCATGTTATTCATTGGAGAAGAGTGTTGAATGATGCTGTGGTTGGCACCTGGGAAAGAATGCCTGAAATTGTTGATTATACATTGCGAGGTTTAGTCGAGTATTTAAAAAAATGCCCTGGTTGGGATATAAATGAATTAGAATTAGACAGGTGTTTTGAAACCTATTTAAAAATGAATAAGCAGACATATTTTGTGATTGATTATGGGTTAAGAGATCAATTTTTAGTACCTGGGCTTTTAAGTGAAAAAGAACGAATATGGTTAAAGAGTGAGAAAGAGAAATCGGGGGAAGTGAAATGCATGGATTAAAAGAAGGCGGACCTTGTGTGGGCAGTCAGGTTGAACTGAAAGAAGATATGCTATTTTGTATAAGTAGCAGATCACCTGGGATAAAAGCAATTTTACATAAAAGGATTCGGAAAGGTACGTTAGGCACTGTTATCCATAATAATAAATTATCTATAGTTGTAAATTTTGAAGGTGATTGGGAAATTATTTTTCATGATGCCGATGATATACATAAACGTTTAGGAGAAGACCTTGGATAATATTGAGAGATTTTTAGAAGCCCATAAGAAATTATCTGGGAAGAAATTTGGAGACATCAAGGATTCCTACAGGAATAAGATGATAGTATATGCTTATTGTTTATGGTGTGATAGTGCTAATCTTGAAGTTTGTGCAAACATGATTAATAAGAATAGTCTTCCCGAGGAGTTTATTACCGATCAGCTTATTAACACATTTTGTTTTAAGGACGATACCATCATAGGAGAAGCGTAATGATTAATGCAGAGTTAAGAGAGTTGTATAACCAAATTGATGTATTAAATGGTAATATCCATAGCATTTCAAGGGAAGATAATGTGATGGTTAAAGATGAAATGAGTAAGGCTCAAGTAGCAAGAATTAATGATTTACTTACTCTTTCAAATAAGTTGTGGGCTGAATTTGTTGAAAAACATGAAAGTGAATTTACTGATGATTAAGGGTCGTGTTTTTGATAATATACCAGACGTATCTTATCTCGATAAAGATATGTCTCAAAATGATTTGTTAATAGTGAAAGATGCAAGTTTTTATGAGAATATTTCTCAGAAAGATTTAGCTGTATGGTGCCATTTTAGAGGGATATATAATTTACCGACTACAGAACTGATTGAATGGCTTAAAGGTCAAATTATACCTGGGGAGACAATAGAAATTGGTGCAGGGGTTGGGACAACTGGAAGAGCATTAAATATCCCGATAACCGATTCATGCATTATGGAAGAACCATTGGTTGCTTTGCATTATAAAATGATGCGTCAACCAACCACAAAATATCCTATTGATATTGTTCGATTATCTGCTCAAGAAGCAATATTGCATTATAAACCATCCGTGGTTATAGGTTGTTGGGTTACTCAAATTTTTAGGGAAGAAGATGGCTCAGATCAGGACTCTAGTGTGTTTGGTATTGATGAAGATTTTATACTTGAACATGTTGAAAAGTACATAGTGATTGGGAATAAGAAAACTCATGGAAGCAAAAGGATAATGGGTATTGAGCATAAGGAGTATCAATTTCCTTGGCTATATAGCCGTTCTATGGGATATGAAGATAACGTTATTTATGTATGGGAGAAATAATAATCTTATCGAAAGGAGTGTAGCATGAATAGCTACAAAGAATTATATAAGAAACTTGACCCTATTTTCAAGAAGTATCCGAAAATAACGTGGGCTGAGTTTTGTAAAAAACATCCTGCCTTATCCAAAAAGATTTCGAATTGGTCTTTTGGTGACAGGAGAAAGAAAATATTGGGCCAACCTGGATATGGCAGGAAGAATATTGCCCCAGTAAATGTCGACGGCGCAAAACCTAATGTTACCGAAAATGTGATAAAGAAGTTTATCAAAGATAACCATCCGACATCCAAACATAAGTCTGATTTTTTCAAAATAGCACAGGCTTTATTGAATGATCCTAAAACACCTCATTCGGCATTAGCTAAAGTTGTAAAGAAAAATGGGAAAGTAAAGAAGAATAAGAATGGTACTATAACAGTAAACGATGCTCAATATTATAAGTTTAGAGCTGAGTTCAATGAATTTTCCGGTAGCGTTGCTGTTAAATCATCCGTTTCAGGTAGTGACGTTAAATCTTCTGGGAAATATGCTACCAGAAAAAAGAACGGTCTTTATCGGGTTCTTTTTGAGCAGAGTTCTGCTGGCATTGAGAAAAAATCGAGAGAATTGCTGAACAATTTTATTGAAAAGATAAATGAAGAGAAGATGGCTAATTTGGAGTTGATAGAGACTTCATTTCCGGAACAGAAAATAGAAGTGCGTTCATACGCAAAATAATTAACATTTATTCATTTTTAAAGAAAGGTGTAGTATAATGAATAGAGCTAAGGTTGTAAGTGCTATGCGAGAACAACCTGGTTGGAATGTTATGTCGCAGGGCAGTAATCGTGTTGTGCTAATCAGGCAGTTTGGTCAGCAAAAGACAAAAACGATTGCTTTTACTCTGGTGAGTTCTGACGGGAAACTTGTACTTGAGCATCCCAATTATGAATTTGTCAGTATGATTTCTCATTTTAAATCTGTCAAAAAGGACATAAGGATTTGTTTGAATAAAACGTACCTTACATCTGTTGTCAGATCTTTGAAGAGAGCCGGAGTATGGCACAGTGTAGTAAATAAGGACTTTCTTGTTGTGAATGATAATTGCAAGAAGTCAAATAAAGGTCATGTCCAGAAGCAGTTAGAAAAACTGTTAGGATAGTTATGACCGAACAAAAAATAGTCGATATATTGGCTGGTAGTATTGCTATCAGCCGATAGAATCGACTGTAACCAAGTATAGTGGAAAAGGGATAGTAACATGAGGTATCCAGTAGAAGGGGCAGAGAGTGTACCAGGCAGTGGGACAGGGGTATATCTTTATTTGTTAGAAAATTATCTTGTTCCTGCTCGTTCGTGTCATGACATATGGTACAGTGGGCAAGAAAAAAAGTTAAAAGATAAACATGATCCATTTAAAGGATTTTTCCCAGTAGGGCAGACCTTAAAATTGAGTTATGGTGGTGGGCCGATGGGGAATCATAAATTTACAGGTGAAGAGAAGAATCCGGTTTTTGTAAAAGACCTTCATGCAGAGACTATTTTAAAATTAGGGATTCCTAATGATCCGGAAAAACAGGATGAAAAGGTATTTAATCCTAATTTTCTTAAATATGATGATACACCAGATGATGCTAAAGTTAGTAATGAAGCAACAACAATGTCTTTAGCAAAAAGTATAAGTGCTTATTTGTGCGGTGAAAAAGGACTACTTTATTCTGAGATTGATGTTGTTAATATGTTAACCGTAGCAATAAAAAATGCTAACTCTGCAGAAATGCGTCATATATTGCACGGTAATCATATAGCATGGTGTAGTATTAGATTTATGGTAACCGGAGTGATGGAAGCTGATATTAAGAAACAGTTCTATGGTCAGAATACAAGGGATTTTTATATGAAAGATCTTGGCACGATTATGCCATCAATGTTATATACTCTTGCTATTTTGGGTGTTGATCCTGTTGAAGCTGCTACATGGTTGGATTATGACTTGTATGAGATTAATGTGATAGCCAATGATATGCAGCAGTACATGAAGAAGCAGCAGGAAGGGGAGCAGGTAGCTTAAAATGGATTTTGAATTATTGAGCCGTACAACCATAATTGTTTCAATTATCTGTACTGTTGTATGCATAGGAATAATGGCTGGTTTTTGCATATGGTTAAGCAAACATGAAAGGGTAATAAGGCTCAAGGTATTCGATACTTTTCATGGGAAGAAAAAAGAAAAATGGGTTTATTCTGATGACCCTTGTTTTGAAGGAGATATAACTAATTTTTTTAAGTGGGTTAATCAATATTGTGGTAATTATAATGAAATTCTATTTGCCGGTTACAGGTATATAAAAAAATGAATGAGCAGGGATTATACATTTTTAGCAAAAATATATCAATGTCAGATGAGCGTTTCCGGCGTGTTGATGTATGCATAAGAAAAGATAAAATACTTGTAGAAAATATTAAAGGAGTAGATGGTATTGTAAATGCTTACTATGACAATGATTATAGAATTGATTTTCAAATAGCTAAGTGTTTTAATAAAGAAGGTGTATTGCGTCAGGTTGAAATTGAAGTTAAAAGTCGTATCACATCTATTATGGGTGTTGAAAAATTAACTAATGGTAGTGAAGATGCTCCGGACAGGCTTAAGAAATTGTTGACTATTGATGGGCAAAATGAAATACGCAAAAATAAATGTGGCGGGGATGCTCCTGAAAAATTAAAAGAATTATTTAACAAGGAATAGTTTATGGCTGATAAATACCCTTTAACCACACTGAAGTTTTCTGGGAATGTAACCAATGAGACTAATTTTATGAATGATCTTGATGAAGGGCAGGTAGCACAAGGGATTGCAATTGTTGTTGATGTTACTAATGTTACTTATGGTGACAGTTCTTTTCTTGGAAGATTAATTAGTTTTCATAAAGCATCAATTGAGAATGGTTACAAATTTTTTATTTTAAATGAACGTAATGATAATTTTATGACAGATATTTTTAAAACTACTTCGTTGAATAAAGTGTTAAAAATTATTAAGAATGAGAATGAAATAGGGGATTAGAATGTCGAAGAAAAAAGGGTCGATGACCGTAGCTATTACTAGCGTTATTCCAAAGAAGGGTAGGAAGAAAAAGGAGAAGGTGATATATACAGTTAGTACTATAAGATTTGGTCACATGTACGGCAATAAAAAGCGATCTGCCGATGGTATATATCATTCCTTTAGGAAAAGAACCAATAAGACCCAACGTAAATATTTTACAATTGTTACCGGTAGGACATGGGGGTGGTTTTCAGATTTTAAAACAGCAGAGAAATCGGTACTTGAGAATTGGGGAGATATATTTGAAGGTGAGTATTCAATGGCTGTCATTGAGGAAGTCCCTGAGGGGTCTGTAATCAATATTCCAACGAATGAGTATTGGTATCAGTGGAAGGGCTCATGGGAGAAGGGAAAGTATGTTAGAGCGTTCGACAGGAAGCCTAAAGAATATAAGAATGTTGTGAGTTTTTGGGGTTCAAAGGTATTAAGGGAAGGTGAAGAGATAGAAACAGAATGAGGAAGCCGATTCAAAGTATTTCTGATTATGCTAAAAAGAGGATGGAAATAATTCATCTCCCTGCTGATATTTATACTGGGAAGTTACAGAAGAAAGTGCAGGGCATTATCGATCAGGGATATTATCAGGTAAGTAGGAGATTTAGGACTTTGGCTCGTCTTCCGAAGGGCAAAACTGGTATGGAAGCATTACTTGAGGCAACAGATGAACTTCAACCTATGGATGCTGTAAAATGGGTCAAAGGATTGGGAGAAGGACATGCCGGTGATCATTTTTTGAGATGTCATGCTGGTAAAAATGTGCAGATTATATTAACTGAAGAAGAGTTCCATATGTTTCGAAAATTGGGCGGTGGATGTTATCATACAAAGTATTATGATAATATCCGTTCAGAGAATGAACCTGATGGTGGTAATTTAAGTGTTCAAATGCGAATTAGAAAAAGGTTAAATGCATGCGAATGAGTGTATTTTATCAAAGGAATTAACTAAATAATGAACGATATGAACCAAGATGAAGTTACAGAACAGTTAAATATTATTGAAGAATCTAATGCTGTTGATGAGAAAGTAATGGAAGCAGAAATTATCAGCAGGTTAAAGAATCTGCAGTTTCGTGCTATTCGGGAAGAAAATGAAAGGCTTCGTTGTTTATAATGATGATAGAAGAAGAGTTTGAGTTAAAGTTATATAATATTTTCTGCTTTATTAAGGATTTTAGTATACGTTTTATAATAGTGTTTATTATTGCTTCGTTTATCAGTGTAATCTTGTAAAGGGTTGTAAAATTAAAAACGTCACTGGTTGCTGTAAATTGGCATAAATCAGGTTTGTTGTAAAGGTGAATTGTTTAGATCAGATAAGGGGTGAATGATGTTTAGAAGGGCTAATTTAAGATTAACGAGGTGGTATATGCTTTTTGTCGCCCGCAAATTAAGAATCCTATTAAAAAGAGAAAATAGTTTTGACAAGGTGCTAATAGATGCTTTAGATAGTTGGATAAAAATACAAAGTAATCCAAGAGCAAGTAGATTATGAGAATTCTACAGATAGATGATAGTGTTAGGGAAGATATTGCAAAATTGAAGAAGTATGCGGCAGAGCATATTGTCGATGAGCATTATTTAAAGTTATTGAAATCTGGGGATATGTTTCCAATTGGCGATAATGAAAATCACTTTATGTACATTCACGATGGTTATCGAATTGCTTATTCTGTAGATAAATCTGATAATGGCAAGTTGTATCATCATATCTCAATATCTGTTGAGGCTATGGGGAAAGCCCCAAATGAATATGCAGTAAATATGATTTTGGAAGAATTTGGGTTGAAACCATATAAAGAATCTGATGGTATGTACCTTGAAGATAATGCAGAAGCTTTAAATATTTTGCAGGAGAAAATAGATGGAAAAGGTTAAAGAACAAAAAAAGATGACTACTGAGCAGTTTCAGAAGAAGGTAGAAAAGTGGGGATGGCTTTGTAAATATATTCCCCATAATTATGTGAGTGCTGATAATGAAGTGGTAAGTGGTTGTGCAATATGCCTGCGATGTGGAATGATAATATCCGCAGAAGAAGCCGGACTTTAAATGGACAATATAGTAAAGTGATAAATGGAATTAAATAAAATATTAATTGGTGATGCATTATTAGTACTTAAGTCATTATCTGAAGAATCGGTAGATTTAGTGATTACTTCTCCACCTTATTTTAATTTAAGAAATTATAATGTAGGTAAAAATGCTTTAGGTAATGAGATTGATCCTCATATATATGTTAATAATATTGTTACTTTTATGGATGAAATATACAGAGTCCTAAAAAAAAGTGGATCATTAATTTTAAATATAGGCGATAAATATTATAGTAATAATGGTAGGCATCGTTGTAATATTGAAAAGTATAAAAGGGCAACGCATAAACATTACGCTGAACTTCCTAAGCTTAAGGTAGTTGATAATTATAGGCAAATGAAACAATTATTATTATTACCAGCCAAAATAGCATCACAGATGCAACAAACAAAATGGATTTTAAGGAATGAGTTTATATGGGTAAAGGGTAACGCTACACCAAATATAGCTAAGGATAGATCTAGTCCTGCTACCGAAAGAATTTATTTTTTTGTTAAGTCAAAGAAGTATTTTTTTAATTATGATATAGCTCGCAAATTACTTCCTACTGATATAATTAAATGTAACTCAGAACCTTTTAAAAAACATCAAGCATCTTTTCCAGAAAAACTTATAGAGCCTTTTGTTCGTGTTATGTCTAAAGAGGGGGATGTAGTTTTAGACCCTTTTTCTGGGTCAGGTACCGTCCCTTATGTTGCTATAAAATATAAACGTAAATTTATAGCGATAGATATTTCAAAAGAATCTTGTGAATTAGCTAAAGAAAGAATAAAAAGTATAATGGTTTAAAATTTATCTGATGTAATTATTCCACCTTTATTCATAACATTTAAAAAATGTTCAGGGGAAATATTTTTTTTTGATACAGTTATTAAATCAGCTATAGTCATAGCACAAATAGGTATTCCTGCAATTTTTTTTAATTCAAGTAAATTTGATGTAATATTATTGGAGAATCCGGAAGAAATAAAACAAGCATATGACAATCTTAAATTTTTAGGTAATTTTTTTTGAAATAATAAATCTGAGTACGTTTCTATATATCGTTTCATTTCATCATGGCATCCTATAGGTAAAGAATATTCTTTTTTAGCATTTACTTTTGAATCTATTATTCCACAGCAATTTTGTTCTTTAAATATATTTAGAATGTCTGAATGATTACCTCTAATGGTTTTATTTCTTATTTGGCCAGTATGTAAACTTTCAATATGGAATTTATTTTTAAATATGTCTAATATTATTTTTTCAGCTTCATAATTTTTATTTGGTGTTTTAAAAATAATTTCTATATTATTATCACATTCTGATTCAAATAGTTCGTATTCATTTTGCAGGATATTTAACATTTTTGATCTAACTTTTATGTTATAGCCACTTATTATTTTATATATTTGAGATATAGTGAATTCTTTTGTAAGGTCTAATATGTCTTTTTTCATATTATTGTAATCATATTCATGACTGATAGCTCTTTCTTTTCTTAATGTACCATGTTGTTTTGCACTAATAATTGATTTTGAATCCTCATTATAATCTATAACATTTTTTTTAATTAAATCTATATATAAGAAATCATCATTTAAAATAAAACCTTGTTTTATTTTGTTAATTATACCCCTGCTTTTTAAGATTTCATGTATACTCAGTTCTTTTATGACATTTGGAATCTGACCTTCTATTATGTCATGAATATTTTTTGTTTTTCTGAATTGAATGATTTTTTCGATAATCATTTCATAATCATATATTGTTTTTGCTTTAAGATATATGATATACATCTCTTCTTTAGAAAGATATAATATTCTTTTATCTGCCATTAATTTGAGAATAAAACAGAATGGTTTAACTGTAATATTCTCATGCATTTTTATTTGTGATGAATGAAAATATTCATTATTATATTGAAGGTTTAATAAGAGAGATGTGATTATTAAATCTATTTTGGTGGCATCTTTTTCTTTACGATAATCTAGTTTTAAAATATCTGTTCCTGCTTGAGTGATATAGTTATATTTTTTTTCTCTATACATTAAACCTAAAGCTATAAATTCAGCTATAATTGTCCTTATTGCTCCAGTTCTTGTCTTTATTTGTTGATGAGATATTGTTGATCCTGTTTCTTTATCTATGGTATATCCCATAGTATGATTTTTTGCAAGATCTTTTCTAATTTTATCTTCAATTTTTATATTGTTTTTTTTATTTAATAGGTATTTTTCAAAAGCTTTTAAAATTGTCCAGATAGTATGATTCTCAATGGTACGTTCAGCCCTAGGAAACATCCACCTATCTTTTGTGCCATGATAAGATGTAGGAATTATTGATTTGTTGTTGTCTAAATTGTTGCCCCAAAAATCAGTAGATACTATCATTTCTGCTATCATTTTATTTTCAATGTTTTAATTATGTTATGTGTTATTATTTTTATAAGTGGAATACATACTGAGTTTCCAATTTGTTTATATAAATGAGAGTCACCGGAACCACGTCCAATTATAGGGAATATAAAAGAATCAGGAAATCCTTGGAATCTGGCACATTCTCTTGGCGTTAATTTACGTATACCCCAATTATCTACAATTAAAGGAACGTTATGCCCTCCTGTGCCCATGTTAGCTGTTAATGTAGGGCAAATACCACTTTTATTTTCACGTATATAATAACGCCTATATTGATATATAATATCTTTAGATTTAACATGCTCAATTATTTTAACATGAGAAGGAGAATTTATATTATTGTAATAATAACGATCTTCTTGTTTATTAGGGTCAATTAAATCTCTCCATTTATTAGTAAGAGATATTTTTCCTGGAAATGAGAAATTATTTTTATTTTTAAATCCAACGATAAAAATTCTCTCTCTATTTTGTGGTATGTTTGCGTGGATATGTGGACTTAAAATATCTATATATAAATGATATCCTATGTTAGTTAAAATATCTTTTATTGTTTGTATTGTTTTACCTTTATCATGATTCAATAGTCCTTTAACATTTTCTAATAAAAAAGCCTGAGGGTTTGAATCTCTGATAATTCTTGCAATATCAAAAAATATAGTACCTCTAATATCTTCAAAACCTAGTCTTTTACCTGCTATTGAAAATGATTGGCAAGGAAAACCAGATAATAAAATATTATATTTTGGAATATCTTTTGTGGATATATTAGTAATATCTCCAAAAGAATCTTCTTTAAAATTTTTATTATATGTAATGTTGGCATTAGGATCATTTTCACAAGAGTAGACACATTTTCCCCCATTTGCTTCTATTCCCATTCTTATACCACCGATACCACTACAAAGATCTATAAATGTAAATTTTTTAGAGATAATAAACCTACTTATTTTAATTGTAATATGATTATTTTAGTTTTTCGTAAAAGTTATTATAATATAATAATCATCTGTATAAAGTTAGACAATAAATGTTTTAGTAGGATGAGTTATGAGTTAGCAATCATATACTGGGAATTGCCATTTATAAGTAAGTAATTCATGGGCTATTACTATAAAAATGTAACCTTTTCTGAATGAAACTGATAGTGAAACAAAAATGGAAAGTTTGAGTATAACTCAGGCTGATGTGATGATATCTATGAAAGGTGATGAATAATATCCACAATTTTTAGTTTTGAAAAATATCGGGACTAATTTGATGCCCCCGTATGCTCTGCATTGGGGGTTTTTTGTTGATGTTACGCGTTTAACCGATAAAATTTGACGATATAGTAAAGTATTAAAAGAAGTACATTTGTATAAGGAGGGATGCCCAGTTGCAGAAATGTGACGGGGCATTTTTTAATGGTCCTCACCTTAAATTTCCGATATAAATACGGTAAAAAATAAAGTATGAAAATGTAATTTAGTGAAAACTGTAGTAGATATTTCTTAATGTAGAAGATGATTTAACGATAACCACTTAATTAGAGATAAATTTAATAAGGATGATTTTATGGCATCTATTTATGTAATTTGGAAAATCGGTGATCAAAATATTGGTGAAGATAATATCGGGATGAAACACGGTATGCCTGTTAGTTATACGACTGTTTATGATGATATTTCTGATCATATGAAAAAGTGTTATGGTATAACTGAGGAATCAATTGGTTTACTTGATGATATTAAAGCAACACTTTTACCTAATATGGTGTTAGATGAATTAGATGCTAGACCACCAGAATTTAGAGAGAGGAATGCATTACTTAATTTTGATGATATACGTACAGAGACAGGAATTGCTGACATAGAAGATCAATGGAAATCAAGTGGTGTCGTTGAGCCTATTGATCGGACTGATAAAACGAGTCTATTAACAATAAGTTCTGATACTTTGTATCCTGATACACCTGATGATAATTCTATATCAGAGGGCTTATATATGTTTGGGCCTGGAGGTGATTATATTGATTTAGCTACTGCTTGCGCTGATTGTACTACTCAGACAGATGATTTAATATTAATGCAGATAGCTACTTTTACTGCCACATCGACTGCTCCTGTTCGTCATAATCATGGCAGTAGACTCTTTAAGATTACTGTTGGTGATGATGATTGGCATAAAGGTAATTGGAATAATGGATTTAAAATTACAGCCAGTTTTACAGTATTATCACTTTTTATTCGTGGAGGTTCTAGTCCAGTATTTGAACGATTGAAAATTGAGCTTACTGATGTAGGTCAGGGAATAAGTTTTGGGTGGGGGACAGAAAGTGTTCCTACTGTATATATTAGAGACATGATGATTAAAGGTGCTGGTGCTGGTTCTGGTCAGGGTATTTATAGAATAGATACAAACTTTACATTAAACATTACGAATTGTATAATCTGGAATTTCGGATCTGGATTTTTTGGATTTAGTAGAGATGCAAATAATTTATCTTATAATACAATATATAATTGCGATGGTAGGGGTTTAGATAATCCTGATAATAGTAGCTGTACAATAACATATAATAGTGTATTTAATTGTACTCCTTGTTATAATGCTGCAACTTCAAGTAGTACTTATATAGGAAATGCTTCTTCTGATTCTATAGGTAATATAGGCTTGCAAAATCTTGTGGCTGCAACGGAATTTGAATCATTAGTTGAGACAGATGGGGATAGTTTTTTACGACCAAAAGAGGGTAATACTACATTAGATATTGCACCTGCGCATACTGATATTTTTGGTAATGAGTCAACATATAATGGGGCAAAAGGGGCATATATAAGTATGTCTTCTCAATCATCTTTATCTAGTGAATCGTCATTCTCGTCTGAATCAAGCCTATCATCTTTATCTAGTGATTCATCGGTAAGTTCGCTTTCATCAGAAAGTTCTATAACTCTAAACAGTGGATCTTCATTAGATATCGGTGATATTGTTGATGTTTCAGGTGGTGATGTACCAGTGGTATCTACTATTACCACTGGTATAATGGAGAGTATCCCTGCTGTTGCTGCTGATCCTAATTTTTCGTCGTCAGCAAAGTGGTCTAAGGTTGTTGTAATTTACAGGCATGCGAATGGGCAAAAGATGACATTGAATCACAAGTATAGGAATGGTCAATGGACAGCGAATGGTGCATTTTTAGCTGATTCTAATACTGGTATATGGGAGAAAGATAGGATTATTATTCTCGATAATATGAAGGATACGTTAGTAATTGGAAGAGATGAGATAGGGGTAGAAGAGGATTTAACGATAACCGTATAGTATTATTTAACGTATTAATTAATGGAAAGCATTTCCGTAGAAATATGGAGAGGCTTTTTTAATGATGGAATAATATTTTCCGATATAAATAGGACAAAAAATAAAGTATAAAAATGCAGATTAGGCTTTAACGTTCATATTTATGTATTTGAGGCAATGATGGCGAATCATATTCTGTTCCAAATTACCTTTGATTGTAATTTAGATTGTCCTTTTTGTGATATTAAGAATAGAAAAAGGGAAGTTGATGTTGATGCGTGCATGGCTAATATAAAGAAAAAGGCTGGCGAAATTGAGTGGGTTTATATCACTGGAGGCGAGCCTTTTTTGGTTGATAATCTTGCTGATGTATGTGATGAATTGAGAAATGCAGGATTTAAGGTTGGAGTAACGACCAATGGCACAATTTTTCGTCCGGAAATAGCAGATCATGTCGATAGGATTGGTATTTCGATTGATGGTGACAGGGAGTTCCATGATAAGGGGCGAGGAGAAGGTGTATTTGATAAGGCAATAGAATTATTGGAAATAGTAAATGATAAGTGTGAGACTGTTGTTATGTCGGTTGCACTTAAAGATAATCAGGATGCTCTCAATAGGTTGAAGCCTATAGTGAATAAGATAGATCCTGCTTATTGGCAAATTCAACGAGATTATTACGATAATAGCGTTAAGATCGCTGTTTAGGAGGCATAGATGAATATAATTAGGATTCAGGATTATAAAGATACTGGTTTATTGTTATGTGGGTCATACCTCTTCCCAGGTTATGGTTTTATTGAATTTATTAGGATTCAGAGTGAAGTCCTTAAAATTTGGTATGGGTATCAGCCCAGA
>Ga0307380_10001277_pt1 | contig 37434 bp, 35 predicted proteins | sample UN3MG_FD_202239 | JGI IMG/M metagenome (GOLD analysis project Ga0307380, IMG submission 202239) | Soil microbial communities from Risofladan, Vaasa, Finland - UN-3 | ecosystem: Environmental > Terrestrial > Soil > Coastal area > Acid sulfate soil | place: Finland: Risofladan, Vaasa | collected...
TACGGCAGGCAATTTCCTATTCATCGGCTTTGCCCTCTAGCCCCTTCTTTACCCTGATGATCCACTCGTACTCGCGATCGAGCTCTTTCTCCTTCTCGGTGAGTGCCTGCTCCTTGAGCCCGAGGACGTTCTCCCATGAGGCCAGAACCTGTATCTTCTCCTGGATCACCATCCCCTCTTCGTCTTCAGCCGCCTCCGCTATCCGTTTCAGCGTATCGACCTGGGTCTTAAGCTGGTCTACCGTGTTATTGAGCTTCTTAATCTCGTCTTGATAGCTTTTTTCCCTCTCTTTGAGGCTCCCTATCTCATCGATATACGCTTCTGCCTCTTCTCCCTCCAGCCCCCCTCCGGCTTCTCTCTGCCGTTTCTGCTGCTCTGCAATACGATCTTCAAGCTCCATCAGCCTCAGCTTGAAACGTGCGGCATCCGCTTTGTTTCCGTAAGGATATCGCTTAAGGAGCTGTTTGAACACCCGCCTGCCCTCTTCGACGTCGTCCATGCTGATAAGCGCCTCAGCTTTCCAGTAGAGGCTGTTGTCTGCGTAGCTCTGTTTTGGATACCTCCCCACGTATTCATCGAAGTAGTGTATAGACGCCGTATAGTTACCCATCATCAGCTCGCACCTCCCGAGGAGGTATAGAGATCCACTGTGGTAACTGCCTGCCTTGTACTTTTTTACAACGGTCTCGAAGTTCGGCTTTGCTCTCTTATAATCTTTTAGGTAGTAGTACGAGCTTCCTATATAGTAGTGGCAGGCGTCCGGGTACTTCTTCGTTTTCATCTCGATGAGCAGCCTCTCGAACTCCTCTATCGCATCGCTGTACCGCCCCTCCTTGAATATCTCCACGGCCAGCGCATACTGGGCGTCCTCTACAGACGTGTTCCTCGGGAATATGAGTATCGGTATGAAGGTCATGCACAGCAGGATCGCGAAGAAAATAAGTATTCTCTTCTTCATAAAAGGTTCTCCTTTTAAAGGTCCTCCCTGATATAAGCATAGCCTGAGGCTATCGAAGGCCTTGGCTCTCCATTTCTATAGTCGACAGGAATAGCGATCCTTTTAACACCTTTAAATCATTTGACAGAGTCTCGAAAATTGTGTTATTATTTTTTTGATGGTAAAAAAACTTCATTGTTCCTACCCTGCTTCCAATAAGAATGCATATATGGAATAGCCTGAAATGGAAGATGATAGACAGTTAACTTTTGAAGACGATCCGCTTTTTGTGAAACAGGACCGTGTATACAGAATGCTCGAAGAAGGCATGTTCGAAGGGGCTATCTCGCTCTTTGAGAGCATCCTGAAGGAAAATCCGGGCTACCCCGGGGCGCACGACGGCATCAAGATCGCGAAATTCTGGCTGTCGAAACACAACCGCCTGAAAAGGTATCAGAACACCTATGACAAGGGAAAGCTGCTTCTCAAAGAATGGAAGGATTTTGAGCGATACATGTCCAGGAACAGCATCAAACACGGCAGATCGACTTTTGCGGTACAGAAATACATATTCAGCGATATCATCGAATCTTTCATGAAAACCTATACCGAGGGAGCTGTCCCGGACACAGGCGTACTGATCCAGATAGGAGACTGCTTCAAAAAACTCGGTAACTATGAGGCGGCAATAGACGTCTATGAGTATACGAGGTCTTTCAACAGCGAGGACCCGTCGCTCCTTGCAAAACTCGGCGACTGCTACTTCAGCATCGACGAGACCTCGAAGGGAAAGGTTCTGTTCAGGGAAGCTTTCTTCATCGATCCCGGCCAGATCGACCTCGACTGTATCGAATCACCCTTCATTCATATGCTCAACGACAAAACCCGGGAGCAGGTCGATGATCCGGACACGTCAATATACTGGCTGCCCGTTGTTGCGGAGGTGAACAGCGCGTTTAATGTGAAGAGGGAACCGAAAAAGGGGGAATCCGACCAGCTTCGTGAAAAAATAGCGCGGCTAGAAAATGAGTATATAACAAACAGAAAGAAACGTGCTTTTATTGAACCCAGACTTCTGAATCATTACTTCTGGCTCATTGACACGCTGAAGATAACAGGTGGAAGCAAGAAAGAGATCGAATCCTCGCTGCAGAGAATCAGTGAGATTAACCATACAATCTTCGCGCAATATGTTGTGTAAGACGTATCACCGTCCCGGTAAAAGTGCTATGCCTTACAGTGTGATAGCCACAGTTCTCAAAGTGTCTGCCAGATCGGCCATCGATACCATCAAAATCCGATGACTTGTCTTTTACACCAGTTTTTGTTACTATTATTGGAAGAAGAGAATTGGGTTCGATGATCTGATATTGGATGGAGAAAAAAATGGAAACTGATGCTGTTCAGAAATTATCCGAGCTGCTCAATGAGGAAAAATGGACGAGGGCAACTCTCAACAACTATACGATAAAAAACTTCACAGACCTCGATGATATAATAGAAGGGGCGAAGAAAACCGGGACGCTCTCCGAGATCCGCAGCCTCTGCTCGGAGCATCTGAAACACACGCCGAACTCGATCATCGCCCTGTACGTCATGGGTAAGATCAATTTTGAAGAGGAGCCCCTCGATGAAGGACATATCCAGAAGCTCATTCATCTCTTTACAGACAACAAGAGGTTCAACATAGTGGAATTTCTCGCTAACGAGACACTCAAATACGGCGAGAACAAATATTCACTTAAGGCCCTTTCCGCATGCATGCAGAATGACGGGAGGGAAAAGGAGCTCGTATCTGTATGGGAACGTCTCGTGAAAATAGATTATGAAGAGGCGGACATCACGAGAAAACTTGCCGCAATAAAGGAAAAGGAATCCGAGATCGAGGAGAGCGTGGATTACTACAAGAAAGCTCTTCTTCGCTACCTCAAGAAAGGGATGTACAACCCCGTTGAAGAGATATGGCTGAAACTCATCGAGCTTATCCCGCAGGACCTCGGTTTCTTTCTCAACACAGAGCGGCGGATCTCCGAGCTCGTTGGGACGGAAAAGTCCGCATTTCTCCTCTCATTTACCGTGCCCTACTACAAGGAGAAAGGGGAGTACGACGTCGCGATCGACCTTTTGAAAAAGATCCTGGGTTACGATCCGAAGGACCGCGAGGCCCGCGAAGAGATCATCAGCTGCTACGCAGAGAAGTACAAAAACCACTCTCATCTCGAAGAGTACCTCGAACGGAGCGGACTCAAGCAGGCTGGAGTTGAAGTAGGTGAAGCAATCGATACATTCGAGAAGCATATCATCTTCGATGTCGGAAACTATGTGTATCACAGGGCATGGGGCATTGGTCCCTGTAAGGAGATAAAGGACGATGCCCTGATCATCGACTTCAAGGAAAAACCGAACCACCGAATGACTCTGCAGATGGCACTGGGCTGTCTCATAATACTGCCTGAAGACCACGTCTGGCTTCTCAAGATCAAAGATCTGGAAAAGCTGAGGGAGATGGTCCTGAACGACGTCGAGGAGGGACTCAGAATAATCATCAAGAGTAAGAACAACCAGGCGACTGTCAAGGACTTCAAGGAGGAACTCTTAAACGGCATCCTGACGCAGAAAGAATGGACGAAGTGGTGGAACAAGGCCAAGACAATTTTGAAGAAGAATCCCTACTTCGGAACGATACCTGACAGGAGCGATATCTATTTCATCAGGAAGAACCCCATCTCATTTGACGAGGACGTCTTCAACAGGTTCAACTCGGAGAAAGGGTTCGACAGCCGGTTTGACCTGTTCCATGAGTTTATCACACACGGAGATATTGATTCCGAATACTTTGAGGACATGCTGAAGTACTTCCTCGGTTTTGTCACCTCCTCAGGGAACATGTCCGAAAACACGCTGAAGAGTTTCCTTTTATTGAACAACCTGAAGAAGACCTACAAGTACCTTCCCTTCGAGTTCTCTATAGATTTCCAGGAGATAATGAACAACCTGAAGGATATCCATACATACCTTCCCCTCATTCCGGAGAACGACCTGAAGAAGGATTTTCTCGTAAATATTAAAAGGAGCCTGGAAAACTGGCCCGAGGTCTTCGTAAAGTGCTTCTACGAATATCCAATGAAGTTCATTCTTGATGATCTCGTCGCGACCGGTCACAGAGATCTCGTGGTCGAAACCCTCGCCAATATCATCTCGCACTACAGGGATTATACGGATCTCTTCATCTGGGCGAGCAAGAATCTTCTCGGTAAACACGGGGACTCGAAGCTCGATATCAACTTCGACGGAGCCATCATGGGCCTGACGCATCTCATGGAGATCGCGAGCAGGGACCTGGTAAACGAGAAGAACGTCGTGTACAACAGAAAGCTCTTTAATACCATCGTTGATATTCTTTTCAAAGACGACCTCCTGGTGGAGTATATAGCACAGTCCGATGAGGCGAAGGTTCGCAGGCTCATGCCGACTGTGCTGAACATAGACGAGATGAAAGACGAATATATCATAAAAACAAGGTTCGCAATAAAAAGCGCACATCCGGACATCGTTTTCGAGAACGAGATAGAGAGCGTAGATTCGAGCAATCAGCTAATCGTAACACAGCGCTCGTACGAGCTGAAGCAGAACGAGCTGAAGTACCTCATGGATGTGGAGATCCCAAAGAACAGCCAGGAGATAGGATCTGCCATGGAGAAGGGGGATCTCAGAGAGAACGCAGAGTACAAGTATGCACTCGAGAAGCAGGACTTTTTAAAACTGCAAGTCAGGATACTCACCGACAACCTCAACAGGGCTCAGATACTCAAGCCGGAGGAGATAAAGACCAATGTCATCTCTATCGGGACGATGGCCACGATGAACTCCATAGATGACAACAAAACCGAGAAGTTTACTATACTCGGTCCCTGGGAATCCGATCCATCGAAGAAGATCATCTCCTACACCTCTCCGATAGGAGAAACATTGCTCAATAAATCGGTCGGGAATATCATAGACATAGGATCGAAGAAAAAAAAGTATAAGATACTCAAGATCGAGAAGGCGATTTTCTGATCGAAGCGATCTCGTGGGATCGAAGCGATCTCGTGGGATCGAAAGACTAATACTCAGGCTCCCCTCCGAAGAAGAGAGGGGCTTTCCTGGCCCTACTGGACTCAGGTGTCGCGGGATAGACCGGCCCAGGTAATATCACCTTCTATTCGTGTAATGAGGACAGAAACAAGTTTCCGTGATAAAAGTTCTTTTCGGGCCGGTGCGTTTTCTATCGTCACCCTGATATAGTTGTCTGTTACTCCCTTTAACACGTCTTCATGGAGTTCCAGCACCGTATTTCTCTGCGTACCTATGAACCGTTCCCTGTACTCCCTGTTCAGCCTGCGGCCGAGATCTATGATCTCTTTGCTCCTCCTGCTCTTCTGTTCATATGAGACGTCATCGGGCAGCATCGCTCCATTTGTTCCGGGTCTTGGAGAGTACCTGAACACGTGCACCGAAGCGAATCTTACCTTTTCTACCGCCTTCACCGTGCTGCTGAAATCCTCCTCATTTTCCGTCGGAAAACCGACAATAAGGTCGGTCGCAATGTGAGATTCCGGTCTTGACCGTCTGATCTCCTCGATGATCCTGGTGTAGCCGCTCACCTTGTACGGACGGTTCATTCGCTCGAGGATCCTATCTGAGCCATTCTGGAGAGGGATGTGAAAGTGCGGCGCGATCCTCTCGTCCGCTATCAGATCGAAGAGGCCTCTCTCAAAGAAGGCAGGCTCTATTGACGAGAGCCGTATCCTCACGCCCTCTGTTCTCTTCAGTATGAGCCTTATGAGATCTGAGAGCCGGTTTCCCTCATACCGGTAGTCTCCAAGGTTCACCCCGGTCAGCACGACCTCTCTGAATCCATTCCCGGCAATTTTATCAACGGAAGCGGCAATATCGCTGCTGTCTCTGCTTACGGACCTTCCCCGTGCGAGAGGGACCTTACAGTAAGCGCATCTCATGTCGCACCCGTCCTGAACCTTCACGACCGCCCTTGCTCTCGATTGGTGCTCAGGGTCTGTATAGAGGAACGGTGAAGCGGGAGAATCAAACCTTACGGAGTCTCCGGCAAGGCGGGCCCGAACCATTTCGACGAGACGAGGTTTGTCCCCGAGTCCTACAACCAGATCGACTCCATCCAATTTCGATATCTCCTGCCGTTCGGTCTCTGCATAGCATCCGGTGACGACGACGAGGCCCCCCTTCGGTTTGTGCCTGCCCGCTTTGAGTATGGTATGCCGCGACTTTCTGTCGCTCTTTTCGGTAACCGTGCATGTATTGACAACAACTATATCGGGAGAGGGGTTTTCGCTCCACTGTACGACCCTGAAACCTGCATTCCTGAAGCTCTGTGTCACTGCCGCACCCTCAAACTGGTTGAGCTTGCACCCATGATTGATAACCGCTACGGATAGATCCTGCATTCTCTTTTCTCTTTGAAATTATTATCCGCTCTCAACGGACGGTGGAAACGACAAATCTCCGGCCGACTGTAAAATTGTAAAAACTGGGGTTGAAAAAGCGCTGCTGCTGCTCTTGGGGTTATTTTATCCTGCTAGAATTATCCCCGGCTGAATGCATATCCCGGCAATAGGGATCCTTACGGAGAAGAATATTCTATATCCTGATCGGTCTGCTTGCTTATCACCCGGATAAGCGCTTCCTTCAGCTTCGGGTCGTTCGGCTTGAGGGAGAGGGCCTTCTTATAGTCGCTTTCGCTCTCTATGTAGTTGGCCAGATGCTCGTACACCTCTCCCCTGTACCTGTAGAATATGTACCTGTCGTCATCGAGCGCTATGCCCGCCGAAAATGCGGTTTCAGCAAGGATGTATTTGCCCTGTTCCAGGTATACCCTCCCAAGATAGTAGTAGGTATAGGCATAGTCCGGGTTAATGGCGATCGACTTCTCAAGGTTGGCGACTGCATCATTATAACGCTTAAACTCGTAGTATGACCTTCCGATGGTCGTGAGAAACCTCGTGTCTCTTGGATTGATCTTGAGCCCCTCCTCGCAGGTCTCTATCGCAGCCGAATATCGTTTCGTGTAGTAGTAGCACCAGCCGAGCACCGCGTAGATATCGAGGTTATTCGGAGAGAGCTCTTTCTCTTTTATCAGCAGCTTCTCTGCGTCGTAGTACTTGCCCTTCTTGTAAAACTCGTACGCTTCCTGGAAGCTTGCAAAACAAAAGGACGGGATGATAATGACCGCTGCCGTCAGGATCGCCGCTATGAGAAGAACGAGTTTGAACCTATTCATCGATACATCCCTCCCCTGTTTGATAAAAGCCGGCTCTAACCAGTAGAACGACAAGAACAACAGACGCTTAAGGGGGATATTCCCCGGGTTTTTACACAGAGCCCTTCTCACCAGTGCTCGAATCTCCAATCTTCGGACCTGAACCCTTTACCGCATTATATACTTGCGGCCCCATGGTGCACTTACCGTTGAGTATGCAGCCGCTTTCGATTATGAGATCCGGAGACTTTACATCCCCGTTGAGTTCCGCGCCCTTCAGCAGCTCGACCTTCTCGATAGCCTCTACGTTCCCGATGATCTTGCCGTAGTTTGTGAGCACTCCCGTTCGGATGGTCGCTTTTATAACAGCGTTAGGGCCGAGGATGAGGTGCCCTTCGGCATCGATTTCACCATCAAACTTACCCTTTATCATGAGGGACTTTTTGAACTTCATTGTTCCTGAAAAATCGATATCCTCCGCCAGTACCGTGTCGACATCCTTCTCTTCTATCATCTTGGACTCGTTGTTTTTGACCATCTTCTGGCTCCTTTATGAAAGATAATAATAGCCCTGAGGTTGATAAAATATTCTTACAAGATATATGTCTATCGTAAAAACTTACAATTTCTTAACTTTCTCAGGTTTCCATCGGTGCCAGTCCACGACGAGCGCGGAAGCGACGAACATAGAGGAATATGTACCCGCGATGACTCCCACGATAAGAGCAAACGCAAAGTTTCGCATCGTTGTACCACCGAAGACGAGCAGCGCCATAAGCACGATCAGCGTGGTAATGGATGTAATCACTGTCCGTGAGAGCGATTGATTTATACTCGTGTTTATCGTACCCGGGTAATCGTCATACGCCTTCTGAGTCTTGAGATTCTCCCTCGCCCTGTCGAATACCACTATCGTATCGTTGAGCGAGTACCCGATGATCGTGAGGAGTGCGGCGAGGATGAAAGTGTCCATCTCCTTGCTGAAAAAGGATATGAAGCTCACCACTATGAGAACATCGTGCACCAGCGCTGCAATCGCCGCTACCCCGAACCGAAACCGAAACCTGAATGTAGTATACATCAGTATGAGAACAAGTGCAACAACTCCTACGATATAGGACGTCCTCAGCAGGTATTTCGATATCCTGGGCCCTACGATATCGGTCCGTTCGAATATGACGTTCTCGGCACCGAACTGTTCTTTCAGTGCGTCTTTTATCTCTTCAATGACACGGTCGTTATCGCGCTCATAAGCCCGGGTCCTCAGAAGAAACAGGTGCCTGACAGGGTCATCGATACCCTGGACATCGTTACCGTACCCTGTCCCCACAAGAACAGACCGAACATCCGCTATATCAACATTCTCAGCCTGAATCTCTACCCTGAGGATATTGCCTCCTGCGAAATCGATACCCATATTCAGGCCGCCATGCAGGGCAATATTTGCAAGGCCCGCTACGATGATTACAGCAGACAGAATATACGCAAACTTGCGGTACTTTATTATCTTGAACTTAGGAGTGCGAAACATAAGATACCCTTCTCGTCCGGTTTATATAGACAGCTTCTTCACCCTGAACGTATCAATCCCTATGGCGAAAAGCAGTCTCGTTACAAATATGGAGGTGAACATGTTGATCACGATACCGATGCTCAGGGTAACTGCGAACCCCTTGATCGGACCGCTTCCAAACTGAGAGAGTACAAAGGTTGCGATGAGTGTTGTAATATTGGCATCGAGTATTGTACGAAAGGCCTTATCATATCCTCCCTGAATGGATGCCATGAGCGTTTTACCGCTCCTGAGCTCCTCCTTTATTCGCTCGAATATGATTACATTGGCATCAACGGCCATACCAACCGTGAGGATCATACCTGCTATCCCGGGCAGGGTGAGCGTGAAGTTCAACCATGCCAGTACCCCGAGCAGGAGGAACAGATTGAGCGCAAGAGCGATATCTGCGATAATTCCGGACAGCTTGTAGTACACGAGCATAAAGAGAACGACCAGCACAGCCGCGATATATGCCGCCTTGATACCGTCCCGGATCGTGTCCTCACCGAGCGATGGTCCGATTGTACGCTCTTCCTGCACCTGCAGAGGCACGGGAAACGCACCTGCCCTGAGAACCAGCGCGATATCCTGGGCCTCCTTCATGGTAAAATCGCCGGATATCCTTACCTGCCCACCGGGTATACGCTCTCGTATTGAAGGCATATAAAGCACCTTCCTGTCCAGCACGATACCGAGGCGCTTTCCGACATTCGCCTCAGTGATCTTTGCAAACTTCTTCGCTCCCTCCGTCGAGAGTGAGAAGGTAACCTCGGGTTTACCGAACTGATCGGCGGAAACCTGAGCCTTCTTCAGATAGCTGCCGTCGAGGAGGACTTCCTCGTACAGCACGATAGCCCTTTTACGCTCAAGGACATCGTACTTGTTCTTCTGCCAGAGGTAGTTCAGCCCCGAGGACTCTGGAATCAGTGACGTGTCGATGAGGTTCCCGCCGCTGTCGAACATGTCCCTCGTGAGCTTCCCGCTCGTTTCCTCGTCGACGATCTTGAACTCGAGAAGACCTCGGCCCATGACCACATTCTTCGCCCTGTCCGGATCCTTAGAGCCGGGCAGCTCAACGATGATGCGATCGTCTCCCTGAGTGGTAATAGAGGGTTCGGACACACCGAACTGGTCGATGCGGTTTCTCAGAATCTCCATCACCCTTCGCATCGCATCCCTGACGTCCTCCTGGGAAAGCTCTTCTCCCCCGCGACGCCGTTTCAGTTCCTCATAATCCGGCTCCAAAACCATATATATGCCGCCCTGGAGATCGAGACCGAGGTTGATGATTCTGGACCGGAGTTTCTTCTTCTCCCTGATGTCGAGCCTTCTTTGTTCAGGCAGAGACATCAACTGCTCGGCTGTGAGGTTGGTCAGGTCCCTGTCTTCCTTCGAAAAACGAAAATACCAGGTGTAAGTGTAGGAAAATCCCCATGCTGCGACGCCGATGGCAATGAGTATTATTAAAATCCTGAAGATTTTGTTCATAGCCCTCTCTGTACTGCTGCAGATTTATAGGTGAAGCGGTGTCCCGGCTCTCTTGTATATATAGTATTCCATAAAGTAATAGGGAAAACTACCGACCTACTGTTCTACAAAATGGTTTATTGAGAGGCCTGGGATTTCTCCTCTTGCTGTTTCTGTGATCTGGAAGAAATGATCTGGGTGATCGCCGAACGGTTTAGTTCGACCTTTACGTTTTCAGCTATCTTTACTATAATCGTTTTATCTTTCACCCCTACAACAGTGGCATGGATACCGCCGGTAGTGACTATCTTGTCACCCTTTGACAGCTGGCCCAGCATCGACTGGTGCTGTTTCTTCTGCCTCTGCTGGGGTCTGATCATCAGAAAATACATCACTGCGAATATGGCGATGATCATGAAAATTAATGACATGGGGCTCCCGCCTCCGGAACCCTGTCCCTGGGCTCCTGTCTGGGTACTGGGCATAGCGTACAATAGATTAAACATAACTACCTGTCCTTTCAAATGATTTTATATCCACAAACTCGAAAAAAGGTACAACAACAAGCAGGTTACGTCAAGCTTTTTCCCACCTACCGTCTCCTACTCACATCACGGCGCAGAAAGCCCTTACTCACTCTCAACACCCATGCAGAAGAGCCGGAAAAAAGCAAGCTCTTCCAAAAAGACCCTATCGGTTTTTCTGCCGAAGAACAAGGCCCGAATGGACCTTGTTCTAAGTCGTCTTCGACTGCGGGTTTTTTTATTGACTTGCGTTTTAGCTCTTGCTATGGTACATATAGGCAACGGAGGTGACAATGAAAAAGTCTACACAGCTCAGGATACTGGGAATCATTGTACTCATAGTTCTCGCATTCGTTGATGCCATCCCCTACACTTCGATCGCTGCACTCGGCGGTATCGTTATACTCCTCTTCAGACCGAAAGGGTTTCTTAACTTAATCGAAAAAATGTATGAGTAGCGGCGACCTATCTTCTCTAAAAACTTTGCTCTTTAAAACGAGCGAAGTGATATCCTCGTGCTGACATTGTCAAAAAGAGCGTGTGACTCAGGCTCTATATATTTTATAGAGGAAAACATGTACAAAATCCAAACACTAGACCGGATATCACCCCGTGGGCTCGACCGGTTCCCCGGTGATACATATGAGGTCACATCAAAAACCACCCGGCCCGATGCACTACTGGTAAGAAGCTTCAAGATGAACGACATGGAGCTTCCTCCCTCTCTCAGGATTATCGCGCGCGCAGGAACCGGAGTGAACAACATTCCTATCGAACGCTGCACCCGGCGCGGAATAGTAGTGTGCAATACTCCAGGAGCAAACGCGAACAGCGTCAAGGAACTGGTAATCGCAGGACTCTTTCTCGCATCACGCAGGATAATCGACGGTATACACTGGACACACACCCTTACCGACACAGAAGGGAACGTGGCAAAGCTCGTTGAGAGGGAAAAGTCGAAGTTTATCGGCCCTGAGATAAGAGGAAAAATCCTTGGTGTTATCGGACTCGGCGCGATTGGGGTAATGGTTGCAAATGACGCGCTTTCTCTGGGAATGAGGGTGGTCGGGTATGATCCGTTCATCTCGATCGAATCGGCATGGGGGCTGTCGAGAGAAGCCGTAAGAGCGAAAAGCCTGGAGGACCTTCTACAAGCCTCGGACTACCTCACCCTGCATGTTCCGCTCAACGAAACCACTGCTGGTATGATAAACCGGGAGAAATTCAAGACAATGAAGCGGGGGGTGAGATTACTGAACTTCTCCAGGGGAGACATGGTAAAGAAGAGGGACCTGAGGAATGCCCTGAACCGCGGAATCGTCGCTATGTACATCACCGATTTCCCGGATGAAGATATCCTCGAGATGCCGAATACCGTTACAATCCCCCACCTCGGCGCTTCGACCCCAGAGGCTGAGGAAAACTGTGCGGTCATGGCAGCAGATCAGACCAGGGCGTTCCTTGAGAAAGGGACGATTGCAAATTCTGTAAACTTCCCCGACTGCGAGATGCCTTTCTCCGGCAACAGGAGAATCCTTGTAAGCAACGAGAACATCCCCGGCGTTGTAGGGCACATCACCAACATCATGGCGGATGAGGGTATCAATATCGCAGACATGCTCAACAGATCGAAAGGAGAGGTTGCATACAACATCATCGATATCGACGGCGACATAAGCGTCGAGAGCATCGAAAGGATAGCGTCGATTGAGGGAGTCTCAATGGTACGGGTCCTGACCTGCCCGTTCGAATAGTGTGTTTTCTCAAAATAGAGGCACCGGTTACAAAACCGTTATAAAATCCCCATTTCTTGACACCCTCTTGGGTGCCACCCGCTCGGGTGACACCGGCTCGGGCGAGGGAGAAATGGGGGTCAGATATGCTTTCTCGCAAGTGTCCAGGCCGTGATTGTCATACCGTCGACGATCTTCCCACGCTCGACCTGTCTGTTCATCTCCTCGGGAGTCAAGCTTACCACCTCGATCTCTTCTGTTACATCAGGCCGCTGGCCGACCTTCTCGAGCCCTCTCGAGATGTACACATAGCAGAACTCGTCCGAAAGACCGTTGTACGGGAGAAACTTACCCACCCGTTTAAGTTTCTTACAGTCGTAGCCAGTCTCCTCGACAAGCTCCTCTCTCGCGGCGGTCTCCTCATCCTGACCATCTTTAATACCGCCACACGGAAGTTCAAGAGAGACACTGTCTGTAAGATACCTGTACTGTCTTACGAGGAGTATTTTTCCGTCGTCTGTTACAGGAACAATCAACGCGCTACCGTTTGTGTGAACATAGAAGTAGTTGCCCCGCTTCCCATCCGACATTTGAAAATGCTTGTGGAAAATGCTCATCCATGGGGTCGAGAAGACCTCTTCGGATAGCAGGGTCTTCCACGAACGAAACTTTCTGGCCATAGCAATTATTCCATCTCTTGATGGTTAAGAAATTTACGGAAGAGCTGCACCGGTTACTATTTAAGGCAACTACCTTATGTCAGTCGATGCATTAACTTTTTGGTCTAGGCTTTAAAAGCCTTCGGTCATATTATGAACCTCACAGCCGCTCATCACTGAACCAAACTTTGCACAATCTCCACGGCTGTTGCAGCATCGGGTGCGTAGCCATCAGCGCCTATCTCATCTGCATAGCTCTTCGTAAGAGGAGCGCCGCCAACGACTATCTTAGACTTGCAGTCCTTTGTCTTGGCAAGCTCGATTACGCCCTTCATGTTGACCATCGTTGTTGTAAGAAGGGCACTGAGCCCGATGACATCCGCATCCTCCTTTATTGCGGATTCGATGAACTTGTCGGCATCGATATCCACTCCGAGGTCAACCACCTTCCACCCTTGGCCTTTCAGCATCATGCCAACGAGATTCTTTCCTATATCGTGAAGGTCTCCCTTTACTGTACCGAGCACGAACGTTCCCTTTGCCTTGATCCCCTGTTTTGCAAGAAGCGGCTCCAGAATTTTCATTCCTGCGGACATCGCCCTCGCGCTTACCAACACCTCGGGAACATAGATCTCGCAGTTTTTGAACCTCACCCCTACGACTTCCATACCAGCAATCAGCCCCTGGTCAAGGACCTTCTTTATTCCTACATTCTCATCAACTGCCGCCTGTACAAGTTCTTTTACCTTGTCCGCATTTCCTTCGATAAGTGCCTCTGCGATCCCTTTGAAATCTGCCATTCTTGTCCTCCCCGAATATGAGTAGTACTACCGCCCAGCTTGTCTAATAATAAATAACAATCCCAAATCAGTCAACACAATGTGTTGATATTTTTGTTGACCTGATCTTTTTCCCATCCTATACTACCATGAAAACGAGTTATGCACTAGGCATAAGCCACCCAGGCTCGTGTTGGTCCGGGTGGCTTTTTTTATTGGGGTATCCGGAACCTGGTAAACAGTATTCGTAATAGTCTTGATGCATTTTTAGCGGTTTTCTCTAAAGATATGGTAACAGCTTATATGAGTTTACAGAAGGAAAACCGCTGATCCTCCCCATTTCTCAATTATTTACCATGATCTGTGGGAGGGGGTTGGAACATCGCATACGGATCGGCTTATCCTTAACAGTATGCGATGTTCATGTACACACCATTTATTAAGGAGGAACTTACATGGGCGGCCGTCTTACAATCATCCTCGTCTACCTCTTTGCAACACTTTTCTTTGGTATCATTTTCCGAAAAAAGTCTAGCCAGGACAGGGTCGAGTTTTATCTCGGGGGGAGGAATATCTCCAAAGTCCTTCTCTTCTTCACGATGGCTGCAACAAACTTCAGCGCTTTTACAATATTCGGGTTCTCCGGGGCCGGTTTTAGAATAGGGTACTCGTTCTATCCGGTCATGGGCTTCGGAACAGGATTCATGGCTCTCGGCTTCTACATCATCGGCGGGAAAGTGCTCCAGCTCTCGAAGAAGAGGGGGTACATCACCCCGTCGGATTTCATCTTCGACCGCTATCGTTCATCCTTTCTCAAGCGGCTCTTTTCACTCGTGATGGTTGTGTTCACGCTCCCGTACATAGCGATACAGGCAATTGCGAGTGGAAACTCTCTGCAATCACTCGTAGGCATCCCCTATCTGTGGGGAGCGGCGCTCGTTACCCTCTTTATCGTCACCTATGTAAGCCTGGGGGGGCTCCGTTCGATCGTGTGGACCGATCTCGTGCAGGGAATAATGATGCTGACCTTCACACTCGTCAGTTTCATTCTCATCGCCCGGGGAAGCGGGGGGTTCGGCCCAACCCATGCGGCGATTGCGAGGGATTATCCGGAAATCTTCTTCAGGCCGGGTCTCGGAGGCACAATGCCCCCGGGAGTATGGATTGGGTTTATGATGCTCTGGTTTTTTGCAGACCCGATGTTCCCGCAGCTCTTCCAGAGGTTCATGGTCGCAAAAGACGAGAACACCCTCAAATCCACGATTGTGATGTACCCCATAATCACGACCTTCCTCTTTTTCCTTACCGTATCGATAGGGGTCATGGGAAGGTTCAGTTTTCCTGACCTCGAAACGGGTTCTTCGGACACTATCTTTGCCCTCCTCCTCTCACAATATACCGGCAGCATCCTCAGTACAGTTCTGCTCACCGGCAGCATCGCAGCACTGATGTCAACGATGGACTCGCAACTTCTGACGCTCACCTCTATGATTACAACAGACTTCATAAACCCCGCCCGCAAGGGAATACTGGTCGAAAAGCTCACGATCATCACCCTCGGCGTGCTCGGTTTTCTCATTGCAATTCGCCCTCCGGGCACGATTCTCGACTTTATAAGCAGGACCACCTTCAACGGTCTCGCCGTTCTCGCCCCGTCGGTCCTGGGCGGCCTGTACTGGAAGAAGGCGAACCGCTACGGGGCCACCGCCAGTATCATAGCAGGCGAGGCGATGGTGGTCCTTTACTATCGAGGACTCGTCAGCACACCAGCTATTCACCCCATAATCCCGATCCTTTCCGTCACGGGTGCGGTATTCATTCTGACAAGCATGTTTTCCAGATCAGACCAGGATAACAGCGAGATCGTGTTCGCAATAAGAAAAAAAGCCCTGCGGTGGGTCCCGGTTTTTACAGTGCTCTTCATTCTGGGAAACGACTTCTGGGCGTGGAGCAGGTCCCCTGTTTTCCTTTTGGGCCTTCCTCTCTGGGTCCTGTACTACTTCGCCCTCGGCCTGGTGCTCTCGATATGCTACAAGCTGTTTTTCATTTCGCTGGATCGTCACGATTCCATGAATCGTGATTAGTGTTCACGGGGGCCCGTGTGCACAGGGTCTACGTGGACGGGGTCCACATGAATAAAGGCGAAGTCAACGATCTGTTCACTCTCGAGCCTCTTCTTCACCTTTTCTGCTATACCGTGGGAGAGCTGTGTCGTACTGTCCTGATCCACTTCAATGTGAATCTCGGTCTGTATGAAATTTCCGAGATAATGCGCCTTTACATCGTTGAGGGCAAGGACGCCTTCAACTGAGAGTGCAAGTGTTTTCAGACGATCGATAATCTCAGGCTCCGGGGTTTTTCCCATTAAATAGTCAACATTTTCAACACCGATCCTGAATCCTGAGTAGACGATGAACGATCCGATGAAAAACGCGACTCCTGAGTCGAACAACGGATATCCGAGCCTCACAAGGATACTCCCGATAAGGACCGAGCTCGAAACAAGGATATCGTTTCGGTGATCTATCGACGAGGCAAGGAGCGCGGGGCTCTTGCTTCTGTTTGCCTCCCTCCTGAAGAGAAAGGTTAAAAACCCCTTCACCACAATACTTGCCGCGATGATCGTGAAGATGTACCAGTTTATCTCGAGCTTTCTCGTATAGAAGATATTCTCGAAGGCGTTTCGAAGAACCTCGAACCCGAGTATGGCTGCGAATATTGCCACGATCAACCCTGCAATAGGCTCTGCCCTATGGTGGCCGAACGGATGGTCGGCATCGGCACTCGCCGTTGATATCCTCACTGCAACGAATATTGCAATGGACGCGATGATATCTGTGAGAGAGTTGAACGAGTCGGATAAAAGTGAAAGGCTTCCGGAGAGGATTCCGCCTGTGAGTTTTATACCGAAAAGGACAGCATTGAGCACCAGCCCCACGATCGTGATCTTCACACTCTTCTTCATCATATTCTCAATCCATAACGGATAACGAATGAATAGTACAATGACGAAACCACGAAAGCATAGCAGGGTTTATAGTATTCGGCCAAAACCAAAGATATAAACCGCTCACAGAATAAGCAAAAGAAAACAGTTGTTATATTTTCTCACAAATCATCTATTTCTTTCAGAAATAAAGCAACCAATGTCCTTCTTATCTGTTGACTTCTTTTTCGAACCGCCTTTATCATTCGCCTTCGCTTTTTTCTTTGGTTTCGGCTTTGGAATGTACCTGATGTACAAGCTCACTACCCACCTCTTTTCGAATACCCTTTCAGTTTCATCCCCCTTTGGAATGCGTTCCAAAATAATCTGCTCCAACTTCTTCTCAACCTCTGCCTTACCCTTCGCATCCAATTTCTCATACTCATCGAAGTTCATCTGAGTATGACTTCTTAACTTGTTCTCATGTACCCTTTCCATTTTGTAACCTCCATAATTTTTATTTACTTCTTGTCAAAGAACTGGACCGACTCTCCTGCACTTGTAAAAGAAGATCAAGAGAAGTTTGTGGAAATTAAAAAAGTTTTTTGACATACTTCGAATGCAGCTTTATAATTTTAAAAGGAGTTTATGCTAGGCGATTCGAGGAAGAACTTAAAGGTAAATATAAGGTAATAAATGTTTAAAATAATAACTGAAACAGTGCCATAAGGGATGATAATGAAAAGTCTTCAAGATACTATAAAAGAAGAATTAAAAAATCTATATTATCAAGGGTTAACAATATTATATAGAGAACTTACCAAGAGGGAAAAACTTACTGAAGATGAAAAGAAGGATTTCGAAGAAAAAATTTTCTATAAAAAACATTCAAAAGAATGTACAACGTTAAATCAAGATTATCAAAAATGGTATTCTCTCACCTTACCAGTTATAAATAAGGTTATACCTGAAAGATATGATGAATTCATTGAACAATATAAGATTGCAAAAAGGAAAGAAATAGATTATTTAACTTATACTATTTCTGATTACCTAATAGGTTTAACAATTACTAGAGGAAAAGAGGAAGTTGTCGACACTTACTCAGCATTTACAAGTAAATTCCAACAACAAATATTTATTTTAGAATCAGCACAGGCAAGAATCGAATCAAAAATTGCTGATATTGAAGGTGTTTTACAAAGTGAACTTTTTGAGAATGAATTACAAGCTTCTGAAGATTTGTTAAAAAAGAATCATATACGACCTGCAGGAACTTTAGCAGGGGTGACTTTAGAAACTCATTTAAAAAAAATATGTCGAAAAAATATGATTACATTTAGGAAAAAGAATCCCACAATATCAGATTACAATGATGCACTAAAGGAAAAGAGCATTATAGATATCCCAAATTGGCGTTTTATTCAGAGGCTTGGAGATATTAGAAATTTGTGTGTTCATTCAAAAGATCGAGAACCAAAGAAAGAAGAAGTTGATGATTTAATTCAAGGTACCAAAAGAGTAATTTCAACGATAAATTAACGTCAGTTTTTGGGCATTGTTTTGTCTAAAAGTGCGTAACCGGTTCAGGTACTATTGCACTCCTACTCAAATCACTTAAGTGAATATAAGAGCTAAAATATGTAGGCTTATATTTCAGTTAGTAACCTTTTTATCCCCGATGTATTTATTCTATTTGTTATAGTATCTATAAGCCTATTGATTGTTTTTCGTTGATCTGAATTAAATTCCAAATCCTCTATTTGGTTTAACTTAAAACTACCATCCTTTATTCTTTCAAACAAACGTTTAAATAAATCTCGAAAAAGATTTTCAACATGACCTAAATATATATAAAAAATATCCAGTTGCTGTTGTGTAAATATTTTTAATAAAGGATGACCAACATCAATTGAATTTCGTAATATCATAAGTGGGATAAAATCACCTTCCCTTTCATCCTCTGCATAACAAAGTTTAGTTAACCCTTTACGAACATCATCCATACTATTCCCAAATAAAATTTGTAATACTTTACATAGATTTAATATAACCTCCGACATAAATTCCCAGTCTGAGTTACCTGCTACAATTAATCGGGAAGCTGTATAAAAATAACGTGCTGCTGCCGCTAAACGTCGATTATTAGTCCTACTTAAACTCTCAAGATCTAGAAAAGCTTTCTGTATGTTCTTTTCAATTTCTTCAGGGGTTACAGGATTCATAATAAATTGTGTTGCTACCTGCTCCCATCTAAAAGATGTTTTACCAATATACCCTTCTGTGGACAATACAGTTGGTGGATCGGCAAAATAAACATTGAGCATTGCTGGGAAGATATAAAAAAAAGTTATTAAGTGTTCTTCAAGCTCTTTCTCATCTTTACATGACGCCTCATATCGAAATATATCACCTTTAAGCTCAAAACGTTGTTCGGGCCATTCGATAACTGCATGTACGGGTTCTAAATGTGGTGTTGAAAGTATTCGTATGCGTCCCGTGTTAGCATTGAGGAGTAATTCAGCTTTATGATCTCTGATTGTTAATCTACTATAATCCTTAGATGTTCCAAAAGCCTCTGGCGGTGAATATTTCATTTCAATGCTCATAGTATTTGGAAACTTCATAGGACCACCGTCTTTAATTTTTATTCTTCTTCTTTGCAGCTGATATGTGAGCATATTCTCCCCTTTGTTACAATCATATAGAATATTAGAAATATCTTGCAATATTGCAGTAATCCAGGCAATAATATAAATTCAAATCAGAAAAGGGGGTATAAAATTGTCAGAGAAAGAAAGCATGGTATTAAAAGCTGCGAAATCTGAATTAAATACTGACCAGCGATTAATGTTTGATCAAGAATACGAGAAGAAACAAAAATCTATGCTTGTTGCTTATTTATTGTTGATTTTTCTTGGAGTACTAGGAATTCATAAGTTCTACCTAAAAAAGCCTGGTATGGGTGTTCTATATCTTTTTACTGCTGGATTAGCATCTATAGGATGGTTTGTCGATCTCTTTATAACAGCGAAAAAAGTAAACACATTAAATGAAAGTATAGCAAAAGATCTAGTTTTAGAAGTAAAAATGCTGACAAAGAAATAATCGAAAGAGTAATTGGTCTTATATTTATTAAAGGTTTGTTGTATTATATTCACAAAAAAATAACCCCGCAGTGAACATCACATCCACTGCGGGGCGATTCAGAGGCACGTAAATGAATCTGCAGACTTCGGTTAACGACCGAAGTTCCTGCGAAGCAGAATCATAGTGAAAATATTTACCAAATATAAGATCAATTATCTGTTTTGGCAGACCCGGAAGCGATTGCAGATGAATTGAATCCTTTAACTATCAGCCATATAGCTAGAAGAAATTCACTCGTCATTATTGGAAAATATAAAATCTGCCCTGGATTAAAGCCGTGAGTCAAATCAGGTACTCCTACCACGTTTGCTATTATCAACGATGTCGTTGAAATGAGGCCCCAGACTGATATAAATCGTGGAACAAGTTTTGATTTATACAACATAGAATATAATATCAGAGCGCCTACGATAAAAAAGACCGTCAGCATCACATCAGCAGCCCAATGGCGCAATGCCTTAGCTAAAGCGCCTGAAGCTAGAATATAGGAAGCATCCTGGGCTCCTGCTGCTATATATTCCTGACTTAATGTGATTAGTGACAGTGCGCTGATCGTACCAACAATCAACGTTACGGCCTCAACAACCCTCACACCGGCGTACCAAAGAGCTATACCTTCACTATACTTTTTTAAGATTGGAAACAGCATAACCCCAATGCCAATGACCGCAACGTCATTCAATAACACCTCAATGAGCATTCCAATTATCACTCGGGTTTTATTTGGATAAACATTACTAAGATAATCCGGAGCATTTAGAATAGGTCCGGAAATTGCACTACCCACAAAAACACCCACGTAACCGGCCAGAAATAATACTCCCACAATTATTGCGGTCTTTCTGTTTGAGTCCATTTTTTTTCCTCCTGTTTTTTGTTCTTAAACTCCCCAACTTTCATCCTCACTAGAATCAGCATCTGAGTGGTTTCAAAAAAAGATGAAATCGACTCATGCTTCCTGTTTAGGCCACTTCAATGCAAACAAGACAATTAGTAACATACACACAACTTCTATAGCTGCGAAAAATAAATAATGAAGATCTGTCGATCCACCAGCTATAACCCACACAATAGTTATTGGACCTGCGATGATGTTTGCCCAGCGATTTGCTCTATACTTCAATACCCTGGACAGGAGAACCATAGCAATCGGAATCTCCAACAATATTGCGAATACCAACAATAATCCTTGAGTGATTTGAACACCCCCTGGCCCTGCCTTTGCTCCCTCTAGGAACCCAGGTGTCATAAATCCCAGAATATCCGCAAAAATCATATTCAACATTACAATTATCCATAATGTTGAAAGTAAAACTTTCGTATCTTTCATTCCGGTGGTTTTTTTGTTTGAATTCATTTTTTCTCTCCTTTTTTTGTTCTTATGTATGACACCGTGATATCTGGATTTGTTGCATTATATAGTTATACTACTAAATGTCAAAAGTATTTTTTACATATTTGTAATGTTATATTCACAAAAAAGAACTCTACAGCGAACATTACATCCACTGTGGGGCAGGGTGGAGGTGATAAAAAATGAATCTACAGCCTTCGGTTAACGACCGAAGCTCCTATGAAGAATAATCATAGTTAAGAATATTACAGTTACTTTTAAATAAGAATCACACGTTTTTAAACACACTTCCATTTCTAATCTGCACTCCCCTATATTTTAACTACATTTTTTATTTTCATTTTTTTAGAAATCAACTAAAGTTTTCAGTTGATATTTATTATCTCATCCGGATACTGATATAGGGGGAAAACATGACAGTCTCAATCATTGTCGCAATGTCAGAAAACCGTGTTATCGGAAGAGAAGGCCGCATCCCCTGGCATATCCCCGAAGATGTCAGGTGGTTCAAAGAGAAGACCCTCGGTCATACGGTGATCATGGGGAGAAAGACGTTCGAGTCGATAGGGAGACCCCTTCCGGGCCGAAAAAATATCATCATATCGCGAAAACCGGACTATACTGCCGAAGGAGCCGAGGTCTTCCATTCTCTCGCACAGGTTTTTGAAAGTAAAGAGGGTACGGATGATGAACTGTTCATAATAGGAGGAGAAAAGATCTACATACAGGCCCTGGGGGCAACCGACAGGATCTATCTCACCCTCATCAACAGGCGATACGAAGGTGATACCACTTTTCCCGAGCTCCCTGAGAGGGAGTTCAAAGAGGTGTTTAAAAAGCTGTGTCCCGGCGACCCCCCATTCACCCTCCTCATACTGGAGAGAAGCTGGTGACTCCGGTCTATAGACCTAGCAGATCTAAAGATCTGTCAGGTCTATAGACCTGTTAGTTCATCGAGGGCCTGTGTGATATAATCGGAGTTTGGGTACTGCAGGATGAGCGATCTGTACAGTTCGCCTGCCTTGTCACTCTTTCCCTCCCACGCCAGTCTCCGGGCATCGTCGAGGAGCTTTATCGCCCCTGTATTGTCGCTCCTCTTCATATTACTGAGTGCACTTTGAGCCGCGCCGGCATACAGTTTCCCGATTATAAACTCCCTGTCATGAGGGGGGAGATCGAAGATGAGCAGTTTCCGGTACAACTCAGAAGCCTTGACGTGCTCTCCTCTTTTTTCCAGCTCGCCGGCCTGTGCAACAAGGCGCTTGATGTCCCGCTTCAGCTCGAGCTCCTCTGAAATTTCCTGATCGAGTCTTATGTTCTGACGGGCGGCATCCGTCAACCCGCTCAAAATAGGCCTGAGGTATTCGTCCTCTTCGAGGCTGCCGGAGTCCCGCAAGACTTGTTCATAATCCTCTGAGAGGTAGCTCATTTTGAGGTCTATGAGAGGATCGCTCGTCCTTAGCTCATCCGTCCTCCTCTGCAGCTCGTCGAGTACCTCGAGGATTTTTGCCCAGAGTAGGTATGGGACTTCACCCTCTTCGGTTTCACCTTCCGCAATTGTCCGGATCAACTCCCCGGCCCGCCTATAGTCCTCCTGCTGGATGAAAAAGAGGGCCTTTTTCGCATACTGTGTCTCGGTTTCCTGCAGACCCCACGCCCTTTTTATATCCGGCTCATCCGGGCACTTACCGCGTGTCACGTCTTCGATAAAAACCGAGATCTCGTCGATCCTGTTCTTGTGGTGCTCGCTCTGCCTGAAGAGCGCAGACCTCGTCTTTTCGTACCCTTCGAAGAACAGGCTTTTCCTTCTGCTCAGATCGTCGGAGAAGTGCGACCTGTACTTCTCGAGGTATCCCGCTGCCCGAAGGTCCCCGAGAAGCTCTTCGAGGCCGAATGAGGAGATGTTTGCCTCATACACCTCGCTTCTCTGCGACACTTTTTCAATAAAAAGCGCCCGTTTTTTTTCAAGCTCACCTATCCTCTCCTGCACTTCGGAAAGCCTCCTCTCTTCATCTTTAAGGAGGAGGAACGCATCGCGGAGCACCTCAGCCCTGGCCGTATGAGAGAGGTAGGCCGAAATATACTCGTCCCCACCGGAGGCTGTATCATCGAGCCAGCCCGCTAAAATCCTTTCTACAGTATCGTAGCGGTCACCCGTCATGCCGTAAACAGTGAACGATACAACTGAAATCGACAGGAACAGGAATATAAAAGGTATGCCTTTTCTATCCTTATGCTTCATAGTTCTACACCGATCGAGAGGTTATCTTTTTCTCTTAACTTATCGGAATTAATCACAATCATGATAAATAGAACTGAGCAGGCTTTCGGTCCTCCTATTAATTTCTTGATACAGCCCTCTCTTTCTTTATATATTAGGTTAAAAATCAGGAGGTTTCCTATGTCAGCAATAGAGAGCATAGTAGCAAGGGAGATACTCGACTCCCGGGGTAACCCGACCGTAGAGGTCGACGTGTTTCTCGAATCCGGGGCCATGGGGAGGGCTTGTGTCCCCTCAGGCGCCTCAACAGGGGAGTATGAGGCCGTTGAGCTGAGGGACGGCGACAAATCACGGTACAATGGGAAGGGTGTAACAAAGGCGTGTGCGAACATAAACGATGAAATCGCACCGGAGCTTTTGAGCTATGATGCATCGCTCCAGGCCGACATCGACGGCATCATGATCGAGCTCGACGGGACCCCCAATAAAGGGAAGCTCGGGGCGAACGCGATTCTCGGCGTATCCATGGCGTGCGCAAAGGCGGCCGCCTCAGAGTCCGGCCTTCCTCTTTACCGCTATCTCGGAGGAGTGGGATCAAGAGAGCTCCCGGTTCCCATGATGAACATACTGAACGGCGGCCAGCATGCGGACAACAATGTCGATATCCAGGAGTTCATGATCGCTCCGTGCGGTGCGTCATGTTTCAGAGAGGCACTTCGCATGGGGGCCGAGGTCTTTCACTCGCTGAAGTCGATCCTGGGGGAGATGGGCCTGAATACAGCGGTCGGAGACGAGGGGGGGTACGCTCCAAACCTCTCTTCAAATGAAGAGGCACTTCAGGTGATTATGAAGGCGATATCGAAGGCTGGATATAAAGCGGGCGAAGATATCCTTATCTGTCTCGACCCGGCGGCGAGCTCGTTCTTCGAGAACGGGAAGTACAACCTTGCTGCAGAAAAGGACCCGATCAAGGACTCAGAGGCGATGGTCGCATTTTACGAGGACCTCATCTCACGCTATCCGATAATATCCATCGAGGACGGCCTCGCAGAGGACGACTGGGACGGCTTCAAGCTCATGACAGAGCGTCTCGGCGGCCGGATCCAGATCGTGGGCGACGATCTCTTCGTCACCAATACCAAGAGGCTCGGGCAGGGTATCGAACAGAAAGCCGCCAACTCGATCCTCATAAAGCTCAACCAGATAGGGACCATTACAGAAACGATCGACGCGATCGAGATGGCGAAGCGCGCAGGCTTTACAGCTGTCGTATCGCACCGCTCGGGGGAGACCGAGGACTCCTTTATCGCAGATTTCGTTGTCGCGATGAACACGGGACAGATTAAAACAGGATCGGCGTCACGCTCGGAGCGTATCGCGAAATACAACCAGCTTCTTCGCATCGAGGAGGAGCTCGGAGACTCGAGCCTGTTCAAAGGCAGGGATGTTTACTACTGCATAAAATAGCCGCAAGCGGTCAGCCGGCAGGTCCAAGCCTGACCGCAGGCTGCTTATCCGGAGCCAACTGTATATCTCCTGGGGCCGTACACACAGCCTGATGCATAGGCCAATGGCTCTCTATTTCTTCCGCAAGAGACATTGCGAAACGAATTTGTACCTCTTGCTTTTACATTACGTACAGATCAGTTTATTTATCTGTAACGCTTACAATCAACCGCAGTCGGATTTCAGGCAGGATAGTACCTCTTCGCCAGGGACAGGGTGATGTCCTTATTTCAGCATATTCTCGGAAGCTGATCTCCCTTCGGCATCGTGACGACCCTCCTGGTACCGTACTCTGTCATGATGGTAAGTCTCGGTTTCCCCTCATGGACTCTCCCGATCACCGCAGCCAGAACGCCCTCCGGAACACTACGCATGGCCTCGAGGCATCTTTCAGCTGCGCCGTCCGGGACCACTACCACCATCTTTCCTTCGTTTGCCATGAGAAGCGGGTCCATGCCCAGCAGTTCACAGAGGCTATTTACAGGTTTCTCGACTGGGATTGCACTCTCTTCCAGGGTGATGCCGTATCCCGTGCTCTCCACCACCTCGTTGAGGATGGCCCCGACACCTCCTCTCGTCGGGTCGCGGGCAAACCTTGTTTCAGGAACAGCCTCTAGCACACTCTTCATCAGCCCTGCGAGAGGTGCGCAGTCGGACAGGACCTCTACATCGAGAGAGAACTCGTTTCTCGCCGCTATTATTGCGGCCTCATGGCTTCCTATTGGTCCGTTGATGAGCACGAGATCGCCCTCTTCTATTCTGCGGGGAGTAAGAAACGTGCCGCTGTCCAGCACCCCCACACCGGAGGTCGAAATATAGATACCGTCCCCCCTCCCCCTCTCAACGACCTTTGTATCCCCCGTTATAATGGGAACGGGAACCGAGTCAGCCGCCTGCTTCATGGAGAGGAGCACTCTCTTCAGCAGATCTATAGAGAGGCCCTCTTCAAGGATGAGTCCTGCCGAGAGTGCAACCGGTCTCGCGCCGGTCGTGAGGATATCGTTCACGGTCCCGGACACCGCAAGCCTGCCGATATCCCCTCCCGGGAAAAAGAGGGGTGAGACGACATAGCTGTCCTGTGTCATCACCATCTTCTCTCCCGCCCCTGAGATACGGGAGGCATCCTCCAGGCGCTCGAGCTCAGGATTGTCGAAGATAGGTGCTATGACCTCCTGTATGAGGCTTCTCGCGGCCCTTCCCCCTCCTCCGTGCGATAAGAGTATCGTGTCCTCGCTCATTGTCCCTCCATGTCTGCTGTATCCCGTTACCGGTTTCGGGGTCTTCAGAAAAAATCAGTGTCCGATCTCGGGGCAACTGATGACCGGTCGATTGTCATTGATGGCTTTATTCAGTAGATCGCTATTGACCGAATTAAATCTACTCTTCAAAGGCCCGCCTGAATCACGAATAGCTTTTACGCTTTCGAGCGCCTGTTAACCATAAGCAACTCAAGTATATTTGCGCTTTAAATACTTTCGTATTTAATAATACATATAGTGCAGTTCAGACATTTTGATGGCCGAATCTCTTTGCATACTGTTAATACTTTCGTAGTGCAGTTCAGACCCTTCGGACGTTTTTACGCCCGAACCTCTTTGCATATTGTTAATACTTTCGTAGTGCAGTTCGGACCCTTCGGACGTTTTTACACCCGAAGGGTCCGAACTGCTTGGCTTATTTCAAGTACATTCGTACTTGAAATATGCCGAACAGGACCCCTCTGAAGAAACCATGCATGGACCGACAGGATGCTGGGGCGTGCACCTTTTCCCGAAAAGCCCGCACTGCGGAGGAAGCAGCAGCCCTTTCAGCACATCTCCGCACCTGCACCCCGGAGGTTCCGCTACCGGCACGAGCTCCAGCTCGAACCGATGAAGAGCGTCGAACTCTCTGAATTCAGGGCGCAGTGCCAGTCCGCTCGAGGGGATTCTCCCTATTCCTCTCCACTCCGCCTCCACCCTCTCGAAAACAAGGTCCGTGACCCGCTGAGCCTCAGTATTTCCCTTAAGGGTAACCGCTCTCGAGTAACAGTTTGAAACCTCTGATCTCTCCTCCCCGATCTGCTGCACAAGGTCACTTATTGCGAGCAGGATGTCCACCGGCTCGAAACCGGCCACCGCGCACGGTACCCTGTACTGATCGGAGAGCTCCCTGTACGCGTCGGATCCGATTATAACACTCACATGTCCCGGACAGATGAAACCGCCGATACGCACCTCCTCCGCCCGCATGAGCATGTCCATTGCCGGTATTACGAGCCTGTTTGCAGCGAGAAAGTATACGTTCCCCAAGCCCCTCTTCTTCGTCTCTAGAACGGCCAAAGCGGTACCAGGTGTCGTCGTCTCGAACCCGACCGATATGAAGACAAACTGTTTTTCCGTCTCATTTTGGGCCATCTCCAGCATGTCGTATACAGAGTAGAGAACCCGGATATCGGCGCCTTCCGATTTTCTCAATTCGAGACTCCCGTGAGATCCGGGGACACTCATCATGTCACCGAAGGTCACGACCGCGGCATCAGGCTGCTCTGAGATCTTCACCGCTGCATCTATGACAGCCGAAGGCGTAACGCACACAGGGCAGCCCGGCCCTGAGAGCAGCACGAGGCCTTCCGGCAGCAGGCTTCTCAGACCGTATCGTGCAATCGCCATTGTATGGGTTCCGCAGACCTCCATGAGCTTGTGCTCCCCCCCGGGATAGATCTCATGTATCCTTTTTGCGAGGCCCTTCACCCTATCGCTGTCTCTGAAACCTGAAAGGTCACTCATGCCCCTCTTCCCCCTCACTGGCGTCAAAAAACTCTTCGAGGAGTTCAAGGGTTGTCCTGGCCTCCTCCTCGTCTACGACCTGGAGAGCGAAACCCGCATGAAGCAGCACCCAGTCTCCCGGTTTGGACTCCGGAACGAGATGGAGCCCTACCGTCCGCTTCACTCCGCCCAGCTCGACGGTCCCTGTTTCGCCCTCCTTTGTGATGATCTTTCCCGGTACTGCAAGGCACACAGTCACATACCTCCTCTTCGTAAGTCTTCGTTTTTGATCCTCTCCAACGCAACCACGGCCTGACCGAACGCTATGCCCCCGTCATTCGGAGGCACCACAGAGTTCGTAAAGACCCTGAATCCCCTCTTTTCCAGCTCTGCGAACAGTCCGCTCAAGATCAGCCTGTTCTGGAAGACCCCTCCTGACAGGATCACACTAGTGATCCCAGTGTTGTTCCTGACGCGCTCGCACAGATCGGCGGCAGCCCTTATTACGGTGAGATGAAATCTTTGCGCTACCCTGCCCGTTTCCGCCCCTTCTATTCTCTCCTGAACTATCTCTCGTATCATCTCTCCGAAATGGATAACATTATGCCGGTCTATCGAATAGGCGTAGACCCCAAGCGCGGGGTCGAGCTTTCGCCCGGGCTTAAGCCCGGGCTTCCCCGCTTCCAGTTCGAGGAGTATCGCCCCCTGTGCATCGTAGGCGGGCCTGCTGCACAGCCCGAGAAGCCCGGACACCGCATCAAAGAGCCTCCCGCACGAAGAGGTGAGAGGGCAGTTGATATTCTTTTGTATAAGAGCTTCAAACAGCTCCACTCTCTTGTGCTCGAGCGGTGTGAGAAATTCGAACTTCGGTATCTCATCTCCCGACCCGTACGCGTTGAGCAGCCAGGAGATCGCCATCCGATCGATTTCGACGATGCTCCGCTCTCCACCAGGCATCGGAACATATTCGAACCGCCCCACCCGGCGGTACCCCGATTTATCCACTGTCAGAAACTCTCCGCCCCATATACAGCCGTCATCGCCGTATCCGGTGCCGTCAAGGGCTATACCGATGACCGCCTCTCCGATCTTATTTTCTCCTAGGACCGATGCAATGTGGGCATGGTGGTGCTGAACATGGTACAGGGGAATCCCGAGCCTTCTAGCGAGCTTTTCCGCATAAAGTGTGCTCGTGTAGTCGGGATGGAGATCACAGGCGATCGCCTCAGGCTCGACCCTGAACATCTTCTGAAAATCATCGATTCCTCTTGTGTAGGCATCTATACTCGGTTCGTTGTACAGGTCCCCTATGTAGTGGCTCACATACGCCGTTCTTTCCCGAAATACGCAGAATGTATTCTTTTCCAACGCCCCTGCCGCAACGAGATGAGGACCGTCAATCCCCAGATCTATGCCTTTCGGAACGTAACCCCGGGACCTCCGCAGCGGCACTACCAGATCACCCTCCACCATGATGACGGAATCGTCGCACGGACGCTGGATGTCACGGTTGTGGGTGAGCAGCGCATCGGCTATGGTGCGAAGCCCCCGGGCCGCTTCCCTGTCTCTGAAAAACAGAGGTTCCTCCGAGAGGTTGGCGCTCGTCATCACGAGGATTTCAGGCCCTTCCCGAAGTAAAACGTGGTGGAGCGGCGTATAGGGCAGCATGATACCGAGACTGTTCGTGTCCGGAGCCACAGAGGGAGAAATAGGCGTCCCCCTCTTTTTTTCAAGGAGAACGATCGGTCTCTGTGGGGACAATATAAGCTTTTCTTCTCTTCTATCGATGCTGCAGAATTTTCTCGCTGTTTCCATGTCGCGGACCATGAGAGCGAACGGTTTGTCTGGCCTTTTTTTCCGTGTCCGGAGTTCATCAACTGCAGCACTGTTTTTCGGGTCGCACGCGAGGTGGTAGCCGCCAAGGCCTTTGACGGCTACTATTCTGCCCTCTTTGAGCAGCCTGACGCACTCATCAACAGGGTCCCCGTCGATCTCGCTTCCGTCCGGGAGAAAAAGCTTCAGCCCCGGACCGCATACCGGGCACGCATTCGGCTGAGCATGGTATCTGCGGTCTTCCGGTTCTTCATACTCATCTCTGCACCTCGGGCACATGTCGAACCCGCTCATTGTGGTGTTCTTTCTGTCATACGGTATTGTCCGCACTATTGTGAAGCGGGGACCGCAGTTCGTGCAGTTTGTAAACGGGTACCTGTACCTTCTGTCGGAGGGGTCCAGGATTTCTCGAAGGCAGTCGTCGCAGGTTGCAATGTCAGGAGAGATTGGGGTGTATCCTGAGCCCTCCTCCTCGCTTGTACTGATCTTGAAGCTCGTCAGTCCGACAGGAGGGTGCCAGTCTATGGAGCTTCCCGTAATCTCGGCGAGCTTGGGGGGGGATTCGATCATCTCCCTGTAGAAGTTCGTGACACTGCTTTCGGTGCCCTCCACCTCCACGCTCACTCCCTCGTCCGTGTTCCTTACGGAACCCGCGAGGTTGTATCGTCTGGCCGTCCTGTAGACAGAAGGCCGAAAGCCGACACCCTGTACAATCCCCGAGAAGGTGATAGTGGCGCCAATGCGGCTGTTATCGCTCATATGAAAAGAGTTTACGGGGAGCCCGGAATATGATCAGCAATCCAGCTGATGAGCTCCTCAAACCCGGAACCATCTCGTGCGGAGACAGGGATGACATCCGCCTTCGGTTTAATCCTCTTTATTCCTTTCATAAAGTAATCCATTCGAAAATCGGTGCTCGATACGAGGTCCATCTTGTTCACCAGAACGAGGTCAGCCGTGCTGAACATGGATGGATACTTCTCCGGCTTATCGTGTCCCTCGGTGACGCTCGATACAATGATCCTTCCTGTTTCACCGAGTGAGAAACCGGCAGGACACACGAGGTTGCCGACGTTTTCTATGAACAGGATAGAAATCCCGTCCAGATCTATCATCTCCAATGCAGACCGGACCATAGCCGCATCGAGGTGACAGGCGCCATTCGTGTTGATCTGCGCCGACTGTACCCCTGTCTTGGCGATCCTCTCCGCATCGTTGGAGGTCGCCAGGTCCCCCTCGATTACAGCCACGCGCATACCCTCGGGAAGCATTGGAATGGCCTTTTCCAGGACGGCCGTCTTCCCCGAACCCGGTGATCCCATGAGGTTCCAGGAAACGATCCTTTTATCGCGTAGAAGCTTCTCGATATCCTTCGCGAGCAGATCGTTTGCCTTCAGGATATCCGCCATCACATTTACCTTCATCTGTCTATCCTCTCATTCACCCTCAAAGGAGATGATCTCAAGCTCGTCACCGCAATGCAGCGTGAGATCCTCGCTGCCGCACTTCGGGCAGTTTGTTTCATGCGAAAGCACCGCCTCGCCGCACTTTCCGCATGAGAATTTCGGCGAGATCATCTCTACTTCTACAGATGCGCCCTCTGTGATCTTCCCCCTGGAGAGTACCTCAAACGCAAACTCGAGCGAGTCGGGCAGGATCCCTGAGTATTCACCAATCCTGAGGTTTATCCTTTCCACCCTCCGGATGCCTTCCTCCGAGGCCCTCTTTTCTATTATCTGTAGTAGTTCTTCTGCAATCGACAGTTCATGCATCGATATTTGAGATAATCTGCTTGACTTTTTTACAAAATATGGTACAAAAGGATACTACTCCCGCTCACACCGCGAACGAGTTTGTAATTTAATTTAATAACATAGAAATAGTGGGTCAAGGAAACAATGGGCCGTACAGGAGCCCACTCACCAGTGCTTTTGATATAAGATCGGAGGAGAATGGATGCCTCAGAGGGTATTAATAATCGACGATGATGTAGACATTGTTGAAGCAGAAAAACTCATCCTCGAAGAGAAAGGCTATGAGGTCATTTCCGCGTTTGACGGAAAGGAGGGATTTCGAAAGATAAAGGAGGAAAATCCTGACATCATCATTCTCGATGTGATGTTGGCAACACCGGACGAAGGTTTTCAGATCACTCACAAGATAAGAAACGACCCGGAGGTCTGTGCCCTTCCCATCGTCATGGTCACATCCGTTGGAAAGGTAACTGGATTCAAGTATGACCCTGAGCGTGACGGAGAGATCCTTCCTATCGACGAATATCTCGAGAAACCGATAAAACCGGATGAGCTCATATCCGCTATAAAACGCGCTCTCAGGCCGAAGGGATAATCGTTAACCGTCGGACCCTTCATGCCTGTTGTGTTCGATGGATTCTTCGAAGCCATCGAGTTCAAGAGAAAAAAACGAGGGGAGCGCCATGAGTACTCCCCGCTGTCCGCCGACTCTCGTTGTGAAATCCCTCAGTACCTTTTCCTCGCCCCGGACAACGATTACCTCCAGACAGTGCTCGTGCGTGATATGTACATGGTTCGTAAAGAGTATCAGCTCCTGGTAGTGGTGCTGGATCTCGGTAAGCTTTTCTGAAAGACCTCTTATGTGGTGGTTGTAGATCGTTGTAACGATCCCCATGACGCTCTCGTCCTTGAATCCCTTCTCCTTCGAGAGCTTTTCTCTGATGAGATCTCGAATCGCTTCGCTGCGGTTTTGAAATCCGTGCTCAAGAATAAAATGATCAAACGAGTCGAGAAGGGTCTTCTCTATGGATACTCCGAATCGTTGCAGTTGGGACATAATCCTCTCCTGTAAAAGAGTAAATCCTGCTTCACCGGTCTTTCTCTGTCGATTTCAGGAGGAAGGAAATGTAAGTCGCAGCATCAAGCTTCGATCCTGCGGCTCAAAGCCGAAGGAACCTGACAATATGTTCTTTGGGAGCCACCCCTATGAGGCGGTCAACTTCCCTTCCATCTCTGAAGAGTATGATAGTGGGAATACCCTGTATGCCGTACTGTGCGGAGAGGTCCTGGTTTTCATCGGAGTTGACCTTCACGACCTTGATCCTTCCGGGATTCTCCCTGGCGATCTCCTCCAGTACAGGAGACACCATCCTGCATGGACCGCACCACGGAGCCCAGAAGTCCACCGCCGTCGGGAGTGTTTCCTGGAGCACCTCCGAATGAAATTCGCCCCCTCCTATACTGATCGCACTGTCAGGAATTACAAGAGGGTCCTTGCATTTTCCGCAGCGGGGCACTGAGTGCAGGTTGTCTATAATCAAACGGTTCTTTGCACCGCATTTTCTGCATTTGATAATTGGACTGTTGTTCATGGAAAAAGACTCGACACTTTTAATATTAATGTATTAAAATATCCGAAAAACGGAAAGTTTTATTCTTTGCCGACAAGTTTCCGATTGTAGTCTAATAGTTTGTTGACAGTCTAAAGCCATTAGTATATATTTTGGGAAAAAATCGGTCTGTTCCTGATGCTGAATAGGGTTGCTCGAACCATTATTCGTCTTCGTATCCCCATTATTATTATTGTTATACTTATCACACTCCTGTTTGCATACTTCGCAAAAAACGTACGAATTTCCTCGAACCTCATAGACCTCGCGCCGGAGAACAACAAGGAACTCATAAGCCTCAAACGCACTCTGAAGAGATTCGGGTCATCCACCTTCGTCATGATTAGCGTACAGTCGGACGATGCATATTCTCTTTCTACGCTGACGAAGATAAAGAAGATATCCGAAGAGATCCAGAAACTCCCTGAGGTAGATGAGGTTATTGACCCTCTCAATGCTACTGTGTTCAAGTATCTCTTCGGTATGATCGTAATAAAGGAGAGTTTCCCGGGCAAAGAGATCCCTCAGTCTAGGGAGAAGATAGAACAATACAAAAAGGAGATGCTCTCCGAACCTACGCTAAAGAACGTCGTCGTCTCGGAAAACGGCGAATCCATCGCAATCTACATACGTCTGAAGGACGACTACAACACGGAAGGGATAAAAGCCAAACTGTTCAGCATCGTGGAGCCTTACAGGGGTCCTGAGGAGTTCTACATTCACGGAAGACCCATCATCGAGTCATGGGTCCAGGAGTATGTGAGCAGGGACGCGATACGTCTCGCCATTCCCATTGTTGTGCTCGTCATACTGGTACTGCTCACAAACTTCAGGTCCGCGAGAGGGATAATTCTTCCTCTCTCCATCATGATAGGGAGCATCATCTGGACCCTTGGCCTCATGGGGCTGTTCGGAAAACAGATCACGATTGTGGGCGTCATGCTGCCCACTCTCATTCTCGTGATCTCCTCTTCCTACAGTATTCACTTCCTCAACCAGTACTACAAGGACATCAACAACGATGGGGGCAGATATAAAAACATCGAAACCTCCATGAACAGCATCGGAAAGACCATTGTACTGGCATCGGTAACCACCATCGCCGGCTTTGCCGCGCTCACGATAAACAAGATCAAGCCGATGCGTGAGCTTGGGATATTCGTGCTCATCGGCGTATTCTTCTCCATGTGCCTTAGCCTCACCTTTCTCCCGAGTATTCTCTGCGTGCTAAAAAAACCTAAAAGAGAGTTCCATGCGTGGAAGAGCGGCAGCAGGCTAAACGCCCTGTTCCACCGTCTCGCCTCCATCATAGCGCTCCGCTGGAAGATCATCCTGCTGCTTGCCCTTCTCGTGGGGGCGTGGTCTATCGCCGGCATAAGAAATATCGTCGTAGATACGAGCTGGAAACGCTACTTCAAGAAGAACTCTGTGATCCTCGCCAATGAGCGGTTCATTCGGTCTAACTTCGGCGGTGTTTCCACGATAAATATCAACTTCGAGACCGATGAGCGAGAAGATCTCAACTTCAAGAGCCTTGCCACTCTGCGGTACGTCGACAGTGTGGAACAGTGGGTCAGACAAAAGAACCTGTTCGGCCAGACGACCTCACTTGTAGGGTACATAAAGAGGGCGAACCAGCTCCTCAATAAAAACGACCCTCAATACTACAGACTGCCGGAGACCGATGCAGACCTGCTCAAGATCCTTCTTCTGTTCAAGATGACGGAGCTTACCAAGAGCCTCTCCAATGTCATCACAGAGGACTTCAGACACGCCAGCATGGTAGTGCGGGTTACGAGGGTGAACATGGATGACCCAACGATTACTGAAATGAAGCAGTTCAGGAGGGAGTTTGAGGAGTATATGAGCAAAAACAAGTTCGATGGGATAAATGTGGATATGTCCGGTGTTGACCTCATCTACCTCTCCCTCGTCGACTACACGATCCGGTCCCAGCTGCTCAGCATCAGCATCAGTATCCTCATCGTCTTCTTCATAATATCTCTTACCTTCAGATCCTTCACGCACGGGCTCTTCGGGCTCGTCCCTATCATCTTCGGACTTCTGTTGAACTTTGGGGCAATGAGCTACTTCAAGATCCCGCTCGACTTCATTACCGCTATGATCGCGAGCATCGCTGTCGGGCTTGGTGTGGACAACGCCATACACTATATGATACGGTTTGCCCGTACCAGGCACGATCTGCCTCTCACAGAGAGGATAAAAAGCGCGCTCGTAAACTCGGGTATTCCGATCTTCTTCACCTCGTTTACCCTCATCGCCGGGTTCTGCGTTCTCCTCTTTTCAAGCTTCAAGCCCATACTCTATTTCGGGCTCCTCATTTCTGTCACCATGATCGGCTGCCTCATCGGAGTGATATTCGTACTGCCTGCAATGATCTTCTGGATAAAACCGAAGGCGATCATCAGGGGTAGGATGGAGTAGCGGGGATCGCCTCTACGTGATGAAAGCTTCTTTAAGTATACACGATCCAAATCGGGTGCCCTGAAGCAGGCAGCTACGATCCGCATTAGAGAAATCTTAAGAGTACGGTTGTTTTCACAATTAGTTGAGAGTAAAATAGTTACAGTAAACAAACTTTTTTATCAATGTCTTTTCTTGTTGAACATACTAATTATTAGTGCGGTTTTCTCATAGATTGCTGCAATCGGATTGCTACAATCGGATTGCTCTGCAATCAAATCGCCAATGATGACTTGTCAGATGAAAAAAAAATATTTACGGTGATTTATAAAAAACGGGGGGCAGGAGGGACGCACCCCCTTTTTGGTTATCAAGTTATCACCTAATACTGATTTTCACCAAGAATGTGACTTGTCCACATTAGGTGCCAAGATATAAGGATATGTGAATTTTAACGGAACGGTCGGTTCGAGAGAAAACCCACCTGTCAAGAATGTTCTGAAATGAGATATGTGATCACAAACAGAACTGCGGTTCGCCCCCTGAATATTTTTTAGGCCACGAGCACCAAATCTCAACCTTTTTTCTGCACTATCAGGAGGTGCAGCTTTATCTCCTCGTTGTCCGGCGCCATCTGCGACGCCTTCTTCAGATACGACCTGGCCTGACTGGTTTTTCCGAGCTTATAGTATGCCCAGCCGAGGCTGTCGAGGTATGCCGGATTGTTCTTGTCAAGCGTGATAGCCTTCTTGATCTCGGTCAGTGCTTCTTCGAGGTTGATACCCGCCTCCGTGTAGATATATCCCAGAGAGTTTCTTGCATTTGCATTCTTCGGGTCGAGCTCAATCGCCCGGTACAGGTTCATGCACGCTTCCTTGAAGTTTCCCTTCCTGTCCATGATGTAACCGATAGCGGCAAACACCTGAGCGCTCTCGAACCCGGCATCCACGATCTCCCTGAACACCTCGAGGGCCCGGTCGTAATCATCGAGGATTGTGTATACATAGCCCATGATCATCTCTGTATGGATCTTGTTGATGTAGGAGACATCAGACTTCAGTATCTGCTCGAAGTTGTAAAGCGCACGCTCATACTTCCCGATACGGGTATAGGCGATACCCAATAGATACAGGGTGGCAGTGTTTTCACGATCCATCTCGTTTGCCGAAAGCAGCGCGGTGAGCGCCTTGTCAAAGTCCCCGTTCTTCAGGTACTGTCTCGCGGACTGGACGAGCTTGTCCGCCTGTTCCTCCTCTTTCATTCAGGCCGCCCCCTCTAGAGTAGTTTATGAAAGCCCCTACTTCGTAGCTCGGACACGATACGGTGATCTGTGATATCCCAGTGAAGCGGTGTGATCGATACCTTGTTCTCGCAGATTGCCTTTACATCGGTTCCTTCTTCGGGAACAGGAGTTTCGAGCTCTCCCTTGATCCAGTAGTATTTATTTTTTTTCGGGTCCTCGCGTTCGATGATATTATCATTATAGCGCCGTCTGCCGAGCCTTGTGATCTCCACCCCTCTCACCTCTTCCGGGGGGAGGTTCGGGACATTGATATTGAGTATTGTCCAATCATCAGCCCTTTCAGGCTGGAACTCCCGGACAATCTTCCCGGCATAAATGGCCGCGGTCTCGTAATGAATTCTCTCCCCGCTGTTGTCTATGCTCACAGCTATCGCGGGGACTCCGTGCGATACGGCATGGAAAGCAGCAGACACGGTTCCGGAATAAAACACGTCTGTTCCGAGGTTCAAACCGTTGTTGATTCCGGTTATCACGATGTCGATCGGCTGCCGAATTACGCCAAGCAGGGCCATGTGCACTGCGTCTACCGGAGTGCCGTCCACAGCATAGACCCTTTCCTTTTCCACTTCCTTAAGCCTTATAGGGTCATGAAGTGATATCGAATGCCCGGCGGCGCTCCTCTCGCGGTCAGGTGCAACGATAAACACCCTGTAGTTTTCTTGAGAACCTTCAAAAAAC
>Ga0307380_10001278_pt1 | contig 37416 bp, 32 predicted proteins | sample UN3MG_FD_202239 | JGI IMG/M metagenome (GOLD analysis project Ga0307380, IMG submission 202239) | Soil microbial communities from Risofladan, Vaasa, Finland - UN-3 | ecosystem: Environmental > Terrestrial > Soil > Coastal area > Acid sulfate soil | place: Finland: Risofladan, Vaasa | collected...
CACGTGCTCGGGGCGGCGCAGGTTGCCGGGGTTGAGGCGCAGCTTGTCCACTCCCGCCTCCAGCGCCATCAGCGCCAGGCGATGATCGAAATGGATATCGGCGATCACGGGCAGCGGCGCCTGCGCGGCGATGCGGGCGAGGGCGCGCGCGGCCTCTGCGTCGGGGACGGCGATGCGCACCAGGTCGCAGCCGGCCTGCTCGAGCTCGTGGGTCTGGGCCAGGGTCGCGGCGACATCGCGGGTGTCGGTCTTGGTCATGGACTGCACCGACACCGGCGCGCCGCCGCCGATGAGCACCCCCCCGACCCGCACTTGGCGCGTGGCCCCCATTGCCCTACCCCACGTACTTGTCGATCAGGTGCGCGATGTCCTTGAGGGTGACCAGCGCCAGCAGCAGCAGCAGAAGCGCAAACCCGACGAGGTGAACGATCGCCTCCCGACGCTTGTCAATGGGACGGCGGCGGATGCCCTCGATGGCGATGAAAACCAGGCGCGAGCCGTCGAGCGCGGGGATGGGCAGCAGGTTGATGACGCCGATGTTGATGCTGATGACCGCGGACCAGAGCAGGAACTGGCGCCAGCCGACGCGCACGGCATCGCTCATCAGGTCGGCGATCTGGAGCGGCCCGCCGACCGCCGCCGGCACCTTGCCGCCAACCATTCCCATCAAGAGCCTGAGCATCACGGCGGTCATCTCGTAGGCGCCGACGAAGCCGGACTTGATGGACTTCCAGAAGCCCATGGGCCGGGTGATGTCGGCGAAGACGACGCCGATGCGACCGACCGGGCGCAGCACCACCCGGCCCGGGCCGTCGGGCGTCGGTTCGAGGTCCTCCACCTTCTCCTCGCGCGGCGTCAGGTGGTACGCAAGGTAGCGGTCCCCGCGTTTGACCACCAGCCGCATGGGCATGTCGGGGCGACCGCTGATGAAGTCGTGCATCTGCTCGACGCTCATCTGGCGCGACGGCTTGGAGGTCGGCGCGGCCCGCACCTCGGGGGCGGTGACCGCCACCGGCCCCGCGTCCACCAGGGTGTCGCCCGGATGCAGCCCGGCGACAGCGGCGGGCGTCCCGGGCAGGACCCTGGCGAGCGAGGTGCTGCTGCCCACCACCTCGCCGAAGACCAGCCCGATCACCCAGAACAGGATGACGGCGAGCACGAGGTTCATGCCCGAGCCGGAGGCGATGACCGCCAGCCGCGCCCACACCGGCTTCTTGTCGAAGCCGTGGGGCACATCCTCATCCGGCTCCATGCCGGCGATGCGGACGAAACCGCCGATGGGCACCGGCCGCAGCGCATACTGCGTGCCCCCGCGCTTGAACGACAGCAGCACCGGGTGCCCGAAGCCCAGCGAGAACTCATACACCGCCATCCCCGCGAGCTTGGCGACGACGAAATGGCCGAACTCGTGAAAGAGGATGATGAGGGCGAGCAGGGCGAGCGTGAGCAGGACCGACATGCCGGGCGCCGGCATGGCCAGGGCAATGGGAAACGTCATCTACGTCATCTTTCCGCAGGGCCGCCGGAGCAGCCTTTTCGTGATGATACCACTAATCAAGCAGGTTGTGGGCCGCGCTTCGCGCCGCCGTGTCGGCGGCGACCACCTGTTCGAGGGTGTCGGCGGGGGCGGCGGCGACGCGATCGAGCACGGTGGCGATGATGCGCGGGATATCGAGGAAGCCGATGCGCCCCGCCAGAAACGCCGCCACCGCCACCTCGTCGGCGCCGTTGAGGGCGACCGGGGCCGCGCCGCCGCGCCTCGCGACCTGATAGGCCAAGCCCAGGCAGGGGTAGCGATCGAAGTCCACCGCGCCGAACGTCAGCTCCCCGACCTCGCTCAGCTCTAGCCCCCCCCGGCGCTGCGGCAGGCGCTCCGGGTAGCCCAGGGCGTACTGGATGGGCAGGCGCATGTCGGGCTGACTGAGCTGGGCCAAGGTCGCGCCGTCGGCGAACTCGACCAGGGAATGGACGATACTCTGGTGGTGCAGGACGACCTCGATGCGCTCCACCGCCACCCCGAACAACCATCGCGCCTCGATCACCTCCAGGCCCTTGTTCATCAGGGTGGCGGAATCCACCGTGACCTTGGGCCCCATGTCCCAGGTGGGGTGGGCGAGCGCCTGCTGCGGCGTCACCGCCGCCAGCTCCGCCGGCGACAGGTCGCGCAGCGCCCCGCCGGAGGCGGTGAGAATGAGGCGGCGCACGTCCTGTCGGCGATGGCCCAGCAGGCACTGGAACAGGGCGCTGTGCTCGCTGTCCACGGGGAGGATCTCGGCGCCGCAGCGCCGCGCCTCGGCCATGATGAGCGCGCCGGCGGCGACCAGGGGTTCCTTGTTGGCGAGGGCGATGCGCTTGCCGGCGCCGATGGCGGCGAGCACCGGGGCGAGGCCCGCCATGCCCGAAATGGCCCCGACCACGGTCGCCGCGCAATCGAGAGTCGCCGCCTCCGCGACTCCCGCGGGGCCCGCGGCGACGCGGACGCCGGCGCCCTCCAGCCGCGCCCGCAGCTCCGGCGCGCGGGATTCGTCGAGCACGACGACCAGGTCGGGCTGGAAGCGGCGCGCCTGCTCCGCCAGCGCCTCGACGTTGCGTGCCGCCGCCAGCGCCGCCACCCGGAAGTGCTCCGGCGCGTCGGCGATGACCTCGAGCGTCTGGCGCCCGATGGATCCCGTCGAGCCCAGGACGGCAATGCCTGTCCCTGTCATGTCACCGGCTCACAGGTCCGCTACCAGCGCGTACCACGACACCAGGATGTAGAGAAAGGCGGGCGCCGCCCACAGCAGGCTATCGAAGCGGTCGAGCACGCCGCCGTGACCACGGATGATATCGCCGGAGTCCTTGACCCCGGCCCACCGCTTGAGCGCGGATTCGGCCAGGTCGCCGCCCAGCCCCGCGACCCCCACGACCGCCCCCACCCCCAGCACCGCGGCGATGGCGCCGAACTTGATGGCCGCGCCGCCCTCGGCGCCCACGACCTCGACCGCCGCGGCGACGGCGAAGACGATGGCGCAGGCGGCGATGCCGGCGATGGTGCCGATGATAGTCTTGCCGGGGCTCAGGCGAGGCCACAGCTTGCGGCCGTCCAGCAGCTTGCCGGCGGCGAAAGCGGCGGTGTCAGCAATCCACACCGCGGCGATCAAGAGCGCGACTGGCCACACCCCCCACGGGGCTGCGAAGTCCGGATCCACTCGCCGCAGGAAGATCAGACATGACAGCAGGCCCCCGATGTAGAGCGCGCCCACCGCTACCAGCACGAAATCGCGCACCGCGCCCAGCGGCCCGCCGGGCGGCGGAGGCTCGTGCGCCTTCCTCGCCGCGGGCGGATTCCCCGCGGCGACCGGCGCCGACGGCTTCCCCCGGGGCAGCGCGCGGCGGCTGATGTCGCCGATGAGGGCGAGGGCCACCATCAGCACGTCCACCACGATGACGATGGTCAGGGCGAGCAAGACTAGGTCATTGTAGTCGTAATGGTAGAAGTACGGGAACAGCGGCGGCAGCATGCCCATCATCTTGCCCAGATCTTTGGGTGGATGGAAGCCGCGGTGACACAGCAGCAGGCGGAATTCCTCGGCGCCAAGCATTGACACCACCATCACCACCGCCAGCAGCGGCAGGCCGTGGGCCCACGGATAGCCGTCGAGGAAGATGAGGCCGTAGAGAATGGGCAGCCCTATGGCTGCGCTCAGGGCGCGCTGACGAAACATGGAAGACCCGATCGTGCTCACCGGCAAGTTGCGCTGGTATTATACCAGCGCCGCCAGCCGGTGGCAACGTCAGCGAGACATCGTCTTGGGACCGGCCAGGTTGATTGTTGCCCCCTGGGGGAGGCGAAGGAGTTGCGGGTTCTTGCTCTGAAATCCGTGGGGGGGGCGCGAGCGAAGCGCGACTGCGCCAGGCGCTGCGCGACCTGGGCTTGCCGCGAACGCGCCGCATCGCCGAGGAGGCAACGGCGCGCGCCGCTGATCCCGCGCGCGCTGGCAGGAACGGGTGGGGTCATGCGGAATGATTACCTGCGGGGCGTCTCGCGCGGGAGAGCCAGGTGCAAACCAAAGTCTCCGTTGGTAAAGAAGACGACGGCAAGTCCATCCGGCTGGGTGTGGGCGACCTGCTGGAGCTGAGCCTGCCGGAGACCGATGCGGCAGCGAGCTGGCACGTGGAGGTTGACGCCAACGTGCTGGCAGTCGTGTCGTCGCCCACCAACACGCAGACGGTGTGGCTGCTGGACGAGGCGGATCAAACCCGCTTGTGGACCTTCCGCGCCGCCCGCACCGGCTATGCCCTGCTCAAGCTGTCCTACGATTCGATCGAGAACGGCGCGGCGGTGGATCACTTCGCGCTGGAGGTGACCGTCGGCGACGCGCCCAAGCCCAAGCCCATCCGTCAGCCGCTGCCGGCTTCGCAGCTCATCATCGTTCTTTTCCAGTCGTTTCTGATCGCAGCGGCCGGCGCCCTGCTATCCTTTCGCATGGCCACCTTGACGGCCCAGGTGCTGGACCTCAACGACGCGGTGCAGGTGGCGCAGTCCGATCTCCTGCTGGCCCTGCTGGGGACGGTGGGGCTGGCAACGGTGGCGGGCTTCCTGCTGGTGCGCATCATCGCGCTCTTCACCAGCCGGGGACGCTGAGGGCCCGCCGCCGCCCTTTCTGACGTTCCTCGCTTGCGCCCCCCCACCCGCCGCCCACGCGCGACGTCGCCGCTGCCGCGCTCCGGTCCCGCAGGTTGCCCGGCCTGCCCGCAGAAGAACGTATGGGCAGCAAGCGCAAGGGGAAGCCGGGCATGTCGAGGGTCGAGGTTCTCGTCAGCGCGGGCGGCGAGGCGGCCGACAAGGAGTGGCTGGCGCGCCTAGCGCGCCGCCTGGCCGGGGACGAGTGGGGGCGGATGCTGTGCATCGTGCCCACGCGCGATGCCGCCGACCACCTCACCGAACGCCTGCTGCGCGAGTTCGATCTGCCCGGCATCTTCGGCCGGCCCCTGCGCACCTTCTACGACCTCGCGCGCGACATCGCGGAGGCGCGACGCCTGGGCGGACGCAACCTCTCCAACCTGCAGCGCGCGCTGCTGCTCGAGGCGCAGGTCGCCGACGCCGACCTGCCGACTTTCCGCCGGGTGCAGCGCTTCCCCGGTTTCGCCGCCGCCCTGGGCGACCTTATCGGCGAGCTGAAGCTGGCGATGATCCACCCCCCCGACCTGCGCGCGGCGGCGGATGGATTGCCGAAAACGGAGGCGCCGCTGCGCGCCAAGTTGGGGGATCTCCTGGTCCTCTATGAGCGCTACCAGACGCTGCTGGAGGACCCGGCCCATCCCCGGCACGACGGTGAGGGGCTGATGTGGCACGCGGTGAACGCGCTGGAGGAAGATCCGCGAATCCTGGCGCCGGTGACGCGGTTCTTCTTCCACGGCTTCCGGGACTTCCACCGCGTGCAGATGCGGCTGCTGGGGGCCATCGCCGAGAGCGCCGACGAGGTGTTCATTCATCTTCGCCACGACCCGCGTCGCCCGCAGGCGCTTGCCGCTTCCGCGCGCACGCTGGAGGCCCTGAAGCGGCTGCCGGGGTGTGAGGCGCGGGTGGCGCCGCCGGCCGATGATGCCGCCAACCTCGGTCACCTCGCGGCGGGCCTGTTCGATCCGGCGGCGCAGGTCAAGCCCCCCGACGGCTCAGTGGTGATCATGGAGGCGGGAAGCCCGGCTCAGGAGGCGGAGCAGGTGGCGCGCGAGATCTGTCGCCTCGTCGCCGACGGGCGCGCGTGCTATGCCGACATCGCCGTCATCACCCGCGGCGACGAGGCGCGCGGGCGCTTCGCGCATCTGCTGGCGCGCTTCGAGGTGCCGGTGCGCGGGCGCACGGAATCCCTGGGCGCGAGCGCCGCCGGGCGCACCCTGCTGGAATGCCTGCGCATTGTGCGCGAAGGCTGGCCGGCGGCGGCGGTGGGGTCGGCGCTCAAGTCGCCGGTGCTGCCGGGGGAGGCGGTGGCGCGGGCGCGGGCGGAGGTGCGGTCGTGGGAGTTGGGGGTGCGCGAGGGGCGGGACCTCTGGTTCGCGCAGTGGCGGGATGATGATACGCTGCCGGCCCGCGAGCAGGCGCTGGCCCCGGTGCGCGAGCTGGAGGATCGCCTGCGCCAGGCGGGCGCGGCGGCGGAGATGGCGGCGGCGGTACGCGCACTGGTCGCGGGATTTCAGCCCCCGGATGATCCAGGCACGCGGCGCGACGAAGAGCAGGCGCGCGACCGCTTGCAGGAGGTCATCGCCGAGGTCGAGGAGGTGGCGGGGCTGCAGGAACGCCGGCCGCGGTGGCAGGAGTTCTGCGAGGGCCTGGAGCGCGCGATCGCGCAGGCCGCCTATCGCCCCGGGGCGCGCCCGGCCGACGCCGTCGCCCTGCACGACGCCACCGACCTGGGCGGCCAGCGCTACCGCGTGGTGTTAGTGGCCGGTCTGCTGGAGAAGGTCTTGCCCGCGCAGGTGCGCGAGGACCCGTTCCTGCGCGACCGCGAGCGGCGGCTGCTGGCGGCGGCGGCGGACCCCGCGCAGCCGATGCGACTCGCCCTCTCCACCGAGCGCCAGGACGAGGAGCGGCTGCTTTTCTGGCGCGCGGTGACGAGCGCGAGCGAGCGACTGTACTTGACCTATCCGGCGGCGGACGAGGCGGCGAAAGAGAGCCTGCCGTCGTTCTACGTCAACGAGGTCAGCCGCCTGTTCGGCGACGACGAGCGGCTGTACCGGCGGCGGCGGTTCTCGGAGCTGACGCCGGCGCCGGCCGAGGCGGTGTCGGCGCGCGACTGGGCGGCGTGCATCTGGCATGGATTCGCCCGCCGCGCGGCGCCGCGCGAACAGGCGCTGCAAGCGGCGCACTACAACGCATGGATCGGCAGCGAGGCGGCGCGGCCCGCAGACTACATGCGCCCCGCCCCGCCCTACGCCGACGTGCTGTCGGATCCCGACCTGCTCGCCGCGCTGGCGGCGCGCGCAGGCCCCTACCACCCCAGCGAGCTGGAGGCATACCTCACCTGCCCCTACCTGTACTATTGCGACAAGCTGTTGGAGCTGCATCCGGTCGAGCGCGAGATCGCGCCGGTGGACTACGGGCTGGTGCTGCACGAGGCGCTGGCCCGCCTCTACCGGGAATGGCGCGACCAGGCGGGGGGGCCGATCGCGGTCACGGCCCGCGACCAGGAGGCGGTGATAGCGCGGGGGCGGGAGATGCTGGACGACTGCCTGAGGCGCCAGTCGCGCTTCGCCAACTTGCCGGCGGCGCACAGGGCGATCGAGCGGCGCCGACTGGGCGCGCTGCTCGCTCGGTTCCTGGAGGCCGATCTGCGGGACACGGCGACCCGCGGCCTGCGCCCGGCGTACTTCGAGCTGCAATTCGGGTCCCCCGCGGACCGACGCGCCGATCCGGCGTCGCGGGAGGAATGCCTCAACCTGGGGGGGCTCGACGGGCGGCCGGTGCTCATCGCCGGGCGCATGGATCGGGTGGACCTGACGCCCGAGGGGGCGGCGGTGATCGTGGACTACAAGCTGAGCAAGGAGCTGCGCGACCTGCGGGAGCTGGAGGCGGGGGCGCTGGTGCAGGCGCCGCTGTATGCGCTGGCGGCGCGGGAGGTGTTCGGGCTGGCGGTGGCGGGGGCGGAGTACGCCTCCATCGCCGCGGGCAAGCGCAGCGGAATGTACGCCGCGGAGGGGCTGGCGACGCATGACTCGGTGCGCAACCTGGTGCTGCCGGCGCCGGAGCTGGAGGCGAAGCTGGAGTCCGCGGCGCAGGTGGCGCGGGAATGCGTGGGGCGGATACGGCGCGGGGAGATGCCGCGGGGTCCGCGCCAGGACTGCCCGGCGTGGTGCGGCTACCGGGGGATCTGCCGCATGGACGCGTGGACCCTGCGCGCCCTGCAGTCGCAGCGGGGGAATCGGTAGTGGCGGATGAAGTGCTGACACCGGAGCAGCAGGCGGCGGTGGAGACGCTGGACCGCGACGTGCTGGTCACCGCCGGCGCGGGCACCGGCAAGACGCGCGTGCTCACCCATCGCTTCACCCACATCGTCGAGCAGGGGCGGGCGGCGGTGGACGAGATCCTCGCCCTGACCTTCACCGAGAAGGCGGCGCGCGAGATGAAGGAGCGCATCGTCCGCCGCTTCGCCGACCGCGGCCGTGCCGACGACCGCCGGCGCGTCGAGACCGCCTACATCGGCACCATCCACTCCTTCTGCGCGCGCGTGCTGCGTGAGAATGCCCTCGAGGCGGGGGTGGACCCTCACTTCACCCAGCTCCAGGAGGCTGCGGCGGCGATGCTTCAGCGCCAGGTGTTCGACGCGCTCATGCCCGGCGCTGGTTCCAGCGCGGGGCCGGCGGAGGTCTTGCTGTCGGAGTTCTCGCTGCCGGAGCTGCGCGAAATCGTGCTCTCCCTCTACGCGCACGCGCGCCGCCTGGGCAAGCGCCCAGCGGAGCTGGTGACCGCGGCCGCGCCGGACCTCGGTGCGCTCGCCGACCAAGCGCGCGCAGCGGTTGCGGCGGCACTGGCGCTGGCGCAGGCGCCGGCCAGCAAGGCGCTCAGAAACGCACTGGCGGCGGCGCGGGAAACCGGGGACCGAGTCGCCACCCTGCTGGAGGCGCGCGAGTTCGACTGGGGCGCGTACGACGAGTTGCAGCAGGCGGCCCGGCTCTTCAAGGGCAACGTCGGCGCCCGCGAGCAGAAGCCGATCATCGCGGACGCGAAGCAGGGCGTCCTCGCCTTCGCCGGGGGGCTGCTGGGGATCGGCGCGAGCGCCCGCGCGCAGGCGCTGCGCGAGCTGCTCGGCGAGTTCGACGCCGCCTACCGCGCCGCCAAGGACGAGCAGGGGCTGCTCGACTTCGATGATCTGCTGACCGCAGCGCGCGACCTCTTCGGCACGCCCGAGCAGCCGACCCCGACCGCGCTTGGCTACCGCGACCGCTTCCGGTTCTTCCTCATGGACGAGTTCCAGGACACCAACCGGCTGCAAATGGCGGTGGTGGCGCCCATCATCCGCCCCGGCCGGTCGTTCACCGTGGGCGACGCCAAGCAGTCCATCTACCGTTTCCTCTACGCCGACGTGGACATCTTCCGGGAGCGCGAGCCCGCCCTCGCCGAGCGGGGCGGGGCGAACCTGGCGCTGGCGCGCAACTTCCGCAGCCATCCGGCGGTGCTGGCATTCACCAACGCCTTCTTCGGCGAGCTGTGGGCGCAGCAGGGCCTGACGGCCGGCGGGCTGGCGCCGGGCAGGCAGTTCGGCGAGCGCGCGGGGCCGCGGGTGGAGGCGCTGCTGGTGGAGCAGGGACGGAACCTGCGCGAGGCGCGCGCGCGGGAGGCGGATGCGCTGGCGCGGCGCATCGGGGAGCTGGTGGGGCTTGGGAATTCCCCGGCGCTGACCCTGACGGGGGCTGAGCGCGTGCGCCCGGCGACCCCGGGTGACGTGCTCGTGCTATTCCGCGCGACGACGGAGATCCAGCGCTACGAGGATGCGCTCAGCCGCTACGACCTCCCCTACTACACGGTCAGCGGGCGCGGGTTCTACCACACGCAGGAGGTGCAAGATCTGCGCAACCTGCTGGCGGCGATCGAGAACCCGCTGGACGATGTCGCGCTGGCGGCGGTGCTGCGTTCTCCCCTGGTGGGGGTCGGCGACGCCGGGCTCTACTGGCTCGGCGCGCCCGCGCCATCGGGGCCGCGCGATGAGGACGAGCCGCCGCCTCAGGGCGCCGGGCGCATCGCCGCGGGGCTGGAGCGCGCGGAGCAGTTGGGGGGCCTCGCGCCGCCGGATCGCGAGCGCGCCGCGGCCTTCCGCCCGCTGTTCCACCGCCTGCGCCAGTTGGCGGCGGGCAGCCACGTCGCCGAGGTGCTGGAGACCGCCGTGCGCGCCACCGATTACGACCTCAAGCTCCTGTGCCAGCGCAACGGACGCCGCCGCTACGCCAACCTCGAGAAGCTGCGCCAGCTCGCCCTCGCCTTCCAGAGTCAGGCGCGCTTCGGGCCGCGCGACTTCCTCGACCACCTGCAGCACCTGCAAGTCCTCGCCGAGCGCGAGACCGAGGCCGCCACCGAGGCCGAGGACAGCGATGTCGTGCGCCTGATGACCATCCACCAGGCGAAGGGGCTGGAGGCGCCGATCGTGGTCGTGGCCGATCTCGGGCGGCGGCTCAGGTTTGACCCCAAGCCGGCGCTGCTGTCGTCGCGCGGAGAGCTGGCGCTGCGGCTCAAGCATCCCCTCCGCGACGAGACGGCGAAGCCGCCGGATTACGAAGAGTTGGAGCAGGCGGCGATCGCCGCCGACCGCGCCGAGGACACGCGCCTGTTCTACGTCGCGTGCACGCGCGCGCAGGAGCACCTGCTGCTGTCGGGGTGTGTGGAAGCCGATGCTACTCTGCGAAGTAGCGAGGCTTCTTCGCTACGAAGCACGAGCGCCGACGAGCCGGGCCGGGTTAAGGCCCCGTCGCTCGACCGGCCCTACGCCGGCCTTCGAAGCTGGGCGCAGTGGGTGATGCAGTTCCTGGGCCTCGACGAGCTGCCGCCGCCGCAGGGGCGGGTTATGCAGGCTGGCGAGGTCCCGGTCCTCGTGCGCAGCGACGCGCCCCGACCGGTCGGGGCCGAGCGGCGCACGGACCGACCGCTGGCGGTGCGTTTTCGCGCTCAACTCGAAGCGGGCGAAGAGCTGGAGATTGCAGCTCTCGACCGGCAGGCGGAGGTCGAGGGTCTGGTGCGCGAGGCGCAAGCGGTGGCGGCCCGCGTGACCGCCAGGCCGGCGCCCCCGGCCGCCCAGGTGACGATCAGCGCCACCGCCGCCCTGCGCTATGCGGCCTGCCCGCGCCGCTACGAGCTGGCGGACATCGCGCGCCTGCCCGAGCCGGGGTTTGCGCACGGGGAGCAGGAGCGAACCGCCGCCGACCGCGGCGACGAGGACCCATCCACCCGCGGCGAACGCCTGCACGAGCTACTGAGCAAGCTGGACTTGCAGGCGGATTTCGAGCAGGAGCTGACGCGCCTGCTCGCCGATCTGCCCGCTGACGCGCGGGCGGACGCGGAGGCGGTGCTGCGGCGATTCCGTCGCGGGCCGCTGTGGGATGACCTGGCGGCGGCGCAGCGGGAGGCGGGCGCGCTCCAGCGCGAGACGCCGTTCGTCCTGCGCCTCGACGGCGGACTGCTGCGCGGCAAGGCGGATGTCCTGCGGCGGCGGGCGGGGGGGTGGATGGTCGTTGACTACAAGACCGGCGCCCGTCACGACCAGGAGTATCGCGGCCAAGTCGTGCTCTACGCGCTGGCCTGCCGGGAGCTGCTGGGGGTCGCGCCGACGCGGGGGATGATCTACTATCTCGACGCCGACGCCGGGGAGCCGGAGACCTTCGCCATCACCGGGGAGATGCTGGACCACGCAGCCGCCGCTTTGCAGCGCGCGCTGGCGGGTATCGCTGGCGGCGATTTCCCGCGCCGGGAGGGGCAGGCGTGCGGCAGGTGCGGCTTCCTCCGGGTGTGCGCAAAGGCAAGCGGATAATCAACGAGCCGCGGCCTCACGCGGTGACTGCGATGCGCGCCTCCACCTCGACCTCGAACAGGCGCGGCCACGGCAGGCGTATGCGCAGGTCGCGCAGCTCGGCGATGCGCGCGCGGTCCACCTCGACGCCGGCGAAATGCGCGGCGAACAGCCCGCGCGCGACATCACCCAGCCGGCGACGGACGTATTCCGCCGCCCGGCGCCGCCCGCGCCGCAGGTGCAGCGGATAGGCTCCCAGCTCCTCGCGCGCAAAGCGATAGGCCTGCGCGCGCACCACCGTCTGGTAGCCGAAGTCGTCGAGCAGGCGCTCGAACAGGAACTCGACATGAGCGCGGCGGGGCGCGCTGCCGGCGGTCGCGCGCGCGCCCATCACGCGCAGGGCCGCGTGCGCCAGGGCGGCGCCGATGGTGTTGCCGGCGGTATTCCAGCCGGCAAAGGCGGCCAGGCGCGGCAGCGCGCGGTGGCCGGCGAGGGCGGCGATGAGCGCCGGGTCAACCCCGTTGCAGTAGGCGACATCGGCGAGCGCGACCGCCCGGCCCGCGGCAGTCGCCTGCGCGATGCGGCCGATGAACTCCGCGGGCGGCGCGGAGCCGGGCGCGACGCAGGTGATATCGTCCTGGGTCGGGGTCGGCGGCGTATGCAAGGCGAGGACGATGTCGGCGGCTTGCGCGGTGGGCGCGATCTCCAGCCCCGCCGCCTCGATCTGGCCGGCCAAGGTCCGGCCGACCGGCCGATCCTCGAACAGCGCGAGGCACTCGGTCCCACCCGGCGTGCTGCACATGACCTGCACCCGGACGATCGCGCCGTATGCCCTTCCTGCCGCGCGCGCCAGCAGAACCATGCCCTGCTCGTCCGCCCCGGGGAAGATGCGCACCACCTCGGCGACGCCGCGCGACGCAGCCTCCGTTGCCAGCTCCGCCTGCTCGGCGACGTGGGGGCCGCTGGGCGGCGCGTCCTCCTGCGCCAGCACCAGGTAATCCACGACCCCCCGCTCCGCCAGCCCGACGAGCTCCTTGTTGACCGCGAGATTGCGCCGCCGCATGGCCGCGTGGCCGGCGACCACCGCGGGCGGCAGCGCCGCCCCCAGCCGCGTCAGCTCCTCGGCCTCCGCCGGCTCCAGGGCCGGGCGGTGGCGCAGCGCGTCGTAGCGCGCCAGCATGGGGCCGAGCTTGGCCAACCGCGGCGATGAAACGGTCAGCCCCAGCCGCGGGATGACGGCGAAGGCGTGGATGCGAAGGTGCGGGAAACGCCGTCGCAGATCGCACAGCCGGCGCACGCGGGCGGCCGCTGCCTGCTGAGTCACCTCCGTGGTGCGCGAGGCGACCAGCCCGCCGTAGGCCAGCATGTCGCAGGAGACGATTATCCCCTGCACCTCGCCCGCGACCGCTGCCAGCCACTGCCCCAGCGCCTCGGTGTCGCCCGGGCGCAGGAAGCGACCGAGCTGTCGCCGCGGCGGCACGCGCAACTCAAGCCCGCCAATGGCCGCCAGCCGGCGAGGGAATTGCAGGTTGGGCGGCCGGTCGTCCAGGGGGAGCAGGGCGAAGGCGGGGATCTTCGCCGTGGCCGCGCCGGGCGGTCTCATGAGGCCGCCAGCTCGTCCAGGGCGGCGCGGAAACCGCGCGTGGCCGCCTCCAGGCTCGCCGCTTCGACGCCGGTGACGATGGCGCCGATCATTATGCCGGTGACGCCGGCGGCGACGATATGGGCGACATCGTCCGGCTCGAAACGGCGCTGGCTGGGGACGATGATGGGCGTCGGCACCGCCTGCGCCAGGCGCGAGTAGAGCGCCAGGTCGGCGGCGGTCAGCGGCCGGCCGTACTGGTCGTGCGGGATCACCGCCGCCTCCAGCACCTCCATGCCGACCGCGGCCAGGCTCGTCGCCGCCTCGGCGCTGTAAGTCACGTCTATGGCCATCACCCGCGTCATGCGCTTCACCGCCGGGGCCTGCTCCAAGCTCACGCCGCGGGGCGGCGGCGCCGCATTGCCGATCAGCCACGACGGGAAACAGTGGGCGAAGGTGTCCACGAAATCGAAGCCCATGTCGGCGAGGGTCTCCAGCTCGTCGCGGCGCAGGGGGTCAGTGACCCCCGGGACGATGCCCACGGGCAGGTTCACCGCGTCGAGGATGGCCTGCAGGCGAGGGCGCTCCTGTTCCAACGAGCCGAAGTGGGTGCCGCTGGCGTCGTGGTGGACGTTGATATGGGTCTTGAGCGCGTGCGCGCCGCCTGCGGCGGCGGCGCGCGCGAGGTCGAGTGAATTATCGGGCAAGCTGACGATCAGCGTGGGTCCGGCGCATAGGAGTTCGTAGGCGTGTTTAGACATGCCAGGAAGCTAACCCTCCGGCGCAAGCTGCGGGTGGATCGCTCGCAGCCACTGCAACACCTCGCCCTGAAACGTCCGGGTCTCCGCGACCAGTTCGGCGACCTGCGCGTCTGCGACCTCACCCACCCGATCGTAATCGGCGATATTGCGCTTCGAGCGACACTGGTCAAAGTAATCAGCCTTCGCCTGAAACTGCTCCCCCATGATGAGCGGTAACGCCCGAAGAGTCACCCAGTGATGTCCGGCTCCCGATGCACGATAACCGGCCGCGTGCAGCACCATTGTTGCGAGCGCCAACGCGCCATTGTAGGCGGTCGCAAAACGTCGGTCGGTCGAAAGCGCGGCAATCACGGCGTCCGCAAGGTCGCGCTCCGATACCTGCAAGAGAGCGCTAACTTCATCCGCCGACGTCTCGTGTCTGCGGAGCCTGCCCTCAGCCAGCAAGTCCTGCAAGCTCATCCTCGCCCCCGATCAAGAACACTTTGGGCGCCGCCAGCACCTGGCTAACGAAATGGTGCCCGTCCCGAGCCTTTTTGCGGAACTCCTCCGGCGGGTAGAAGGCTGCATTCAACTCGCGCCCGAGATCGCGCCCCACCGGGCCCAGTGCACGAGCCGCCTCCTTCGCGGAAAGGCGTCCGATTACCAGCAGGTCTATGTCGCTGTCCGCAGTCTCGTTGCCGCTTGCGAAGGAGCCGTAGATGAAGGCGACCAGCACTCGCTCCTCCAGCGGCAGGAGCGCCGAACGCAGGGCGTCGCCGATGGCGACCGTCTTGAGCAGCAGTCGCCTGAGGTCGTCGAGTGCAGGGTGGCGCGATTTGAGCCGATAGTAAACGCGGTTGCCTTGGGGCGTCCGCGTCACGAGGCCCGCGTTCTCCAGCCGGCCGAGCTCTCGCTGCACCAAGTACAGCCGCGCCCCTACTGCCTGCGCCAACTGGCGCTGGTAGAAAGCCTGGCCCGGCCGCAAGACGAACAGCCGCAGGAGGGCGACGAGGGTCGGGGAGGCAAAGAGCTGCCCCAAGCCGGATTGACCAACATTATTGGTCTGTTGACCGATATTATTGGTCAAGTTCGGTTTCCCTCGATGTATCGTGCCCACATGTGGTCATGTCGTCTCGAATGGCGCCCCGACTCGCGTCGCGGCCGAAAAGCCCAGCCTCCGAACCGGCAGCGTCACAGTGATCTGGCTTCGCTTGCACCCACCGTCTCGGCCGCGTTTGCCGCTAACCGCAGAGCGGTAATTGCCGCGGCCACCGTGCTGCGCGCGGCCGCGGAGTCGGAGTACCCTGACAGGAAATAGACCCACGCGGATAGATAGTACTCACGGTAGGCTTCCGCGAAGTTCCTCATCCCCAGTGCCTCCAGCAGCCCAATCACCCCTGTCCGGTTGAGCGACCATACCTGCGGCGAGGGTATCCCCGCCAGCAGGAGGAGCCGTGGAGCGCTCGGCGACACGCGCCACGTGAGGTCGAGTGAATTATCGGGCAAGCTGACGATCAGCGTGGGTCCGGCGAATAGGAGGTCGTGAACTCGTCCCATGGGATCCTCCCTGCCGCGGGGGAATGTGTGTCCGGTGCGCCTCAACTCGCCCGCCGGCGGGGCTGAGAGCGCACGAGCTCCAGCGCCACCACGGTCGGCGGCAGGTCGAGGAGCTGGGCGATGCGCTCGACCGCTTTGCCGACCTCGCGGTGGATGGCGTCGCGCTGGGCGCCATCGCCGGAGGCGGCCTTCGCCTCCTCGGAGATCCAGTTGACGCAGGTGAGGACGAACTCGGCGCGGGCCAGCGGGTGCTGGCGGTTGGGCGTGTTCTGCCAGGTGTTCTGGATCTTGCGCGCCAGCAGCTCCCAGGCTGTGACCTGGGGGGCTTTCGCCGGGCGCTCCTTAAGGGGCTCCTTCCCGGCCTTGGCGCCCGGGGGCGGGGGCGATGGTTCGAGGTGGGGCTTGCGCCCCTCGGCGCGCTTGACCCAGTCCCAGTCCTCCTGGGTGGTGCCTTCAATCACGCGGTATTCGATCTCCTGCCCCGAGACCTCGCGCAGCACCCCGGTGATGCGATGGCGGTGGGCGGGGGTTTCCAGGTGCCCGGACAAGTACTGATCCTTGCCCGCGAGGCCCACCACCAGCAGGTTGCCCTCGACGGCGATGGGCGCCGCCGCGCGCATCGCCTGGATCATGATCTCGAAGGCATCGGAGCGCTCGAGAATGAGCTCCGTGGCCTCGCGCCACAGATGCTCGGGTTCAAGCTCGGCCAGCGGATATTTCTGCCGCGGCAGGGACTTGTCGTACTGCGCGCGCTTGGCGGGGTCGGACAGCGTCTCGTAGGCCATCTGCAGCAGCGCGAACTCGCGCGGCGCCTGTGGGTCATCCCTCGCCGCGTCCGGGTGATAGCGGCGCACCAGCTCCCGATACGCCTGCTTGATCGCGCCCAGCGCGGCATCGCGCTTCACCCCCATCACCGCGTAGTAGTCCGGCTCGGCTTTTTTCATGGCTCCCCCAGCAGCAAGGCCGACAGCTCGGCCATGGTCAGAAGATCCAGCCGGTTGTGGCGCATGACGGGCGCGATGAGCCCCGCCTCCCGACTGCGCACGAAATCGTGGTAGCGCTGCGGGATCTCCGCCCCGGGGATGTCGCCCGCGCGCAGCCGTCGGCACAGGTGCCGCTCCAGCGTCTGCAGGCGGCAATCAGGCACCCGCCCCCGCCAGCGCCGCCGCGCCGCCCACAGCAGGTCCACCGCCTCCACCTCCAGTTCCCCCGCCAACCGGTGATACGCCATGCGATCGCGCAGGAACGGCAGGTCGAAGCACTTCCCGTTGAAGGTCACCAGCACCTCCAATTCCGCCACCAGCGCCGCGCACGCCGCCAGCAGCGCCCGCTCCTGCGAGTAGTCCCGCGCCAGGAGCTGCGTGATCACCAATTCGCCGTCAACCGGCCGCATCAGGCCGACGAGGAAGACCGGACGTCCGATAAACCCGGCGGTCTCGATGTCCACCCAGCCGACCCGCGTCGGGTCCACCCGCGACAGCGGCTCCAGCTCAGTTGCGGACGATGCGCCGGCCCCCGCGCCATCCAGCGCCGCCCACAGGCTCTGCGTCACCTGCCCGGCTTGGGACCAGACCGCGGAGATGCTTTTCTCCCATACCAGCAACTCCCCCTGCTCGGTGGCGGCCAGCCGGAGGTCGAGGGCGGTCGGGGTGCCGCATGGCCCGGGCGGGGGCCCCGATAGATCGGGATCCAGAGAGACCCGCGCTCCACCCGCGGTGGTGCCCCGTCGTCCGCGCGGCAATCCCGCCCGGCCGCGATTCCGCTGCAAGTATGAAAGCTGATCGCGCAGCGCGGTAGTCATGAGCGTCTGCCGAGCTCCAGGTTCCCGAAGCCGTTCATTTCGTCAGTCACCGCCGGAAGCCTTCTCCCCCGGCGGGGGAATGCCGATGCGCCGGCGTCGCCCCGCGCGGCGCACGCGCTCGGCGATACGGTCGGCAGCGGGCGCGATATTCCTCGGTGGCACAGCCGTCTCGGCTGCGAATGCAGCAGAGATAGGCTTGGCAAGAGATACGCCTGCCCCGCCAGGGACGGTCCCACCCAGCAGCCGGTGCAGGATCACCAGCGCCGCCTCCTTGTCGGGGATGGGATAACCGCCCCCCACGTCGGGGTCGCCGTGCTGCGGCGGCAGGGTTACCGGCGAGCCCACGCACGACGGACACCCCGCCTCGCATTCGCATTCGCGGATCAGCGCCAGGCAACTGCGCATCATCTCCTCCACCATCTCGTAGCCCTTCTCGGCGAAGCCCAGGCCGCCGGGGTAGCGGTCGTAGAGGAAGATGGTCGGCGTGCCGGTGTTGCTGGAATCCACGATCCCCCCCAAGTCGGTGCGATCGCACATGGCGTAGAGCGGCAGCACGTGCACCAGCACATTGCGAATCCCCACCATCCCCTCGATAGGCCGACGCCCCGCGGCGCGCACCGCCTCCAGGGTCTGCTCGTCGGGGATGAGCCAGGTCGCGGCGGTGTCGAGGCTCTGCGGGGGCAGGTCGAGCTTGGCGTAGCCGACAGAGTCCAAGGAGTAGAACTTGATTTTCTTGAAGGCGGTGGTGGCCCAGGTCACGGTCGCCGGGCCGTGGCAAACGCCCCAGCCGCGCCACACACATTCTTGTTCGGCCCGGCCAGCCCGGATATTCGCGTCGAGCACCGCCTGGGTGTAGTAGCCGAGGTCACGGCGCTCCACCCGCGCGGTGCGCGCCTCCAGGTCGAGCTCGCGCACCAGGTAGGTCTCGCCCTGGTGCAGATAGACCCCGCCGGGATACACCAGCTCCGGCGCGCTGATGGCATCCACCACGCCGATGACCGCGTTGTCACGGGAGGCGTCCATGATGGTGAAGGTGTCGTCGGAGCTGGTGCGCAGGTTGACCTGGGCCGCGGGGTAGTCGGTGCTCGCCCAGTACCAGTCGCCGTCAATGCGCTGCACCTGGCCGGCGTCCTGGAGAATGGCGGCGATGGAATCGGTCAGCTCGCCGAAGTAGCGCCGGTCGTCGGGGCGCAACGGCAGCTCGAAGGCGGCGCAACGCAGGTGGCCGGCCAGGACGTAGGGATTCTCGGGGTCTATCACCGCGTTCTCGGGCGAGCGGCCGAAGAAGTACTGCGGGTGGCACATGAGGTACTGGTCTATCGGATCGTTGTAGGCGACGAGGATTGCCAGCGCCTCCTCGGCGCCGCGGCCGGCGCGACCCGCCTGCTGCCAGGTGGAGGCGATGGTGCCGGGATAGCCGACGATGATCGAGGCATCCAGCGATCCCACGTCAATGCCCAATTCCAGGGCGTTGGTGCTGGTGACGCCGCGCAGCTCGCCCGAGAAGAGCCGGCGCTCGATCTCGCGGCGCTCGGCCGGCAGGTAGCCCGCGCGGTAGGGGCTGAGCGTGTCAGCCAATTCCGGCGCTGCTTTCCGCAGCGATTCCTGGGCATAGCGAAACAGCAGCTCCGCGGCGACCCGGGTCTTGGTGAAGGCGATGGTCTGCACGCCGCGCGCCATCAGCGCCACCAGCAGCTCCTTGGCCTCGTCGTGGCTGGAGCGGCGCTCCATGTGCGCGGCGTCGAGGTGCGGCGGGTTCCACAGCAGGAAGGTTTTAGGGCCGCGGGGGGAGCCGTCGCGGCTGATCTCCGCCATCTCCAATCCGGTCAGGCGCTGGGCGAGCTCGACCGGGTTGGCGATGGTGGCGGAGCAGCAGACGAACTGCGGGGTCGCCCCATAGTGCTCGCAGATGCGCCGCAGCCGCCGCAGGACATTGGCGACATGGGACCCGAAGATGCCGCGGTAGGTATGGATCTCGTCCACCACCACGTATTTCAGATCGGCGAAGAAGCGTGACCAGCGGCTGTGGTAGGGCAGGATGCCGGTGTGCAGCATGTCGGGGTTGGTGAGGATGATGTTGGCGTCGGCGCGCAGACGGCGGCGGGTGGAGGCGGGCGTGTCGCCGTCATAGGTGCCGCACCGTAGGGGCAAGGCATGCCTTGCCCCTGCATCATCCCCGAACCTCCGCAGCCCGCGCAGTTGATCCTGCGCCAGCGCCTTGGTGGGGAAGAGGTAGAACGCCTTCGCCTGCGGATCGGCGAGCAAACGCTCCAGCACCGGCAGGTTATAACATAATGTCTTGCCGCTGGCGGTAGAGGTAACGACCACTACATGCTTGCCGGCACGCAGATGCTCGATCGCCTCGACCTGGTGTGAGTAGAGGCGCTCAATGCCCTGATCGGCGAGGGCCTGCCGCAGTTCCTCGGGCAGCGGCGGATCGAGGTCGGCGAACTCGGCCTCGCGCGCGGGCAGATGCTCGATATGCGCCACCCGCCCGGCGCCCGCGCGGGCGCGGAGCTGTTCAATGAAATCGGTTACGCCTAAGGCCATGTGCCAACTCCTCTCCCTTCAAGGGAGAGGTCGTCCCGACTGGTCGGGACGGGTGAGGGTGGAAGGCCGTGCCCTCGCACCCTCTCTCGAACGCGCCGCGGCAATGACTCTGTCGCTCAACCAGCGAGGCACGATCAAATGCCCAGGCCTCGCATGCTGATGCCTGCTGTCTCGTCAATCCGAAACATCAGATTCATGTTCTGCACAGCCGCCGAACATGCTCCTTTGCCCATGTTGTCGATCGCCGCGAAGATCACAATGCGGCGCCGCTTCGGATCTACATCCATGCCTATCTGGCAGAAGTTCGAGCTCGCCACATCCAGCACACTCGGGTACGACTCGTAGTGCCACGCCGCTTGCGGACTGCCGGATAGCCTATTGACGATCACGAACGGCTGCTCGGCATAGAACGCATCATACAGGTCGAGCAGATCATCTCTGGTCGGCAATGGATCCGCGAATGCATGGCATGTCGCCAGAATGCCGCGGCTGAAGGGGCCGTAGTGGGAGGTGAAGTGGACACATACGGAACGACGGGCCACCAGTGAAAGCTGCTCCTCCATCTCGTACGTGTGACGGTGGCCGACAACGTTGTATGGGATCACCGTGCTGCACATCTCCGGATGGTGCACGGAGCGATCCAGCGTCGCACCGGCGCCGGACGTTCCCGAGATGCCATCTACAACCAAGTGGTCCGCATCAACGTTAGGCATTTGCACCAAGGGGGCGAGCGCCAGGATAGCGGCTGTGCTGAAGCATCCGGGATTGGCCACCAGATCGCAGGCGCGGATTGCATCTCGATGCAGCTCGGGAATGCCGTACACGGCCATCTTCTGCAACTCCCAACTGCGATGAGGCCCGTAGATACTCTCGAAGACGCTCCGGTCCGTTATACGGAAATCCGCAGCCATCGAGACCACTTTGCTGCCCCGGCGAAGCAGGTCCGGCGCAACTTCCATGGCGACACCCACAGGAGTGCACAAGAAGACCACGTCTGCGTCCGGGGTGCCCTCCCCGGCAATGAACTGCAACTGCGTACCCAAGAGATTCCTATGCACATCCTCGACCGTTCCTGCCTCCCGGCTGTGCCACCATGCAAGCTCTGCATCCGGATGAACAGCGATGAGCCGCGCGAGCTCCCTCGCTACGTAACCTCTGCCGCCGTATATGCCGACTCGAATCACCTTTCGCTCCTCCGTAGCATTGGGGTGCCGGATTCCGCGTCCCCTACTCCACCAGCAGCAGCCCGTAGTAATTCTGCTCGGCGTCGCGGGTGCGGCAGACCTCGATGGGGAAGCCGTTGGCGCGCGCGGTCGCATAGACATCTATCCCGCACGCCTCCATCGAGGGCCGCGCCTCGTGGGGATGCACACACGACTCCAGGTTGCATTCGTCGCACAAGTAACACGGCCCGGAGGCGATGCCGAATGCCTTGTAGAACCCGTCCAGGAACGCCGCCCGCTCCAGCTTGGCGATCACCTTGCGCACATCCCGCCCGCCCGCGAAGTGCACCAGCAGGATGGTCTCGTACTCATCCAGCAGCCTGCGCGTCGTCTCCGGGGTTGGCGAATGCGGCGGGCAGGTGAGGCAGCCGCCATACCCCCCGCACCCGTACTGGCATTTCAACCGCACCCAGGTCGCGGTGAAGACCGTATCGGAGCCGATGGCCTTGACGTCAACTGCCCCGGAGCGCTTCGCCAGGCGCACCAGGCGCTCTACTCTCTCTCTCGCACTGCCCGGCGCGCCCGCCTTCTTCACCGCCTTGGTCTTGTTGGGAGCGGCCATCCGGCGGCCCTCCTGTAGCGAATATGCGTTCTACCAGCGGATTCTGCATTCACTACCCATGACCTGCCAGCGCGGGGGATTTGGAGGTGGCGCGGCGCGCCTCGTCGAAGGTGCAAGGCGTCGGGGCACGATCGTGGCAAACACCAGCGGCACCCTTTACGTCGTCGGCACCCCCATCGGCAACCTGGAGGACGTCACCCTGCGCGCGCTGCGGGTGCTGCGCGAGGTGGACCTCATCGCCGCCGAGGACACGCGCGTCACCCGCAAGCTGCTGGCGCGCTACGAGCTCCACACCCCCATTACCAGCTACCATCAGAACAGTCCGCCGGCGAAGCTGGCGTCCCTGGTGCGGCGGTTGCGGCAGGGGGCGAACATCGCCGTCGTCTCCGACGCCGGCATGCCGGGGATCAGCGATCCGGGGGCGGAGCTGATTGCGGCCTGCCTGGCGGCGGGCGTTGCGGTGGTTGCCGTCCCCGGGCCGACGGCGGTGATGACGGCGCTGGTGGTGTCGGGGCTGGCGGGCGAACGGTTCGCGTTCCACGGGTTCCTGCCCAGCCGCAAGGCGGCCCGGCGGCGGGCGTTGCAGGGCCTGCGCGAGCGGGCGGAAACGCTGGTATTCTACGAGGCGCCGCATCGTCTGCAGACATGCCTGGCTGACATGCAGGAGATTTTCGGCGACCGGCGGGCGGCGGCGGCGCGCGAGCTGACCAAGGTGCATGAGGAGGTGGTGCGCGGGCGGCTGTCGGAGCTGGCGGCGCATTTCGCCGCCGCCAAGCCGCGCGGCGAGATCACGCTCATCGTCGAGGGTGCCGGCGCCCCCGCAGCGCAGCCGCGGGATTTCGACGCCGCCGGCGCCGAGGTGCGACGGCTGGTTGGCGAAGGTACATCCCTACGCGATGCCGCGCGGCAAGTGGCCGCGGCGACGGGGCTGCCGCGCGGGCGGCTCTACCAGGCGGCGCTGGAAGAGCGCGGGAAGTAGGGGCAAGGCATGCCTTGCCCCTACCGGCTACCTCGGCCAGCGTGCGCTTGCCGGAGGAAAAGCCGGGAATCCAGCGTGGGGCTCGGCCTGATACCAGAAGGCGGTGGAGGCGATGTCATCGGCTAGAGGCTGATACCTCCCGTTCGGCCACCAGCCGAGAGCCTGGATAGCGACCCGTAGGTCCTGGCGGAAGCGAATCGGGTCGAGTACATGCCAGCGATACAGCCCATGCTTCGGCACCTCCCCCGGCTCCCGCCGCCACAGCGGATAGCCGAGGAAAGCCGTGCAGTAGGTGTCTCCGAACCCCCAGGCTCCGCCGAAGTAGTCCTCGGTCCCGGTTCCGCAGATGGTGGGGTGCTCGCCGTCGCCGTCAATGAAGAACTTGATCTCGCCCTCTCCCCACCAGCCGTTGGCGAGCTGGGTCCAAGCCAGGAAAGTCCCCACGTAGTGGCCCTTGCCTTCGACGCCTTCGAGCAGCACATGCTCGGGCTTTTCCCGCGGGGTCACACTGCGGCGCCACTGCGCATGGAAATAGGCGGCCTCCGGCGGGACCTCGCCTAGAGCGTAGGTAATCTGATAGAAGAAGCCGGCAATGTCCTCCCAGCGCTGGTTTTCAATGGTCACGCGGGCCGATTCACGGAACGGCATCGGCCAATAGCAATTGAAACCGCCACTGGGATTGACGGCCACCACCAGCGAGCTGACGTTGTAGCGGAGGCCGTGACCGTTGGCGAAGAAGTCACCCAGGGGCGCTTCAACGGACGGAGTCTCCTCACCATCCCAATAGAAGCGGAGCACGCAATCACGATACGCCTTCGCCGCGACGGTTATCCAGATATGCTGAATCGTGCCGGGCCCCTTGATCTCGGCGAGGGTGCAGGTTGATTCCTTGGGCAAGGTGATGCACGGTCGCACTTTCCAGCCCTTGCCGAGGTCGGCGCCGGCGCTCGAGGCATCCGGTGACTCCAGCGCTCCAGCGGCCTTTGCCCCGGTCGGGTTCTCGGCGGAGATCGAGCGGGTCTCCGCATTTGACAGCAAGGGAAGAAAGCTCACTCCAGGGTCGAATCCGGGCAGACTCACGGCAACGCTCCTTTGCGGTTCGGTGGGGTCAAGTCCCCAATCTGCTGCTGCAGTGATGGGACATGAGTAGGTCCGCCGGCGGCGATTCCGCCGCGGCGGATAAGTTTGTAGTGGTAATGGGCGGCTTGCGTCCGCTGTTGCCCCGCCCGCAGGTCACTTCCACTTCACGCCGCAGCCGACGGCGTTGGTCTCGGCGGTCGCGATTGGCGCGCCCGCCAGCAGCGCGTCCAGCGCCTCGCGCAGATCGCGGCGGCGCACCGCCGACGGATCATCGGGGTTGTCGTCAATGCGACCGTGGTAAACCAGCTTGCGCTCGGCGTCGAAGAGGAACACCTCCGGGGTCACCGCCGGGCCGTAGGCGCGCGCCACCTGTTGAGTTTCATCGCGCAGATAGGGGAAGTTGAACCTCTTCTCGCGCGCGCGCTCGACCATGCGCTCGAAGCTGTCATCGGGGTAGCGGGCGACGTCGTTGGAGTTGATGGCGACCACCTGCACCCCCCGGTCGGCGTAGTCGCGCTGCAGTTCCACCATGCGATCCTCGTACCTGACCACCATCGGGCAGTGGTTGCACGACCAGATGATCGCGAGCGCCCGCTTGCCCGCGAAATCCGCGAGCGCGTAGTTGCGCCCGTCCACGCCCGGCAGGTTGAAAGCGGGCGCCCGGTCCCCAATCGCGAGTGCCATGTTGTCTCCTCCCATAGGTTTCCGAATTGTCTGGTCCTGCCGATCACCGTTCATCCGCGGCCTGTATCCTTCCATGCCGCTCGGCGAACTCCTGGCTCACGAACAGCCGACATTCGCAGTGCCCGTCGCGGGCGATCTCGTCGCGGTGGCTGCGGCAGGGGCAGATGTTGGGGCGGTCGGCGTCGCGGTCGCCCGCGACCTTGCGGCAGGGGCAGTACTGCCGCCCACGCTCGAGCAGGTTGCGCGCCAGGCGCGTGACCAGGCTGCGCACCACCATCTCGTCGGGGAACAGCCGGTACCGGCTGCGCCGCAGGTAGCGCTCCAGGCGGCGTTCGACCAGGCGGCGCGCGCGCGCCAAACCCTCCGCGTCAGCCGTGCGGGTGTCGGGGTCGTTCATGGCGAAAGTTATTATACCAGGCCCGCGCGGCGGCGGCAAAACGCGAGAGGAGCCGCGCCGGATCAGCGGGAATGACCCAACGACGCCGATGGGGAGGCATGCTGCCAGTGGGAAATACCCACGTGTCCGCGCTCAGAGACGACGGCCGCTACCAGGACGGCGGCTACTGGGCGACGCCGCTGGCATGGTTCATGGACGCCCTGATGCGGGTGGATGTGGAACGCGCCGCCGCCACATTCTGCGCCGCGGTGGCGGACTTCCGCGCCGCCGGCATCAACGAGTGGATCAACCGCGATGCGCGCGGCGTCGCCGACTACGTCGCCAGCGCGAGCATGCCCCTGGCCGGGGTGCGGCGGCTGCGGGCGCACCTTGCGGCTCGCAGCGAGCACCTGGGGCAAGCCCTGGAGACCCGGCTCGACGAGGACGAAGCATGGTTAGGCGCCCAGGCGGATCGCATCATCCGCGCCGGATCCGCGGTCGGCAAGGACGGCGTGCGCATCTTCACCCCCGATGCGAGCGGATGGTACCGTGCGTTCTGGGTGCGCGACTGGTCTTACGCCATCGAGGGGAGCCCCCAGGCGTTCACGCGCCAGGAACTGCGCGACGGCTACCGCTTGCTGGCGGCGGCGCAGCGCGCGGACGGCTGCATGCCCGACCGCGTGCGCGCCGACGGCGTCGGCATCTATTCGCCCGGCCCCGATGATGACCAGCTCAGCGCGCACGGCTCCACCGATCAGTCGCCGTTCATGGTCATCGTCTGCCACCAGTATTGGAGGCTGCACGACGACCTGGAGCCGTTCCTGCGCACCGCCGAGGCCCTGGAGCGGGGACTGCGCTTCGTGCCGCGCAACCCCGATAACGGCCTGGTGACCATCGCCGACCCGAGGCGGTTCCGCCCGTACAGTTTCATGGACTGCGTGCCGCTGATGGGCGACGAGCAGTTCAGCTCGGTGCTGCTGTGGGACGCCTGCCGCAAGCTGGCGGAGATGTTCGCGGCGGCGGGCGACGACGGTCGGGCGGCCCCCTGGCGCGCGGAAGCCGAGCGGGTGCGCGCGGGCCTCGTCGGCCTGTGGGACGACGGAGCGCAAGCTTTCGTCGCCGCCAGCGAGCGCTGGCCGCAGCCCTCGGTGTGGGGATCGGCGTTCGCGGTGTACACCGGTATCACGACCGCGGCCCAGACCGCGGGCATCGCCCGTTTCTGCGCCGACAACTACGATCGCATCGTCCAGCGCGGGCAGATCCGGCACCTGCTGAAGGGCGCCTTCTGGGGGCAGCCGCAAGAGCAATATGTCAGTCGCGGGGCCGGCGATCCACAGCGTTGAATAGGCTGGGGCCGCTGCATCGGCGCGAGGATAACGGAGATATGGCTTGCGACCTGACATTCCTTTTCCGCGGGGCCACCGTCTATGACGGCGCGGGGACGCCGCCGGTGGTGGCCGACGCCGGCGTCGCCGGCGACCGCATCGCCCTGGTCGGGGACGCGGAGGGCGCGTGCGCCTACGAGGTGCTCGACTGCGCGGGGCTGGCGCTGGCGCCGGGGTTCATTGACCTCCACGGTCATTCCGACCACCTGCTGCTGGCGGCGCCGCACGCGGAGAGCAAGGTGCTGCAGGGGGTGACGACCGAGGTCGGCGGCAACTGCGGGGACTCGCCCGGGCCGATGGTCGAGACGGTGCGCGCCGAGGCGCAGGCGGCTCTGGCCGAATTCGACATGAAAGTCGCCTGGGAGACGCTGGGGGAGTTCCTGGACTTGCTGGAGCAGCGCGGCATCGGGCTCAACTTCGCCTGCCTGGCGGGGCATGGCAACCTGCGCGCGGCGGCCATGGGATATCGCCGGCGGCCGGCCTCGCCGGCCGAGATTCGCACCATGCAGGAGCTGGTCACGGCGGCGATGCGCCAGGGGGCGTGCGGCCTGTCGAGCGGATTGATCTACCCGCCCGGCATCGCGGCCGATGCCGCGGAACTGGCCGCGGTGTGCCGGCCGGTGGCGGAGATGGGCGGCTTCTATGCGACCCACGTGCGCAGCGAGGGCGCGCGGCTGCTCGAGGCAGTGGAGGAGGCGCTCGAGGTCGGCCGACGCGCCGGATGCGCGGTGCAGCTTTCGCACCATAAGGTGTGCGGGGAGGCGAACTGGGGATTAGTTGAGCGCAGCCTCGAGCGGCTGGACGCCGCCTGCGCAGACGGCATGGAGGTCACCGCCGACCAGTATCCCTACACCGCGACCGCCACCGCACTCTACGTGCTGCTGCCGGAGTGGGCGCAGGAGGGCGGGGCGGAGCCAACGGCGAACCGCCTGCAAGACGAGCAAGTCCGGCGCCGCGCCGCCGCGGAGCTGAAAGGCCGCCCGCGCCAGGACTGGGAGCGCATCCGCGTCTCGCAGGTCATGAGCGAAGAGTGTCGCTGGGCGGAAGGGCTGACGATGGCGGAGGTGGCGCGCCGGCTGAAGCTGAGCGCGGCCGAGGCGGTGATCGAGCTGCTGGTGCGCGAGCGCGGGCATGTGGCGATGGTGCGGTTCGCCATGAGCGAGCAGGATGTGGAGCGGGTGCTGCGCCACCCGGCGGTGATGGTGGGCAGCGACGCCGCCGCCCGCGCAACCAGCGGGCCGCTGGCGCGAGGCAAGCCGCATCCGCGCGCCTTCGGAACCTTCCCCCGGGTGCTCGGGCACTATGTGCGCGAGCGAAAAACCATCGGCCTCAGCGAGGCGATCCGCAAGCTGACGAGCCTGCCGGCGCGCCGCCTGGGGCTGGAGGACCGCGGCATTATCCGCCGCGGCGCCTACGCCGATCTCGTTCTGTTCGACCCCGACCGCATCGCCGACCGCGCCACCTATGACGATCCGATCCAGCCCCCGGCAGGGATTCGCGGCGTGTGGGTCAATGGGCGGGCGGTGGCCCGCGACGGAGAGCTCACGGGCGCGCTCCCCGGACGGGTGCTGCGCGGGCCGGGGTTCGTGCGCGGCTGAACCCGGGCGGAAGGGATTCCACCGCGGAGACCGCAGAGTTGTAAGGGCGGTTCGCGAACGGCCCTTACGCAGGGAGAACACGATGAAGCGATTACGGTTTGCGGTGATCGGCGCGGGGACCTGGGGAACCACCCATGCCCGCATCTTCGCGGAACACCCGGCGGTCGAGCTGGCGGCGGTGTGCGACGCTGACGAGCAGCGCGCGCGCGTGGTCGCGCAGAGCGCCAACGCCGGGCGCTGGACGACGCAGATCGGCGATATCGCGGGCGATGACTCCATCGCCGCGGTCGGCATCGCCACCCCCGACTTCGCGCACACCGCGCCCGCGCTGGCGGTGCTGCGGGCGGGCAAGCACCTGCTGGTGGAGAAGCCGCTCGCCCTCACCGTCGCCGAGTGCGAGCAGATCATCGCCGCCGCGCGCCAGGCGGGGGTCAAGCTCATGGTGGACTTCCACAATCGCTGGAGCCCCCCGTTCTTCAAAGCCAAGGCCGCGCTCGACGCGGGAGAGATCGGCAAGCCGATGTACCTCTACTACCGGCTCAGCGACACCATCTGGGTGCCCACGCAGATGCTGAGTTGGGCGAGCAAGTCCACCGTCGCGTGGTTTCTGTCGAGCCACTGCCTGGACACCATCCACTGGCTACTGGGGGAGCGGCCGACGCGCGTCTACTGCGTGCGGCGCTCGCGGGTGCTGGCGGCGCGCGGCATCGCCACCCCCGACTACTACCAGGTCACCCTCGAATTCCCGAGCGGCGCCACCGCGCTGATGGAGAACGGCTGGATCCTGCCCCAGACCACGCCCAACATTGTTGACCTCAAGTGCGAGATCGTGGGCGACGAGGGCGCGCTCTACATTGACGGCAGCCACCATCGCATGCTGGAGCGCTATACCGCCACCGAAGCCGCCTACCCGGATACGTTCGTCATGCCCACCGTGCACGGTAAGCCGGGCGGGTTCGCGGTCGAGAGCATCCGCCACTTCGTCGAGTGCGTGGTCGAGGATCGCCCGCCGTTGGTGACCGGCGAGGACGGCCTGGCGGCCACGCGGGTGATCGCGGCGATGGAGCAGTCAGCCGACGCGGGGCAGGTAGTGGAGATCGCCTGGGACCGCTAGACCGCGCGCCCGTTGGATTGCTCACCTGGTGAGAAGGGCCCCCGCAGGAAGTGGGTAGTGCCAAGCCCTGGAGGGGGAGTTTATTCTCCGGTCCCCACGTTCCGCGAACACACCCACGTCCTTGACTTTTGCCGCGGCCGATAGTACACTCCACTTGGGCCGCGAGCGCCCGCATTATTCCTTCACCGGCAGATGCGCACAGATGATATCCACCGCTGATTTCAAGCGCGGTCTCACCATCGAGCTTGAGGGTGAGGTCTTCCAGATCGCCGAATTCCAGCATGTCAAGCCGGGCAAGGGCGGCGCCTTCGTCCGCACCAAGCTGCGCAATATGCGCACCGGCAATGTCTTCGATCGCACCTTCCGCGCGGGCGAGCGCATGGAAGCCGCCCACGTCGAGCGCAGGCCCATGCAGTATCTTTACCGCTCCGGGTCCGACTACGTGCTCATGGACCTGGATACCTACGACCAGATCACGCTCAGCGATGGGCAGATCGGTGATCGGGCCCGCTACCTGAAGGAGGGCCTGGAGGTGGCGGTGGCGATGCACGGCGACCGCCTCATCGGCGTCGAGTTGCCCGACTCGGTGGAACTGCGGATCGCCCACACCGACCCCGGCTTACGCGGCAACACCGCCTCCGGGGGCTCCAAGCCTGCGACCCTGGAGACGGGGGCGATGGTGGAAGTTCCACTGTTCCTGAATCCGGGTGATCTCATTCGCGTGGACACTCGCAGCGATCAGTACCTGGAGCGCATCTCCGCCTGACGGGACGAAGCAAGCGATGGCGAAGCCCAATCTGCAACTGGAACGCGTGCGGGAGCTCATCGCCGTCATGCGCGAATCGGGAGTAAGTGAGCTCGCAATCGAGTTCCCGGACTTCAAGGTCAGCCTCAAGCGCGACCCCGTGGACGAGGATGCGGCAGGGGCGCAGCACCCCGACCGGTCGGGGCAGCCGTCCGCGGCGGAGGCGCCGGGCGCGAGCGCCCAGGGGCCGGCCCTGCTGCCGGTAGCGGCGGCGTTGGTAGGCACCTTCCGCGCCGCCGGCGAGCACGGGCAGCGGGTGGCGCCGGGCGACAGCGTCTCCCGCGGCCAGGTGATCGGGGCGATCGAGGCGATGCGGGTTCCCAACGACATTGTGGCGCCGGCCGCCGGCATCGTGCGCGAGGTGCTGGCGTCCGACGGGGCGCCGGTCGAGTACGGACAACTGCTGATGCTGATCGAGCCGCTGGCGGCGACCGAAGGAGCGGAAGTTGAAACGGAATCGCTCTGAGGCGGGCTTTCTCACCTTGATCGAGCTGCTGGTGGTGACGGTCATCATCATTCTGGTGGTGTACATGGTGTACGGTCAGCGCGGCCCGGTGGGGCCCGGCGGCGGGGGCGCCGTCGGCCCCAGCGGTGAGGGGCTCTCGCCCGCGGGCGCCGCTATCGAGCAAGCGCGCAAGGTGGAGTGCCAAGAGAACCTGCGCGGCATCCGCCAGGCCGTCGCCGCCCATCGTATCTCCAGCGAGGCGCCGCCCAAGTCGCTTGAGGACCTGCGGATCGGCGTGACCTCCTGCCCCAGCTCCCACAATCCCTACGTTTACGACCCGCAGACGGGCACCGTTTACTGTACCACCCCGGGGCACGAAGGGCTGTAAGCGCCCTCGCGCCTCGCACAGCGGCAGCGGCCCCTGCGGCGGAGATCAACTTCGTGTTCAAGAAGATCCTTATCGCCAACCGCGGCGAGATCGCGGTGCGCGTGATCCGCGCCTGCCGCGAGATGGGCCTGCGCACCGTCGCCGTCTATTCCCAGGCGGACGCCGGCTCGCTGCACGTGCGCCTGGCGGACGAGGCCGTGTGCATCGGCCCGCCCCCCAACCGCGACAGCTACCTCAATCTACCCAATATCATCCAGGCCGCCCTCATCACCGGCGCCGACGCCGTGCACCCCGGCTACGGCAACCTGTCCGAAACCGCCGCCCTGGCCGAGAACTGTGACGCGTGCAAGCTCACCTTCATCGGTCCCAGCGCCGCCACCATCGAGGCCTTGCAGGACAAGGCCCAGGTCAAGCAGGTGATGCGCGGCGCCGGGGTGCCCGTCATCCCCCCGGAGGACGGCGCGGTCGTTTACAACGACCAGGACGCCCTCAAGCTCGCCTCCAAGCACCGCTACCCGATGATGATCAAGGCCGCCGCCGGCGGGGGCGGGCGCGGCATCCGCATCGTCCACGACGACGACGACCTGCTGCGCACCCTGCCCATCGCCCGCGCCGAGGCGCAGGCCGCTTTCGGTCGCCCCGAGGTCTACCTCGAGCGCTTCCTGGAGGAGCCGCGCCACATCGAGTTCCAGATCCTTGCCGACAAGCGCGGCAACATCGTGCACGTGGGCGAGCGCGAGTGCTCCATCCAGACCTCGCGCCACCAGAAGCTGCTGGAGGAGTCCCCCTCCACCGCCCTCAATCCCTCCTTGCGCCACCGCATGAGCGAAGCCGCCCTGCGCGCCGCCAAAGCCGTCGGCTATGCCAACGCCGGCACCGTCGAGTTCTTGCTCGACTCCGACGGCAAGTTCTATTTCCTGGAGATGAACGCCCGCATCCAGGTTGAGCACCCCGTGACCGAGGCGGTCACCGGCCTCGACCTGGTCAAGGACCAGATCCGCCTGGCCGCGGGCGAGAAGCTGCCCTACTCGCAGAAGGACATCCAGGCCCGGGGCCACGCCATCGAATGCCGCATCACCGCCGAAGACCCCCTCTGCGACTTCGCCCCCGCCGCCGGCGCCGTCAACGGCCTGACCCTGCCGGGCGGCCCCGGGGTGCGCGTGGACACGCATCTCTACCCGGGCTATCACGTGCCCTCATACTACGACCCCCTGCTGGCCAAGCTCATCGTCTGGGGGCGCGACCGCCGCGAGGCCATCGCCCGCGCGCTGCGCGCGCTCGACGAGTTCCGCATTGACGGCCTCAAGACCACCATCCCCTTCCACCGCGAAGTGCTGACCAACGCCTTCTTCCGCAAGGGCGAGACCTGCACCGATTTCATTCGTCGGCGCATGGGGTTGCAGTAGGCCTACCATGAGGACACGGCGCGCCGCGCGCGAGCAGGCCCTGCAGTGGCTCTACCAGGTGGACGTCGGCAAGACCGACCTCGAGGACGCCCTCGCCGAGGCCCATCGGATCCTGCAGCCCGAGGGCCTCGCCTTCGCCTGCCAGCTCCTGCGCGGCGCGGTCGCCAACATCCAGACGATTGACCCCCTCATCGCGCGCTACGCCGAGGACTGGAGCCTCGACCGCATGGCGAGCATTGACCGCAATGTCCTGCGCCTCGCGGTGTTCGAGATCCTCCACCTGCCCGACATCCCGCCCAGCGTCTCGATTGACGAGGCGGTGGAGCTCGCCAAGAAGTACAGTACCGCCGAGTCCGGCAAGTTCGTCAACGGCGTGCTGGGCAGCCTGCTGCGCGACCTCGAGCAGGGCGTCGTCGCCGAGCCGGTGGCTGCCGCCCAGCCCCAGGTCCCCAATCCCGAATCCGAGGATCGCGAGCAGGCGCCCCCCGGGGAGATGGAGGCATGAGCGAGCTCGCGCATTCCGCCGCCCCCACCGACCGCTTCGTCTTCAGCGTGCGCCAGCTCACGCGCTACGTGCGCACGCTGCTCGAGCGCGACCAGGGGCTGCGCGAGGTCTGGGTGCGGGGCGAGGTCAGCAACTGCGTCGCCCATTCCTCGGGCCACATCTACTTCACGCTCAAGGACGAGGCGAGCCAGTTGCGGTGTGTGGCCTTCAGCGACCACGCGCAGCGGCTTGCTTGCCTGCCGCAGAACGGCGTCCGCGTGCTGGTGCACGGCTCGGTCTCCGTCTTCGAGCGCGCCGGGCACTACCAGCTCTATGTCACCGAGGTCATCGCCGACGGCGTCGGCTCGCTCCACCTGCGCTTCGAGCAGCTCAAAGAGAAGCTGCGCGCGCAGGGCCTCTTCGACCCCGCGCGCAAGCGCCCGCTGCCGACCTTCCCCCGGCGCATCGCCGTTATCACCTCCGCCGACGGGGCGGTGTTTCACGACTTCTCGGTCATCGCGCGCCGGAGGTGGCCGGGGGTGCGCATGGAGCTCGTCCCGGCGGCGGTGTCGGGGCCGGCGGCGGCGCCCGCGTTGGTGCGCGCGCTGGCGCAGGCGGCCGCGCTGGCGCAGGTGGAGGTGATCGTGCTCGCGCGCGGCGGGGGGTCGCTGGAGGAGCTGTGGCCGTTCAACGAAGAGGCGGTGGCGCGCGCCATCGCCGCGGCGCCGCTGCCGGTGGTGAGCGCGGTGGGGCACGAGACTGATTTCACCATCGCCGACTTCGTCGCCGACGTGCGCGCGCCGACGCCGTCGGCGGCGGCGGAGATGCTGACCCCGGACGCCGCGGAGCTCTCCGCCCACCTGCTGCGGTTGGCGCAACGCGCGCGACGGGCGGCGATGCGCGCGGGGGAACGGCGGCGACGGGAAATCGAAACCTGGCGCGGACGCCGCGTGCTGGCGACCCCGGCGGCCATGCTCGCGGAACCGCGCCAACGCAGCGATGAGGCGCTGCGGCGCCTCCGCGTCGCGGCGGCCGACGGGATCAACCGCCGCGCCGATCGCGTGGCGGCCCAAGGGGAGCGGGCGCGGGCATTGGATCCGCTGCGGGTGCTGGGGCGGGGTTACTGCGTGATGCGGCTGCCGCCGCAGGGGCGGGTGGTGCGCTCGGTCTCGCAGCTAGCCCCGGGCGCCGAGGCGGAGGTGGTGGTTAGCGATGGCTCGGCATGGTGCGAGGTCGAGCGGGTGACGCCGCGCAAGACCGATGCCGGCTCCGCCACACAGGGGGAAGCATGAGGCGAAAAAAAGTAACCACCGATGCCGGCGGCGAGCGCGGCAAGCCCAAGTCCTTCGAGGATGCGCTGGCGCGCCTGGAGCAGATCGTCGAGCGCCTCGAAAGCGGCGAGGAATCGCTGGAGGATTCGCTGCGCCTGTACGAGGAGGCGACCGCCCTGGGGCGCTACTGCCAGCAGCGGCTGCAGGCCGCCGAGCAACGCATCGCCAAGCTCGCGAACGAGGACCAAGAAGAAGCGTAGGGGCACAGTACGCTGCGCCCCCGGGCCAGGCTGACGATGTCACTGTTGAGCACCATCACCGGTCCCGCCGACCTCAAGCCCCTGTCGCGGGCGCAGTTGGTTGAGCTGGCGGACGAGATTCGCGGACGCCTGATCGCCGCGGTCTCGCGCACCGGCGGCCATCTCGCCGCCAACCTGGGTGTGGTCGAGCTCACCATCGCCCTGCACTACGAGCTCGACAGCCCGCGCGACAAGATCCTCTGGGACGTCGGCCACCAGTGCTACACCCACAAGCTGCTGACCGGGCGCGCCGCCGGCCTGCCCACCCTGCGCCAGCGCGGCGGGATGTCCGGCTTTCCCCGCCGGGCCGAGAGCCCACACGACTGCTTCGACACCGGCCACGGCAGCACTTCGATCTCGGCGGCGCTGGGCGCGGCGATCGCCCGCGACCTCAGACATCAAGACCACGCGGTGGTGGCGGTCATCGGCGACGGCGCCATGACCGGCGGCCTGGCGTTCGAGGCCCTCAACCACGCCGGGCACCTGGGGCGCGACCTCATCGTGGTCCTCAACGACAACCAGATGTCCATCTCGCGCAACGTCGGCGCCCTCGCCCGCTACCTGGGGCGCGTGCGGGCGGAGCCGCACTACCTGCGCGCCAAGGAGAACTTCGAGGCGGCGCTGCAACGCCTGCCGCGCGGCGCCGCGGTGCTGGAGGCGGTGGAGAAGCTCAAGGCCGGCGTCAAGCACCTGCTGGTGCCGGGGATACTGTTCGAGGAGCTGGGGTTCACGTACCTGGGGCCGGTTGACGGCCACGACCTGGAGGCGCTGATCGAGACGCTCCGTCACGCCCGCACCCTCAAGGGCCCGGTGCTGCTGCACGCGGTTACCACCAAGGGGAAGGGCTATGACCCCGCCGAGCGCGACGCCAGTCGCTTCCACCGCACCGCCCCCTTCGACATCGAATCCGGTGAGCCCGCCGCGCCCGCCGGCGGCTGCCACTTCACGTCGCTGTTCGGCGCGGAGCTGGTGCGCCTGGCCGCGGCAGACCCCCGCATCGTCGCCATCACCGCCGCCATGCCCGACGGCACCGGGCTGGCGCCGTTCCTTCAGCAGTTCCCGGATCGCTTCTTCGACGTCGCCATGGCGGAGGGCCACGCGGTGACCTTTGCCGCGGGGCTGGCGGCGGCGGGGCTGCGGCCGGTGGTGGCGGTCTATTCGACCTTCCTGCAGCGCGCCTACGACCAGCTCCTGCACGATGTCTGCTTGCAGGGCTTGCCGGTGGTGCTGGCGGTCGATCGCGCCGGCCTGGTGGGGGAGGACGGCCCCACCCATCACGGCCTCTTCGATCTGAGCTACCTGCGGCACTTGCCGAACATGACCGTCATGGCCCCGCGCGACGGCGATCAGCTTGCCGCCATGCTGCGCACCGCCCTCGCCGGTGACGGCCCTGCCGCCATCCGCTATCCGCGCGCGGCGACAGCGCTCACCGGCCCGGAGCCAGCCTCGGCCCCCATTGCCGCCGGCACCGGGCAGATGCTGCGCGAGGGGGAAGACCTTGCCCTGCTGGCGGTCGGGAGCATGGTCGCGCCGGCGTTAGAGGCGGCGGAGCTGCTGGCGCAGCAAGGGGTCGCCGCTGCGGTCGTGGACGCGCGCTTCGTCAAGCCGCTCGACGAGAAGCTGATCCTCGACCTCGCGCGACGCGGCGGCGGCCTGGTCACCATCGAGGAAAACGCGCTGCAAGGGGGATTCGGCAGCGCGGTGCTGGAGCTGCTGCAGGCGCACGGCGTCGCGGCGCCGGTGCGGCGCGTGGGCATTCCCGATCGCTTCATCGAGCACGGGCCTCGCGCGGAGCTGCTGGAGTCACTCGGCCTGACGGGCGCGGGTATCGCCCGCGCCGCCGCCGAGGTTTACGCGGCCTGCGGACCTATCGTGCGCCACCCCGCTCCCGGGTAGCTCCTGCTGCGCCCGCGGCCGGGCGCCAGCTTGATCGGTCTGGACAAGGCGGCGGCGTGCGCCTATACTATTACTTCGCCGCAGCACGAAACCAGGCGCCGCGCGCCTAGGAGCTTAAGGAGGTAGGAACATGATCAGGCCTGTCGCAGATCACCTGGTGGTGACGGTGACGGAGGCGGAGGAGAAGACTCCCTCCGGGATTCTGCTGCCCGACACCGCGCAGGAGAAGCCGCAGAAGGGCAAGGTGGTGGCGGTCGGCCCCGGCCGCATCCTGGACAACGGAACGGTGGCGAAGCCCGAGGTCAAGAAGGGCGACGTCGTGCTCTTTACGAAGTACGGCGGCACCGAGATCACCATCGGCAAGAAGGAATACATGGTGCTGCGCGAGAGCGACGTGCTGGCGATAGTCGTCTAGCGGCGCATCAACCCCGCTCCCTCTGGGCGGGGGCGGGATAAGCGGACTACGGTCGCGAGGACTTCGCGGCGAACCGAGGAGGCTGACGATTATGGCAAAGGATTTGGCATACAGCGAGGAGGCCCGGCGCGCGCTGGAGCGCGGGGTCAACATCCTCGCCAACGCGGTGCGCGTGACCCTGGGGCCGCGCGGCCGCACGGTGATGCTGGAGAAGAAGTTCGGCTCGCCGACCATCATTGACGACGGGGTCACCATCGCCAAGGAGATCGAGGTCGAGGACCGCTTCGAGAACCTGGGCGCGCAACTGGTGAAGGAGGTGGCGTCCAAGACCAATGACGTGGCCGGCGACGGCACCACCACCGCCACCGTGCTCGCGCAGGCGATGATGCGCGAGGGGATGAAGGCGGTGGCGGCGGGCGCCAACCCCATGTTCATCAAGCGCGGGCTGGAGGCGGCGCGCGACGCGGTGGTCAAGCACATCGCCAAGTCCGCGCTCCCGGTCGAGACCAAGGCCAAGATCGCGCAGGTGGCGGCGATCGCCGCGCGCGAGAAGCGCATCGGCGAGGTCATCTCCGAGGCGATGGACAAGGTCGGCAAGGACGGCGTCATCACCGTCGAGGAGGGCAAGAGCGCCGAGACCACGCTCGAGCTGGTGGAGGGGATGCAGTTCGACAAGGGCTACATCTCGCCCTACATGGTCACCAACGCCGAGCGCATGGAGGCGGTGCTGGAGGATCCCTATATCCTCATCTACGAGAAGAAGGTCTCGACGGTGGCGGACCTGCTGCCGGTGCTGGAGGCGGCGATGCGCGCGGGCAAGCCGCTGTTGATCGTGGCCGAGGACGTCGAGGGCGAGGCGCTGGCGACGCTGGTGGTCAACAAGCTGCGCGGCACCTTCACCGCGGTCGCGGTCAAGGCGCCCGGCTTCGGCGATCGCCGCAAGGCGATGTTGCAGGACCTGGCGCTGCTCACCGCCGGCAGCTTCATCTCCGAGGATCTCGGGGGCAAGCTCGAGAACGTTACCACCGACATGCTGGGGCGCGCCAAGCGCGTGATCGTCACCAAGGACGACACCACCGTCGTCGAGGGCAAGGGCAGCGCCGAGGCGATCCAGGGGCGCATCGCCCAGATCAAGCGCGAGATCGAGGACACCGACTCCTCCTATGACCGCGAGAAGCTGCAGGAACGTCTGGCCAAGCTCGCCGGCGGCGTAGCCATCGTCAACGTCGGCGCCGCCACCGAGACCGAGCTCAAGGAGCGCAAGCACCGCATGGAGGACGCCTTCTCCGCCACCCGCGCCGCGGT
>Ga0307380_10001279_pt1 | contig 37414 bp, 23 predicted proteins | sample UN3MG_FD_202239 | JGI IMG/M metagenome (GOLD analysis project Ga0307380, IMG submission 202239) | Soil microbial communities from Risofladan, Vaasa, Finland - UN-3 | ecosystem: Environmental > Terrestrial > Soil > Coastal area > Acid sulfate soil | place: Finland: Risofladan, Vaasa | collected...
GCTACACAATTCACTTCAAATTGACGCGTAATCAGCAAAAGGACACACTACTACTGGACTTCAGCCTTGTTGACTTGTCTTGGTTATAGGGAACTTCGGGTTAGACTATGAAAACAACATTACGAGTATTCTTGGCAAGTACTTTGCTTGTCTGTGCATCTAGCAGACTCATGGCGGACAATTGCCATTCTGGATAAACAATAATTTCACATGAAGTGGTACTAGATGAAAGTGACACCGAGGCTCCTGGAGTTGTCAATATCACAAATACGGACATCATTCGCGGAAGTGACACCGAGGGAACGCTCTGTATTTCGGTCGGTTCCATCGGTCTTTTTATAGATCCACCAACTGATAACGTTTCACAGCCTATCGAGCTTGGCTACCTGGTGGAAGTTGGATCCGAGCACTCTTTTCATTTCCAACTCGAGTTCCCTTCGGACGAACCCGTCCCTGTCAAGGCCGTCGACGGCGTAGTGTGGGTGAACTTCATCGACAAACCAGCAGAACTGTTCGATGCAGAGTTTACCGTTTCAGCCGTTGACAAAGCAGGGAACATATCCGAGAAATCTTCGCCGATACGGGTCACTGACAGTGGTACCGGAAGTGGGTGCTCTACTGCCGGATCGGGATCGGTATCGTTGGTTTTTCTATTATTGACAACTCTCTGGATTCAAAAGCGGCGCTACTTGGACTGAAGCACTGCCACCGGGTTCCAGTCTTCCGGCGGCTTGTCACCCTGGCCGGTCAGGCGCTCGAGGTAGAGCGCGGTCACTCTGTCTTGCGGGTTGGCTTTTTGAAAGGCGCCGAATTCTTGTCGGGCCTTCTCGAACTCTCCATTGCGGAATGCGGCCAGGGCAGCCTGGAAGCGGGTCAGATCCTGGTATCGCGCGATTGTGTAATCCTTTCCCGAGAGCAGTTCGAAAACGGACACCGCCAGCGACTTGCCCTTAACCTGTACGCGGTCTATCTCGCGAAACTCGAACCCTTCGCCGGCCAACTTGCGGGCGCGCTCTCCCAGGATGCAAAATACGCCGTACCTGCGGGTCAATCCCTCGAGCCTGGATGACAGGTTGACCGCGTCGCCCACCACCGTGTAATCGAAACGCTCGGCCGAGCCCATGTTGCCCACCACCATCTCTCCGCTGTTTATCCCTACTCCGATATCCAGATCCAATCCCTTGCCGGCAAACAGCGGTCGTATTTTCTCGAGTTCGGCATGCATCAGCAGAGCGCAGCGCAGTGCCCGGGCGGTATGATCGGGTTGCGGCAGGGGCGCTCCGAACACAGCCATTAAAGCATCGCCGATGTACTTGTCCAGCAGGCCGCCGGATGCCAGCACCGCCCGGGTCATGGGCGTGAAGTAGTCGTTCAAAAGCGCCGTCAGCTCCTCGGGGGGAATACGCTCGGAGATATTGGTAAAATCCATGATGTCCGAGAACAAGACCGTCAACTCCTTGCGTTCGCCGCCAAGCGATAGCGCGCCCGGGCTTGCGAGCAGCCCGCGAATGACCTCGTCCGAAAGATAGTGGGCGAATGCCCGGCGCAACTTGCGCCTTTGAGCGCCCTCGCCGATATAGGAAAGCACGAGGCATGTAAGCAGGACGGAGATGAAGACCCCGCCCGGCGCGGCCGCGGCCAGCCAGGTGTTATTCGCCGCAAAAAGGTACTGGCTGCCGACCAGGTAGACTAGCAGGCCGGCAAGCGATCCCGATATTCTGATCCAGGGAGGCAGCGAAAAGCGTGGCCAGAAAAGCAGCGAGATCAACAGCCCCAGCGCCAGGCAGGCCAGCGCATCCTGCCAGGGAGAGGCGCGCACGATGAAGTCGCCTCGCAGCAAGTTGTCTATGGCCGTGGCCTGCAACTCGACCGCGGGGAAGACGCTCTGGAAAGGTGTGCGGGCCGAGTCGTGGCCAAACTGGGTGATACCCAGAAGAACAATACGCCCAGAAAGCGCCTTGTCGGGCACACGGCCCGAAAGCAGGTCGATCATCGAGATCGTCTCGAAGGTGCCCGCCGGTCCGCGGAAGTTGAGATATAACCCGTCTCGCCGGTTGAGCCTGATCGCCTGCTCGCCGATGTGCACGCTGTGGTCGATTCCCAGGTAGGCGAGCCTGCCTCGCCCAAACCCTCGATAGCCCGCGACAAGCTGTGCCGCGAGCGAGGCATACAGCCTGCCTGCGAAACCCATTACCAAATTCATCTCGCGCACCGTGCGCGTACTGTCTTCGAAAACCGTCACTACACCCAGCGCGCGGGCCGCACGGCAAAAGACTGGCAACGAGGCCATCGCTGATTCCATCTGCGCGGGCTTGTAAAGACCGGGCACGCTCTGCCCGAAGCGCCCCTTGGCCAGGCCCGCGCCGTCCGCGGCACGGTCCCCGGCGCTGCCTTTGTTTCCCAAGTGCATTGCCAGAATAAGGTTGCCTGTTCGGGCGATGGCGTCGACCAGGCGTGCATCGCCCCGCGTCTCGTGCCATATGCGCCTGAGCAGATCTAGCGGCCCATCCCCGGCAGCGCTTTCCGTCTCGCCGCTCGAAACCGCACGGGACGAGAAAAATTCGTCGAGCCTGCGCTGCAACGGGTCCGGCAGCAACCGTTCGGGCTTGGAGAAGAAGCTGTCCACTCCGATTACCTTCGGACCGGCCCGGCTGACCGCATCGATCACCCGGGCCCAACCCGCGCGACGCTCGAAGATGGTCGGGTCGCCCGCGTAGCTCTTGTCGTCGAACACAACCAGGACCGTCTCCGGCCCCGGTCGCTCGGGACCACGGATTGCAAAACGAAGGTCTTCAGCCCTGCATTCGAGTGTCTCGAGCAAATCACCCAAGACAGGCAGGCGTCGGCCGTAGCGATTGGCGCCGGCCAATGCGGACAGCAAGACACTCAGTAGCAGTCCGGAAAGCAGCGGATTGCGCAGCCGGCTCAAGGCAGCGGAACCTTGAAGATCACCCAGCCGTCGGCCGGGCCAAGAGTCATTTTCTCGTGAAAGTGCTTCCCTGTCAGGCAGGCCGGTAGCGGCAATCCGCCGCCCAGGACGATGCGCACGATCTGGTGGCCGGCAAGCTCGATCCGCACTTCGACAGCGCGCGGCCGCACCGCCTTCGGCAGTCCGGCGACGGCCCGACCCAAACAAACCGACAGAGTGCCGTCGTTGATCATCCTGCCCACTAGCTCAGGCGGTGGCCCCTTCTCGACTCTCTCCTTGTCGCCGACGCGCGTGCGCCAAGCAAGCACGACCACCCGACCATCACCCGCCCCACCAGGCACGGCTGCTTGTTCTTTGGCCTCCCGAGCCCCGGCGAATCCGGTTGATTTGCTCTGCACCTTGCTCGCTGTAGCCTGCGGCTTCTTCTTGTCGACCAGTACGGCTTCCATGGGTGCATTGCTCTCGGCTCCGAAATCCTTCAGCGAGCGGTGCCGCACCTCGGTCTTATCCGCACTGACGTCCTCCTCGGCCTGCTGCGTAGGAACCGTTTCGGCGCCCGTCAGGCGCGCGTGCCAGCCGGCAATGCGTTCGCCCTGCTGGCGCTCTTCTTTCGAAAGCAGTCGATCAAGCTGCGCGGCCAGCCCCTGGCTGGCCCGTGGCGCGCTCAACAAGACAATGTCCCCGACCCGCAAGGCAACCCCGCTATCGACGCGCACCAGATAGCCGTTAGTCAGACGCAACACCACGAATCCGTCGGCCGGGGCCTCGATTTCGTCTCCGATAAGCAGCGGCAAACTAGGCTTGGCGTCGAAGACAAATCCCGACGTCGCCCGGATCTTGGCGGGGCCCGAGACGACCTGTACGAAGGCCCGTGCCTCTCCGTTGCCTGCCGCGGCCGGGCGTCTCACCTCGCGCGGCACCGCCGATTCAGCGGTGCAAGCCGAAAACAACAGCACAACCGCAACCATCGAGATCCTGTGCGTCATGGCGGTCCTCCCGGCGATCGACTGAGATCACCGTTAGCATCTTATAATATACGGGCCACGAAGGAAAAGGTTGTTTAGATCAAGTTTCCCTCTCCCCCGATGAAAGGGCTACGTCTAGCACCCACGGGGCATACCCGATGGAACGGCTACACTACGCTTCGCAGCTAGGCAGTAGAACGCCTATTTCTTCGCTCCGCTGCCTGATGATCTCCCGGAAGCTCTCGTCCAGGCTATGCCAGTCAACCACATCTCTACAGTTCGTCCAAATAGAGAAAATATGGCTGCGCGTGTGTGAAGATGGGTACCTCGCCCATTATTATCAGGCGGTCGTTTTGCGCGTCGTACTGCATCTGCCCGCGGTTCATGCCGAAGTTGGGCTTGCGATCATCGCCTGTGAAACGATGGTCTCCGTACTGGTCGGGATCGCTGAAAGTCCCAGGTTCAGTGTCCGGCATGAGTTGCGTCCACGAGCCGTCCGCCGGGTCGAGCGCCCACAGGTCGTTGTGATACGCGTTCTGAATCTCGTCGAAGCGATCGTTTACCACACAACCTCCATACAGGAAGATCAGCTTGCGCCCGCTGTCATAAGCGCAGTTCATCGCCTGGCGCGCTCCGATTGCGGCGGGCATATCAGCGGTGACTACAGAGCCGCCGGCCAGGTCGACGGCGTCGTAGGTCGGAAGCAGTTGCACCGTGTTGCCGCCGTCTTGGGTCTCGCGCCCACCGAACGAGTAGAGCACGCCCGTCTCGGCCAGGTAGACCAGACAGTTGTTATCTTCCTGGCGCAGGTTGGAGACGGCTTGGCTCCAGACTCCCGTGTCCAGGTCAAGGCTATAGACATTTTCCGAAAATGAGCTCGGACCGGTGGCCCCGTAGAGCAGCAACTGTCGTCCTGTCCAATCAAAGCGATGTATGCGATCGATAAACGAATCCGGCTGGCGCTCGCCCGATGTCGGGGTTAAAGCGGCAGTCCCGAATGCATCCACGCGCATGAGAGAAGAGGCCGAGGGACCGACGAAAACCCATTCGGACGAGGCGCCGTCAAAGCTTATTATCTGGCACCAGTCTTCTCCGCCGACGCAGAAGCTCTCGCCCTGGGGAAAGGGATCACCGCTGAGATCTGTCTTGTAGTGCGAGCCGCTGCCGCCGTCGAGCGTCCAGATGAAGGCCTTGGATGGATCGTTGAAATCACGGTCGTAACGGGTTGCGAACAGATCCGTTCCCGGGTCGTAGCCGAACGACGGACCGTCGATAGGCAGTTGCAGCGAGCTCCCGTTGACAATCGGATCGTCGATCAGTACCTCGAGGTGGATCCAGTGCAGGCCGGCGCAATCGGCCTGTGGACTACCGGGATCCTGCACACAGTTTTGAAAAGTCTGGCTGCAGTCACGACCGCCGACCCACATTTCGCCGGCGCACGTTTCGATGATGTCGTTCAGGCAGCGGGTGGTTCCGTCGACGCATGGAATGACGTCTTCCCGGCAGAGTGCCTCGCCGGAAGCCTGGTCCATCACGCAAATCTTGCCATTTTCGGCACAGTCGATCCCGGCAGTCCAGGCGCCGCCCGTGCAATTCTCGATGAGGTCGGCACTGCATCGGCTCTTCCCATCCGTGCATATGGGAGGGCGATCTGTACAACTTGCAGCTTCGCCCTGCTCCTTGCAGTTCATCTCGCTGGCGTCGCAATCCTCCCCGGCAATCCAGGCGCCACCCGTACAGTCTTCGATGACTGTACCGTTACAGCGGCCGGCACCCTCGTCACACAGCATTTCTCCGTCCCCAGAGCCGCAGGCGGCAAATAATAGTGCAGCCAGCCCGGCTATCGTCATTGGATTTCTCATGCGTCTCCTCCCGCTAAAGCTTCGAGGCTGCGCCCGATCATCTCGCGGACGTTTTCAGATATTCCACTCTTCGCTGCGATGCGCTCGAGTCCGGCCTTCATCAAGGCTGCGCGGCCCGGTTCATATTTCTTCCATCCGCTAAGCGGCACCAGCAGCCTGGCGGCAATGAGGGGATTGAATGCGTCTATCGTAAGCACATTGTCGACCAGGAACGCATAGCCACGGCCGGCCGGATCGTGGAAACGCACCGGGTTGGACGAGCAGAAGGCGCCGATCAGCGCGCGCACCTTGTTGGGGTTCTTGATGTCGAAGGCCGGGTGGCTAACCAGCCCAAGCACCCGTTCGAAAGTTCCGGGCAGACGCGAGGTGGCCTGAATTACGAACCACTTGTCGACGACCAGAGGGTCTGTGCGCCACCTTTCATAAAACTCCGCAAGCAAAGTCTCGCGCTCCGGACCTTCGTGGTTTGCAAGGCAGACAAGCGCCGCCAAGACATCTGTCATGTTGTCGGCGGAGTGGAATTGGTCGAGGCAGATCGAGATCGCCCGCGGCTTGCCTGTCTCCGCCAGGTAACCCAGGCAGGTGTTGGCCAGCCTGCGCTTGCCGATCGATTCCCTGTCAGCCGAGTAAGGCCCTTTTTCCCTGTTTGCCAGGTAGAGCGAGTTGAATTCGTTATCCAGTTGCAAGGCCAACTCACGCAGGATCTTTCTGCGGGCTGCATGAATCGCCGCCGGATCGATGACTTCTTGCTGATCTGCCAGGTAGGTCTCGGATGGCAACTCGAGAGTCAGCGCCAGCAGACGCCTGTCCCGGTCGCAGTCTTCCAGGTTGCGCCTGTGTGCCTCGATGAACAAATCAAAGTCAGTATCCGCCTGCCCGTCGATGATGCCCCCGATCAGCCTCGTGGCCAGGCGCTGCGCCGCGTCCCAGCGGTTGAATAGATCGGGATCGTTAGCCATCAGAAATGCCAGTTCCTCGTCGCTGCGAGCCAGCTTCAGCTTGACGGGAGCCGAAAACCCGCGTAGCGCCGAAAGGACCGGCTCTTTGGCAATATCCTCGAAGACGAACTCTTCGACGGGCTGCTTCAGTTCGAGCAGGCGGGTTTCTTCTGCAGCCGGACCCTGCTCGCCCTGCAGCCTCAGCGGCAGGCTCTTGCCCCGTCGATCGAGGAGTCCCACAGCCAGGGGCACATGGTATGGCTCTTTATGATCTTGCCCGGGAGTGGGAGGGCAAGACTGTTCGGCACGCACGACCAGGCGTTTTTCGTCCGCCAGGTAACGTATGTCGATCTCGACCAGCGGCGTTCCCGCTTGAGCGTACCAGTGCCTGAACTGGACGAGGTCGCGGGCGCTTACGTCCTCCATGGCCTTGACGAAGTCTTCCACCGTGACCGCCTGGCCGTCGTGGCGCTCGAAATACAGGTCGCATCCTCGCCTGAAGACATCGGCTCCCAGGATGGTGTGCAGCATGCGCACAACCTCGGCGCCCTTGTTGTAGACCGTCAGGGTGTAGAAGTTGTCGATCTTAACATATGAGTCCGGGCGCACCGGATGAGCCAAAGGCCCGGCGTCCTCGCGGAACTGGTGTGTACGCAGGACATTGACGTCCCGGATGCGCTTGACCGCCGGCGAGGTCATGGTCGCCGTGAAGAGTTGATCTCGAAAAACGGTAAAGCCCTCCTTGAGACTCAGCTGGAACCAGTCGCGGCAGGTGACCCGGTCACCCGACCAGTTGTGAAAGTATTCGTGACCGATCACCGAGGTGATGTTCTCGAAGTCGTCGTCGGTTGCCGTCTCGGGCCGCGCCAGCACGTACTTGGAGTTAAAGATGTTCAGGCCCTTGTTCTCCATGGCCCCGGCGTTGAAGTCGTCGACCGCGACAACCATGAATATGTCCAGGTCGTACTCGCGACCGAAGGTCTGCTCGTCCCAGCGCATGGCCCGGCGGATCGACTCGAGGGCGTGGGCACACTTGTCGGCGTTGCGCGGTTCGATATACACCCTGATTGTCACCTCGCGTCCCGACATGCGGGTAAAGCTACCCTCGATGTGGGCCAGATCCCCGGCAACCAGCGCGAACAGATAGCTGGGTTTTGGAAATGGATCACTCCACAGCACCCAGTGCCTGTTGCCGTCGAGCTCTCCCTTTTCTTCGAGGTTGCCGTTGGAGAGCAGGACCGGGTAGCGCTCCCGGTCGGCTGTGATCCTGGTCGTGAAGCGAGCCATCACATCGGGCCGATCCGGGTAATAGGTTATCTTTCTGAATCCCTCCGGTTCGCACTGACTGCAAATCAGTTCGCCCGATCGGTAAAGTCCCTCGAGCGAAGTGTTCTGCCCGGGATTGATGACGGTCTCGATCTCGAGGCTGAATGCATCCACGCTGACCGGGATCGCAAGCGACTCGGAATCGACTTCGAACTCCGCAGCGGCGAGTAATCGCCCGTTCAATCTGACGCTTCTAAGATCGAGTGAGCGACCGTCGAGGACGATGCGCTCGGCTCGCCCGGTTGCGAGTTGATTTCGGTGCACGGCCAGGCGCGAGCGAACCATTGTTTCTTGCTCTTCGAGACTGACGTCCAGATCGACCCGGTCGATGAAAAACTCCGGCTGACGATAATTCCCGCGGCGTATTTCTGTTTGATTGGCATCCATGGCCATGGATGCTATCGCGGAATACAAAGAGGCATCAATAGTGACAACCGGAATTGACTGTGCTATCCCCGTATTGTTCATAAAAGGGCCACTATGTACCACGGCAAGATACAGAGCTTCGACGCCGCCGACGGTTTGGGTACCATCCTGCTCGACGACGGCCGCCTGATCCGCTTTTCGCTGACAGCCTGCGGCTTCATGCGCCCCGAGGTCGGCAAGACCGTCAGGGTTGTCAGCCTGACCGAAGGCTATGCCGGCCGCGCCAAGGCCACACTGGTGGAACCCGCGTCCGCCAAAGGCGCGCCGGGTTGAAAGCCGTGCTGCGGGCCGGAACAGCCAGGATCGATATAGTCCCCCCCGGAGAGTTGCAACTCATCGGAACCTTCACGCGCAAGCCGCGAATCGGCGCCAGGCTGCGCGATCGGCCAATGGCCAGGGCGCTGGCTCTCGACGACGGCCGCACACGAATCGTCATCCTGGTCTGCGACCTCCTGTGCCCCAGCGAGGAACTCCATCAGGCCCTGGTTGCAGCCCTGCCCGATCTCGACGAGAGTTCCATCTTCCTGGCAACGACTCACACGCATTCTTCATATGGCGGCTTCTTCCACTCGCCGGCGGTCCGCCATATCCTGGGAACACCTCGGAAAGAGGTTTTCGATTTTCTCATTGAACAGTTGTCGAGGCTGGCACGCCGGGCGCTGGAAGATCTCGCGCCGGCTCTTGCGCAACACTCGCTGGCCGAGGTTCCCGGCCTGACGTGCAGCCGCCGTCAGGCGGACGGCCCGCACGACGACCTGTTGGTCCTGCTGCGCCTGGTCCGTGATGGGCGCAGGCCGATCGACCTGATAAACGTCTCGGGTCATCCGGTGATGGTTTCAGAACACCAGCCGCACACGGTCAGCGGCGACTACCCCGGCGAGTTCTGCCGCCGCCTCGAGGAATATGGCAGCGACCCGATCTTCATAAGCGCCGCTTTGGGCGGGGTTTCGATACTGTTTCCCGAATTCGCAATGGATCTCGAGCGCCACATGGAACTGGTGTGCGGGCTTTTGCTTTCGGGCTACAGAAAAGCGTTGGCATCGCTCGCGCCCGTGGCCGGCGGTGATAGCGAGCCTATCGAAATCGAGCTGTTGCGCCTGCCCCATATTGCCCATCAGAGTCACATCCTCGCGGGACGCCTGGCCGACGTCTTGCTCGCACCTCTTCGCGCCTGGCTCAGGCGGGCTATGGCCTCTGCCCTGCCTTTTCCGCGCGGAGTGCCAGTGCATCTTTTACGCCTGGGAGACTTTCTGCTGGTCGGATCGGCCAACGAGATGGGAGCCACGCTGGTGAACTCACTACGCGAAATCGGCGGGCGATATGGGTACGCCGTGACGATGGCGGCGTCTCTGGTCGATGGTTACGCCGGCTATATCCACCGGGCGCCCGTCTACCGGCTGCGGCCGGAGAAGGGCTACCGCTTCCTGGCCCTGTATGAAAACAGCTTGGCGATGTTCGGCTACGACTTCGGAGAAAAGATCGCCGCGGAGGTAGAGAAGGCTCTTGCGGGCTAGTTTCCCGCCAGGTCAGGTTGCGACTTGTTTCAGTCTTCGAGCGCCCTGATTACCAGGCTGATGAAATCCGCTTCGGTGACGATGCCCACCAGGTTTTTATCGTCTACCACCGGCAGGCAGCCGTACTTGTTGTTCTTGATTATCCTGGCGGCCTCCAGGATGGGAGTGGCTGGTCCGATTACCTTTACGTTTTCCTGCATCACGTCGTGCGCCTTGATTCCCACGTTGACTTCGCTGTTCTCCTCCGGGCTCAGGTCGGCCAGCGAACTGACCTGGGCGCGTAACAAGTCCCTGTGGGTAATCAAACCCACCAGGCGCCTGCCCCTGACCACCGGCAGATGCCGGATGCGGCCGTACTTCATGGCGCTATCCGCCAGATCGAGATCCTCATCCTCTTCAAGAGTAACCAGATCGGTGCTCATGATATCCTTGACCATCAGTCTATTCATTGACTGACTCCTCCATTCGGTGCCACTGCTAACAACTATGATATCCAAGTTTGCATCTCCTTGTCATGCCTTTTTTCAATAATTCCGAGTCGACTGGCATCGATCAAACCCGTTTCACTCGATTGACATTCAACCGGCGATGTGGCATCAGGAAGACCATGGGTTTATCGTACAGGCTCTACGGAGAAAGACATGTCAAGACTCATTTTGTCCTTTCTCGTCAGCGTCGGAATCGTGACCATTTCCCGGCCCTGCCGGGGAGCCGAGACCAAGACCGAGAAGCTGTCTGACGACGAGACACAGGCGAAGTACCTGCGCAAGTCCATAAGCTATCTAGGCATCAAGGCCGATCGGGGGGTTGTTGTCGACGAACCCTACCTGCGTGCCATCGAACGAGCCATACGCAGAGAGATTGAAATCGAGAGGTTCGACTACAACGAGGTAAGGATATCCAGCACGCAGACGATCGATCAGTTCATTCGCGAGTTGCGTGACTACGTAAAAAGGCGAGCCATGGATCGCTCAGCCTCTGAGGCGGAATTTGATACGAGGTTCAAGGCGGCCAGGGTATACGTCGACGATGTGAAACGTATCATGAATTCGGCCTACGCATATCAAGTCCGAGTCACCCTGTTCAGCGTGGGAAAATACGTCTGTTCGACAAACGCTGTCTTGGCGTTGGCCAACCGGTGCGTGCCGGGCGAAGCGGGCATGAAAGCCGAGTTGAACGCAACTGTCACTTTCTACCATATGAATCTCCTGGACGAGATCAAGCCCGGCTACTCGATACTGAAGGAAATACAAGTCGATTCCGCCGAAGCGTTCTTCGCCTATCCGGCTCCCCCCAGACCGCCTCGTTCCGGCTCAGACGTGCAGACGATCGGGGCGTACAAGAAACAGCTGTCTGAATACAAGAAGGCCTTATCGGACATGGATTCCTACACGTCGGCTGCGGCCGTCGAAAAGGCTGCCGGCGACCTTGGCAAGTGGCTGTCCAAGGAGATGAAAAAGATTCCCGTTTTTCAACTGCTCACACCGGTAATCAGCGTCTTGAGCGACGGCATCGAGTTCATGCTTGGCAAGGCGGAAGGAGTGGGGTTGGACGACACCTACGATGTGAACGAATTCGGCATGGCCGGACAAATTCACCATCTGGGATACGTAAAGGTACGCAAGGTAGGCCATGCCAGGGGAACAGGTGAGGGAACTCCCAGCTATGCCGAGAAAATAAAGGAAAGTCGCGGCATCGTGGGCGGGGAGTTGCTGGTCGAGCACCCGATGGTAGGCTTGTCCGTGGGCCTACACGGCATATTGGAGCTAGGGCTGTACGATCTGCTTGGCAAGGAGCAGGGAATGTCAGCGTACCCCGGTGCGGGCTTCTTCGTCGACTGGGACATAGCCGATTGGGTCGAACTGCCCGAGGTATACCTTTCTTTCGAGGGCGATGTTCTTTTCCTCGGCGAGGCTCCCTGGGTTGACCAGGTCGCCCTGATTCACCTTTTGGCGGGAGTCAAGAAGAAGTGGTACGCAAATAGTCTGGTTTTCACCCTGGGCCTCAGGGGTGGCGTCGGTGTTTACACGGTCGGCGAGAGTCACAGGGGGAGCCCTCCGATTGGACTTGGCGGTGACGCCGTGCTCGGTCTGGAATATTACATCATGCCCGAGTTCTCGCTGTATTTGAAAGCCGCCGGGCGCTACTTCACAAACCCGATCATTATAGCCGGCGGCAGCGATCCGGATCCGGAGTTGGCTATTGACTTGTCATTGGGAGTTCTCCTGTGCTTCTAGCACAAACATGTTCTGTTTCCCGATGGAGGTGTTATTGCCATGAAAGCGTGCAAGTCGGTCATTCGAGCAATTGCTCTACTAGGGGCTTCGGCATGGCTTTCCGGTTGTACTTCAGGTTATGTGCTACTACAGGTCGACAAGCGGGCGGCTTCCAAAACGCCCGAGGCCTGGAACCAGGTGTACTTGGCTCCAGTCGAGGAAGCCGGTGACGGCCTGATCAAATATGATGCCAAAACACTTTCCCTGCCTCCCAACCAGGCACTGGAGAAGGTGCTCGGGGAAAGGTTGGGCCAGGGGTCCAGAGACGATTCCCGACCGGTGGTGCTCTTGGTGAAGAATGCCCGTCTCATCAGGCCGAAAAAAGGATCCCTGGGCCTGGCGGCGGATTTCATCCTGCTGAGATCGGGTAAGTCCAAGTTGATAAGGCTGGAGCATTCCATCAACGCCCCCTCCGGCGACAGCTCGGCAGTAATGTCCCTGTACACCCGGGCGCTGTATGATCTGACGGACCACCTGCTATATCACGCTGAGGCAATGGCCTTCCTTGGGGGGGCTGATGTCACGGTTCTAGGGGACTCGGCTGTTATCGACGAGCCGGTCGAGCACGGGCCCTTGCTGCCAATGGCGCCGTCCAGCGAAGGTCTGGAGGCAACAGGCCGGGTCATGTGGGGCACCAAGGAAAAAGACACTTACATGGGCGTAACCCTGATGTTAGGAGACGCCAAAGGCGCATTTGCAAACTATTCCGAGACAACAATAAACAAGTACTCGACATTCGCATATGGTCTTGGTGCAGGTGGCCTTAGGATGTCAGGCGAAACCGCACTCATTATGACGGAAATGCTTTATGCTGGATTAGGATATTCCGGAATGAACCGCGACGACGATGGCAACGTGCTCTCGCCCGGTCTGACCATTTTCGCCGGCCCGCAGCTCATGGGAACTATAATGATCATGTCGGATATCAATATGGCATTTATACAAATCGGAGCCAGGGCGAACCTGGACTTTCCCATTGGACAACATTTTGGGGTCCAACTCGGCGGTTTCAGCGGTTACTCCATGGCGTCCGTAAACGTTGGATCCGTGACTGTGAATAGCAGCGCTCCCGTTCCGTTCATTCCCTCCGCCGACCTGTACTACCAGACAGCTACCGGCCGCATCTCACTCGGTCTTACATTCCAGGCCCTGGAAGACATCGGAAGCCTGTTCAGCAATCCGATGATCACGCTGACATGGGAGGAGCGTGCAGGTCGGGGTATCGCTTATTCCAAGAGCGGCGTGGCGTATAAAGATATTTCTCTTTTCGGCGATGCCGACGTCCTGTCAGGCCCCCAAGGCGTGTTCGCAAAAAACAGCGCCCCTTATGCGCCGGATATGACGAAATTACCCGGACCAAAGGCCGTCTCGACAAAAGACGGAGTTCCTTCCGCTCCGGCAGCACCCACTTCCGCGGCCGTACCTAGCTCACCGTCTGCGGAGGTGGCTCCGCAGTCGACGGAAGTCGCAGAGTCTCCTCCGACGGAGAAAGTGGAGAAAGAGGACGATCTGAACACTTTCCTGAACAAGGTGGCGCCCGATATAGAGCAAGAGGAAAAATACCGAGAGAAGCTGGACACGACATGGCAGAAGGTCCAGAGGATCGCTATAGATGGCAGTAGGGATCATACGATCCGGGTGGCCGTGCTGAAGAAGTTCCTGGGGAAATACCCCGACAACAATCCATACAAGCCGAAGGCGGAAGAACTGCTACGCGACCTGTGTCCAGGAACCCTGGTCGTGCGCACCGAGCCGCCGGGCGCCACGGTCTTGATCGACGGCCTGGAAGCAGGCAAGTCACCGCTGACCACTAATGTGCGGATCGGCAAGCTCCAGGTCAAGGCGATCCTGGAAGGCTATATTGAGATCGAGAAGACCGTGGAGGTCACCGGCGGAGAAAAGATCGAAGTCGTTTACACTCTGGAAGAGAGTCCACCAGGCACATTGTCCATTGAAACCGAGCCACCCGGAGCCAGTGTGCTGATCAATGGCAAGAGGGCCGGGGTGGCTCCGGTCGAGGGAAAAGTAGGAGCCGAAACCTACAAGGTCGAGGTGAAGCTTGAAGGCTACCAGCCTGCCGAGAAGACCGTCACGGTTCACAGCGGTAAAAAGACCACCACCCACTTCATTCTGATTAGATGAGGCGCAACGGGTCCAGCCTGGTGGGTGCGAAGAAAATATCTTGATCAAACAGTTAGTGATTTTATTAGCCTGAGACCAGGCTCTCTTTTTCTTTACGCGACAGCCTTTTCACCTGGCACTCACGCGCCAGGGCCGCGGCCCGGTCTGCGCAGTTTTCCGTATAGAGCAGCTCGACCGGGAGGCGGGCGCGTGTGTACTTGGAGGCCTTGCCGGCATTGTGCTCGCCGAGCCGGCGCTCGATGTCATTGGTCACCCCGGTGTAGAAAGATCCGTCACTGCATTCGATGATATAGAGAACATAGGACCGGCCGCCGCCATAGGTAGCACCCTCCTCGGACTTGCGCTGCATGCCAGAAACCATGCGTTTGTAACGTGCTTCCACCAAATGTCTCCCGCTTGCATCCTATTTCCCATTCGTATAGGAATCAAGTTGACCTGTGCGCTTGACCGATGGAGGCAACGACGTGTTGGCTGCGCTCAAAATAGAATCTCCACCGCTCCCGCAGCCGGCGCCGCCCGTGCTGGCCCGCTGGTTCACACCGGCCGGACCGGCCGGCCTCACGCTCGTCGAAGCCGGCGACGGCAGGGTGCTCTCGGTTCCCGGCCGCTACTGCGTCACTCAGATCATCGAAGGGCCCGACAGCCTTGTGCTGGCGGACGTGGGTTCGATCTCAGATCTGCCGCGCATCGCCGCGGCCGTCGAATGGCTGGGAAAGCCGGTCAGTCTGGTGGTGCCCACTCATCTGCATTTTGATCACATCATGGGCATCGATGCGGCCGCGAAACGGTTCGGGGCGGGCATCTGCCTCGGCCAGGTGGCGCGCACTTACGTCGAGTCCGGCCGGCGTCTGAGATTCATCCGCAGGGTGCCCGCAAAAATGGGATTTTTAGTATGGCTCTGGCAAGGGCTTCCGCTGTTCGCCCATGAGGACATTCCCGGCGGCTTCAGGTTCGGCTTTCCCTGGAGCCGCAATCCCTTCACGGCGCCGCTGGCCGCTACCCTGCATGATGGCCGGGCGGTGCCCGGGTTGCCGGGCTGGGTGGCGCTCGAGACCCCCGGCCACTCCGACGACGCCATATGCTTGTACCATTCAGATGGAGGCCTGCTAGTGGCCGGTGACACGGTACGCAACTTCCAAGGCGGCGAGTGGAATACACTCATGTCTGCCCCGGCCGCCTATCTCAACACCCAGGCCCGGCTTTCGGCGCTCGAGATCCAGGCGGTCTTCCCCGGCCACGGCCCTGTACTGATTGGCGATGCGATAATGACCAGACTGCAAGCGTGACAACGGCGCCAGTTTGAGGTACGCCAACAACGATCGTCGAACCTTTTCCAGGAGTCTATTATGTTCAGAATTTTCCTGATATTTGCCTTTTCGCAGTTCTTTCTTTTTTCCTGCGCCACTTCGCAGCCGACTGCGGCGTCTCCGCAGGCTGCTGCCGGCCAACAGGAGTTCGCCCCAAAGCCTGCAGAGCCGGGCATCGACGTCACTGCCATTGATCGCAAGGCCGACCCGTGCGACGACTTCTATGCCTTCGCCTGCGGCGGCTGGATAGCGGCAAACGAGATCCCGGCCGACAAGTCGCGCTGGGGACGATTTGACCAACTTGCTGAAAGCGACCTGAACAAGCTGCACGATATCCTGGCCGCCGCCGCGGCCGGCAAGTTCGAGCCACAGGATCGCTTCGGCGACAAGGTTGGAGACTTTTTCGCCGCCTGTATGGATCAGGCCGGCATAGAAAAGACCGGGCTCGCCGATCTTATGGCCGAGTGGGCCAAGCTCGACCCGATCAAAAATCAGGCCTCCCTGGCCAGCGCCGTCGGCCGGCTGCACGCAGCGGGCGTCGGAGCCATGTTCAACTTCTTCTCGATGCAAGACTTCAAGGATTCGACCCTGGTGATTGCCGGTATCTTCCAGGGAGGACTGTCGCTTCCCGATCGCGACTACTACCTGAAAGACGATCCCAAGAGCGCCGAGATCCGCAAGAACTTCAAGATCTACCTCGAACACATGCTGACTCTTTCAGGCATACAGGCTGCACAAGCCAAGTCTGAGGCCGAAGCCGTTTTTGAACTCGAGAAAACCATGGCCGCCTCCCACTGGACACGAACCGAGATGCGCTCGCCGGAGAGGATCTACAATCCGAGAGATTTGGCCGGGTTGCAGAAAATGAGCGCCCCCTTCGAATGGCAGGCGTACCTGGCGGCGCTCGGCGCGCCGATAGTGGAAAATTTTTCAATCAGCACACCCAAGGCCATGACACAGCTTGGAATACTGGCAGAGCAAACACCGCTAAAGACGTTACGAGCCTACCTGCGCTGGCGGGTGCTGGACGGCATGGCCCAGTCCCGGGCATTGCCCAATGCCTTCGTTGACGAGCGCTTCGCTTTCCAGTCTAAGAACTTTACCGGCCAGAAAATCCTCGAACCGCGCTGGAAACATTGCACCCGGATGACCGATCGCCTGCTGGGCGAGGCTCTCGGCCAGGCTTTTGTCCGGCGCTGGTTCGCAGGCGACGCCAGGGACAAGGCCCTGCAACTCATTCGCAACGTCCAGCGAGCCCAGGAGGCCAACCTGACGACCCTGGACTGGATGGACGCGGCCACCAGGCAAAAGGCATTGCAAAAACTTGCCAAGATCAACAACAAGATCGGCTATCCCTCGAAATGGCGCGACTATGCATCGCTGACAGTCACGCGGGCGTCGTTTCTGAAAAGCCTGCTTGAGGCAACTAGCTTCGAGACCCGGCGCGACCTGGCCAAGATCGGAAAACCTGTAGACCGCAGCGAGTGGGAGATGACGCCGCCGACGGTGAACGCCTACTACAATCCGCAACTCAACGAGATGGTTTTTCCGGCCGGCATCCTGCAGCCGACTTTCTACACCAGCGGAGCCAACGACGCTGTGAACTTCGGCGCGATCGGATTCGTGATGGGCCACGAGTTGACCCACGGCTTCGACGACGAAGGGCGCAAATTCGACGCAGCCGGCAACATGCACGACTGGTGGAGCACATCTGTGGTCAAGAAATTCGAGCAGCGCACGGCCTGCGTAGAGGCGCAGTTTTCAGGATACATCGCGGTGGACGACGTCAAGCTCAACGGCAAACTGACCCTGGGCGAGAACATCGCCGACCTCGGAGGCCTGAAGCTTTCCATGGCCGCCTATCGGGCTTCGCACAAGGGTAAGCCTCACGAGGCGCCGGTCGGTGGCTTCAGCGCCGAGCAACAGTTCTTCCTGGCCGCCGCCCAGGTGTGGTGTGCGAAGATGCACCCCGAGGAGGCCCGCCGCCGGGTGGTGCTCGATCCTCACTCGCCGCCGAAATGGCGGGTCGATGGTCCGTTGTCGAACCTGCCGGATTTCGCCAAGGCATTCAACTGCAAGGCGGGTGACAACATGGTGCGCGCCAAGCGTTGCGAAGTGTGGTAATCCAGGACAGGTTGGATAGCTATTCCTACAGCTTGATCTTTATGGGGGCGGCGATCGTTGCCGGCCTTGGCGTTGTGATCATCGCGCGCCCGGACGCCAGCGCCCTGGCCGGCGCCGTCATGTCGGGTCTGCTCGTCGCGCTTGCTGACTTCGTCTGTGCAGTGTTCGCTGGGCACGGCGAACTCTGGCATCTGCAGGGAGCGTTCGAACTGCTGGGTGTTCCCATTTCGCTCAGTATTGTCTGGATCTTCGGCAGCATGGTTTTCATAATTCTATTTGACAGGATCGCATCTTCCAGTGCCCGGCTGATCCTGGTGGCCGGAGCCGCCCTTGGCGGCGCCGCAATCGACCATTTTCTCCTGCGCCGGCTTGGGATTCTCAGTTGGGGAAGCTTCGGGCCACTTGCGATTGTTCCCTACTGGTTGGTCATGTTGTTGCTTGCCGTCGGCGTCTACCGCTTCATCATGCGCCAGACATCGCCTGCCGCGGGCTCCGCTGGTACACCCGTTACCGCAAGCGAGGATTGGAAGCCGAGCGCAGCCGTTTCGCTGGCGCGTTGCGCTGACTACGATCCCCAGGGCGTACTGGCTGCAATTACAAGCCTGCTCGAACCTCTTGGTGGAATGTCTGCATTCGTGCCGTATGGAGCGACGGTGCTGCTCAAGCCCAACTACCTCTCCTACAAGCCCAATGATCGGGCAGTCTGCACCCACCCCAGCGTGATCGCGGCCGCCGCGCGCTTGTGTCTCGACGCCGGGGCTGGCCGTGTCACTGTGGGAGACAGCCCGGCGATCGGCAGGGCGCGGGGCATATCCAGAAAGCTGGGGCTGACTGAGCTTCTCGGAGATCTGCCGGTGGAGGTTGTCGATTTCACAGAACCCGTCGAGGTCAAGGCCGAACACCCCCAGGCGGTCTTCAAAACCTATCAGGTTGCCAGGCAGATCAAGGAAGCCGACGTGATCGTCAACCTAGCCAAGGTAAAGACCCATGCCCAGATGACGCTCACGCTGGCGGTCAAGAATTGCTTCGGGGCCGTGGTCGGGCTGCGCAAGAGCCAATGGCACCTGATGGCCGGAAAAGACTATGACTATTTCGGCAGGATGCTGGTGGATCTTTACCGACTGGTCTGCCCGGCCTTGAACATAGTTGATGGTGTGCTGGCCATGGAGGGCAACGGGCCAAGCGCCGGCAAGGCTCGGAAACTAGATTTCCTGGCCGCTTCGGCCGACGGCCTGGCGCTTGACCGGGTGCTTACCGGAATTCTTGGCTTCGATCCATCCAGTGTGCCCACGCTCAGGGTCGCGGGCGCAACCGGCTCGCAGGATGCGATAGAACTCCACGGAGATTCGCCGGATTCCTTCGCCGTCCACGACTTCAAACCCGCAAGGCCCGCAAAAGCCGACATGGCGACCTTTATCGGACGCCTTGGGCGCGGCGCCATCTCTCCGCGGCCGCTGATCGATCATTCCCGCTGCACGCGCTGCGGGCAGTGCAAGAAACACTGTCCCCCGGAGGTGATGTCCCTGGTGTCGCGGGGCGCAAGAATACCGGCTGGCCCGGATAAGAGCGACGAGATGATCAGCATCGACCTGAATGGATGCATACGCTGCTTTTGCTGCCAGGAGGTCTGTCCGGACGAGGCAATCTCGGTCAAGGAAGGTTGGATGAGCAGGCTAGGGTTGATCCGCTGAGAGGTTCTCAAGGCGCCGTGCAGACCCCTTTGCCCCTGAGCACGACTAGCCTGTCGCCAGACGAGTCGCTGACGACCAGGTCGAGCCTGCCGTCCCAGTCGAGTTGACCGGCGGTCAGCGCCGACGGCGAACCTCCCACGATTGTCTGCACGGAGGGCATGAACGTCGCGTCTCCCCTCCCCCGAAGAAAGCTCAGGCTCCCGTCGCCCGCGTTGGCGCTAACGATGTCCAGCGCCCCGTCCGAGTTGAAGTCGCCGCTCGCAAGCGCCACCGGCTGCGTGCCTACCGCGTAGTCCGTCCCGGCCCCGAAGCTGCCGTCGCCAGCTCCCGGTCGGACGCTCACCGAATTCGACCCGCGATTGGCGACCGCCAGATCGAGATTGCCGTCGCGGTCGAGATCGACCAGCAGCGGCAGGACGGGCTCCTGACCGACGGCGACGCTAACCGCCGCTGCGAAGGTTCCCGTACCGACACCGTCGCCGCCGATACCCATCAGAACGGCGACCGCCGAGCCCGAACTGCTGCCCAACACGGCGTCGATGATCGCATCGCCGTCGACATCGCCCAAAGCGAAGGAAACCGGCGTGCCCACACCGGCGTAACTGGACAGCGCACCGAATGTGCCGTCTGGCACGCCATCGACCCCGCCGCCCGGGCGTACTCCCAGGCCGGCGGTCTCGACGACCGTCACCAGGTCGCCTATCCTGTCTGTGTCGAGGTCGGCCAGCGCGATCATGCCCGGAGAACCACCCGCCGGATAGGTCAGTTGCGCGGCGAAGGTCCCGTCGCCCCGGGCATTGGTGCCATGCGCCACGAAGATGCCCGCGCTGCCGGAGCCGCGATTGGCCACCAGTAAATCGCGGATCCGATCGCCGTCGCTGTCTGCGGCCGCTATCCAAGCCGGTGAGTTGCCGGTGGTGCCCGACCAGCCGGGAGTGAAGCCGGCCGTCCCACGCCCGGAGCTACCGTCTCCGGCAAAGAAGGAGATCCCGGCGCTGCCCGAGCGCACGACCGCCAGGTCGAGGATGTTGTCGGCATTCATGTCGTAAAGGGCTTGCGAGCCGGGGGAGCCCGCGCAGTCGATGACACTCGATACGACGAACGTTCCGTCTCCCAGGCCACCCGAGCCACCTGCGACGAGCAGCGATACATTGTCCTGGCCGTTGTTGCAGGCCGCAAGATCGAGGATGCCGTCTCCGCTTGAATCGAGCGCGACAGCCACCGTCGGCTGGCTGCCTACAGAGTACGACGTGCGCGCCGCGAAAGTGCCGTCGCCGCGTCCATTCGTTCCGTTACCGGGCAGCAGGCTCACCTTGTTGGTGCCGTACTCGGCCACCAGCAGGTCTAAAATACCGTCAGCGTCAAGATCGACTGGAAAGATCGAAACCGGGGTGCTGCCCGTGGCATAGGCGGTGCGCGCAAGGAATGTTCCGTCGCCGCGCCCGTCTGCGCCCGCACCCAGCAAGATGTTGACCGCGTTGTCGCTCATGGCGACCACAACCAGGTCGAGAATACCATCGGCATTGAAATCCGCGGTCGATATACTCACCTGGCTGTTGCCCGCGTCGTAGCGGGCGGGCGAGCCGAAGCTGCCGTCTCCCTGTCCGCCGGCACCGCCCCCGAAAAGAACCGATAGCTTGCCCGAGTTCCACATGGCCACCGCCAGGTCGAGGATCCCGTCGGCGTTGAAATCCCCCGCAACCAGCGCCCGCGGGCTGACACCCGTCGCCCCGACCGCGTAGAAGACCGGCCCCGTGTAGCTGCGGTTCCCCACTCCATCAGTACCCTGTCCGAGCAGAACGGCTACGCTATCGTCGCCCCAGTTTGCGGTTGCCAGGTCGGGAATTGCGTCGGCGTTGAAGTCGCCGACGATGACCTGAACCGGGTTGGCCCCCAGCGGCGCTAACGAGATGTCCTGCCGTTGGCCGAAGACCCCTCCGCCCTGGCCCCAGTGGATGCTCAGCGAGTTGCCGCTGTTATTGGCGCTGACGATGTCGACCAGGTGATCGCCGTCGAGGTCGGCCGCCGCCAGTCCATAAGGGTTGCTGCCGGTGGCGAATGTCGTGACGCTGAAAGTAGCGTCGCCGTGTCCGCCCGAGCCGTTGCCTAGCAGCACCGAGATGGTGCTGTTGCCGCGGTTGACGGTGGCCAGGTCGGGGATGCCGTCGGCGTTCAGCTCGGCCGTGATCATGTACCATGGGCCGGGGCCGATCGCAGCCGGCGTTGCTGCCGTGTAGGTCCCGTCCGCCAGACAGCAACCGTCGGCAATGCCGTCGCAGTCCTGGTCGATGCCGTCCCCGCAGCCGTCGAGCAACTCGGGCCGCGCTGTCCAGGTGTGCGTGCAGCTCTGGCCGACATCGTCGCAGCCGTCGGCGGTGCAGGGATCGCTGTCGGCGCAGTCCCGCCCTGAGCCCTGACAAACCCCGGCCAGGCAGGAATCCGCCATGCTGCACCAGTGCCCGTCATCACAGGACGTGCCGTCCGGCTTCTCGACCGCGGTGCAAGCATCCAGGTCGAGATCGCAAACTCCGTCGTGGCAGGCATCTTCCTGGGCGAGGCACTGCCTCGGGCTGCCGCCGCAGACACCGCTGTTGCATTGATCGCCCTCGGTGCACCAGACGCCGTCGTCGCAAGCGCTGCCGTCAACCAGGGCGTTGTTATGGCAAACGTGTCCTGTGCAGCTATCCGCGGTGCAAAGGTTGCCGTCGTCGCAATCGGGATCGACGTTGCAATTGTAGCAGTCGGGATCGTTGATATCCGTCAGGCCGTCGCAGTCATCATCCTGGCCGTTGGTACAGACCGCGCCTGCCGGCGGCCCTTCGTTGCCCTGAGGGTTGAGTGTGTGGGCGCAGACGTTGTTGATCTCGTCGCAGGCGTCGATGGTGCAGACATCCAGATCGTCGCAGTCGCGCTGGCTTCCCGTGCAAACGCCGCCTGCACACTGATCGCCGTTCGTGCAATACAACCCGTCGGAGCACGGCGTACCGTCGGTCTTCTCGATCGCCACGCAACTGTTGCTGCCGTCGTCACAGACGCCGTTGTGACAGGCGTCCGCGAGCCCAGAGCAATCGCGCTGACTCCCCTCGCAGGCGCCCGCGGCGCAGACGTCATCCAGCGTGCAATACTGCCCGTCGTCGCATGGAGTGTCGTCGGGCTTTTCAGAGGCTACACAGGCGTCGACTTGCTCGTTGCACGTTCCGTCATGACATGCATCGTTTAGCGAGCTGCAGTCTCGCAATGTTCCGCCGCAAGCCGCGGCCTGGCAACTGTCTCCGGTGGTGCACCATGCCCCATCGTCGCAGCCTGTTCCATCAGGCAAGAGCGTGTGCTCGCAGACGCCCCACTTGCAGTCATCGCTGGTGCACTGGTTGTTGTCGTCGCATTCGGCGGCATCCTGGCAGTCGTAGCACTCGGGATCCTCGAGATCAGTAAGCCCGTCGCAGTCATCGTCGGCCAGGTTCTGACAGTTGCCGGTCCCCGGCGGGCCCTCGGCCCCGGGGTTGGGTTGGTTGACCTGGCTGCAGGCATCGCCGTCTTCGTCGCAGTCGTCGGCGGTACAGGCATCGTCGTCGTCGCAGTCTCGCTGGCCTCCCGAGCAAATCCCCGCCTGACAATGATCGGACACCGTGCAGTAATGACCGTCATCGCACACTCTGCCATCGGCGATCTGCTGGGCCATGCAGGCAGAGGCATCTTCGTCGCAGACTCCCTCGTGACACTCGTCGGCAAAACCGGAGCAGTCACGCGCCGTCCCGGCGCAAGACCCGCTCAAGCAAACATCTCCTTCCGTACAATATTGCCCGTCATCACAAGCACTGCCATCCGTCACCGCAGGGTTCTTGCACTTGCCTGCGTCGCAGCTATCGGCCGTGCAGTCGTTGCCGTCGTCACATTGAGCGTCCGAACTGCATTCGATACAATCGGGGTCGCCCGCGTCGGTCAGGCCGTCGCAATCATCGTCCAAGGAATTCGTGCAGCTGTCTCCGACGACCAGCCCCTCGGCACCCGGGACGGGTTCGAGTTGGTTTTGACAGCGGTTATTGTCCTCGTCGCAACTGTCGGCGGTGCAGACATCGCCGTCGTCACAGGACCGCGCTCCACCGATGCAATTTCCACCCGCGCATTGATCACCCTCGGTGCAGTAGAGGCCGTCTGCGCACGGTGTTCCGTCGGCCTCGTCCCGAAGCTCGCAGCGATCTTCGTCTTCGAGACAGACGCCCAGCTTGCAAGGAGCGGCCCCCTGGTTGCAGCCACGGGGTGAGGCCTCACACTTGCCCTGGTTGCAGGCGTCGGCCACGGTACAGTACAGACCGTCCGAGCAGGCCGTGCCGTCGGCCACGGGCGCGTTCAGGCACTCGAACCCCTCGCAGCTGTCCGTGGTGCAGGGGTTGCCGTCGTCGCAATCGGCATCGCCGGTACAGCCCGTACAGTTGGGATCAACGTCGTCTACAAGCCCGTCGCAATCGTCATCCGCGCCGTTTATGCAGTTCGCATCTCCAGGCGGACCCTCGGCGCCCGGGCGAGGCACGAGAACGTGATCGCACAACTGGCTGCCCTCGTTGCAGCCATCGAGCGTGCAGTCGTCGCCGTCGTCGCAGCCCCGAAGCTGCCCGAGGCAGGTGCCGGCCTGGCAGGAATCTGTCTCGGTGCACCACTGGCCGTCGTCGCATGAGGTGCCGTCCGTGCGCGGCTGCGGACCACACTCGCCACTGTCCGTGTCGCAGGCCCCCAGGTTGCAAGGCCCGTTGAAGGCCGAACAGTCTTTCTGGTGCCCAAGGCACAAACCGGTGTCGCAGGCGTCGCCAATCGTGCAGGGATCGCCGTCGTTGCAAGGAGTGTCCTTGGGAAAATCGACCTGGTGGCACTGGCTGTCTGTGCAGAAATCGATCGTGCAGGGATTGAGATCGTCGCAGTCCGTATCCTTCTGGCACTCGAGGCAGCCCTCATCGGTATCGCCGTCGCAATCGTTGTCGATGGTGTCCGCGCAGATCTCGGCCACCGGCTTGCAGACCCATCCGAGTTCAACACGCACCTCGACCGTGCCCGTGCCAGACACCTTTGCCGTGCTACAGCCGCGGACGAAGACCTCTTCGCCCTGCCCCCGGCCTTCGATGAAGAAAGCGGCCGGCCCCAGCGGGACATTATCCAGCGCGCCGGACGGCGCGGGTGGAGGATAGGCCAGCCGAAGGTGAGCCAGGACGTCCAGCCCGGGGTCTCCGGGCGCCGCCGTACCCTGGATCATGGCGTTGCAGTCTTCGCCCGAGCCCGCGACCACCCAGATCTCGAGCACACTCACTAAAGCGCGCGCGTCATCATCCGGAAAAGCAATCGTCAGCCGGCAGCTGCCCGTCGGGGCGCAACCCGCGGCAATCAGCGTCAGAAGGCAAACTGCAAGCAGTCGTTTCAAGTCGTCCTCGCCACTACTCGATCTGCAGCACGAAGTCGCGCTGCTCGGGAGAACTTCTGGTTAAATAGATCGCCGCAGCCGTACCCCCGGCAGCCACGGCTGCTCCGCCGATTATGGCCCACACCCACCAGCGCTCGTACCAGGCCGGTGCAGACTCGACCACCGGGGCCGGTGTCCCGATTGGCCCGGCGGTCGAAAGTTTGACTTTCTTCCTGGCCTCGACCGGCACGCGCAACGGATGATCGGCCGCGCCTTTTTCAAGCAACATCCCGCCGTGCTTGTCTGTGAGCTTGGCATACCACTCCACGGGAGCCGTGCCCTTGACGGCCCAGGTGCCGGGCGGCAGGTAGAAGCTTACCGGCTTTCCGGGAGTCAACCGGATACGAACTGTAGAGTACTTTTTCACACCAGCGCGCCGGTGACGAAACACCAGCTTGCCCGACAGGCCGGCCGGGTCGGCAAGTAACTTCACCTTGACCGGCACCGGATCCCCGAAGACCACCTTTTCCGGCAGCGAGACATCCACGGATAGCGGCGCGACGCCCGAGTCGAGCAGCTTGTCAAACGGCTCCTGGTAACGCGGTGAAAGGTCGGGATCGAGTCTGAAACCGGGATCGATCGACAAGGCGGCGCCAAATGCCCGCCCGGCTTCCTGTTCCCGGCCGAGCGAGATCAGGCACAGGCCGCGCAACGAAAATATCCGCACCAGTTGCGCCCGCGAATTGCCCGGCCGCGCCTCGGCAACATCAAGCTGAGTCAGCGCGCCTTCGAAATCCAGGCCGGCGAAGGCCGACTCCGCCTGTTCGATCTCGTCCTGACCGCCTGACGCACCGAACGCCGAAGAACAGAAAAACACCGCGGCGGCCAGGATGACAACCACAAGCCGCGGAAAGACACTTTCTCTGATCGCTCTCATTCTCGTCTCATTATGTCGCACCCTCACCAAAAAGGGCAAGCAAACATCCCCCTCAAGAACATTACGCAAGGGACGTGCCGAACTCCTCGTTACACCTAAGGCGTCGTATGAGCGTAAGAATTCCAAAGCCCGGTCGTCGACGCGCGCAATTTTCCTGAATTTTTTTCAAAGTTACCGTCCCGGCAAGTAGCCTCCAGGCTTCACCCGGGAAGGAAAGCAGACCCGTCTTGACAGTCGGACCCGTTGACTGGCATCTTTAGCGCACCATGGTCGACAAGCCTTCTCTCGAACGTTTCATGCTTCCCGAACGGGTCAGGCGGCTGTATGCCGCGGCCGCCCGGCGGACCCGCGAGTTGACCGTCGTCCTCGACGGCGTGCACGATCCGCACAACCTGAGCGCGGTGGTGCGCTCGGTTGAAGGCTTCGGGCTGCTCGATCTGCACGTTATCGAAACACATGCGCGCTTCGGGATCTGCCCCAAGGTTACCCAGGGAGCAGAGAAGTGGCTCGATATTCATCGTTATCCGGCACCGCAAGAGTGCCTGGCGGTATTGCAGGCTCAGGGTTTCGCTCTCTGGCTGGCCGATCCCGACCCTGCCGCCGTAGCAATCGATAAGCTGCCTTGGGAGGGCCGCCTGGCATTGGTTTTCGGCAACGAGCACGAGGGCGCAAGCGACAAAATGCGTAGCGTAGCGCACGGCAAGTTCAGGATTCCCATGCGCGGATTCAGCCAGAGCTTGAACGTATCGGTCGCAGCCGGGATCGTACTGGCCACAGGGACCGCCGAACGCGAGAGACGCACCGGCAGCCCGGGCGACCTGACGTCCGAGGAGCAGGCCGCACTGGCGGCCGAATGGCAACGCCGCTCGGTGCGCGCGGCCGAGCAGATTTTAGCGCGCCTGGAATGCGGCCAACCTGAAGGAGGAGAATCTCTTGCGTCGTCATCTTGAGCAATCCGGCAAGGTCAAGATAGGCCTGGTTCTTTTTGTCGCCCTGTTGATCGCCGTCACGGTCAGGTATGTCTACTACTTCACCGACAAGGCGACGCGCCTGACCGAGGAGGCCAAGGAGTTGATGGGCAGCGACAAGTTCGACAGCGCGCTCGAAAAGCTGGACGAGGCCGTTGCCGAAGATCCCGAAAGCGTTCCCGCGCACTACCACCGCGGCATCTGCCTGGCCGAGCGGCATCGCTTCGACGAAGCGCTTTTAGCCTTCGCGCGGGTATCTGAACTGGATCCGGAGGAAGCCAACTCCTACTTCAACAGCGGCAAGATCCACTGGTACCAGGAACGCTACTCCGAGGCACTGGCGCCGCTTCAGAAGGCCATCGATCTTCAGAAGCGGCTCGAGAAAGCCAACCGCGGCTTCGTCTGGCTGCTGCTCGGCGATTGCCTGTACGAGTTATACCTGGACAAGCTGGCCAACGATCCCGAGCACGCGGGCAGCCCTTCAAGGGCTGTCGCCGCCTTCAAGACCTATCTCAAAGAGCGGCCCGGCGCCGCCGACAAGGGCGCCGTCGAGCAGAAGTTGCAAATTATGGAGAAACCCGAGGATTTCAAGGAAGTCATCGCCAAGCACAAGCAGACTGTAAAGAAATAGGATTCGCTGACCTTCTATTCCTGCACGAAGGTAATGCTTAACAGGTAGATCTGGGTTCCCCTGGCACTCGTTTGGCCCTGCAGCCAGGAGATATCAGGCTCGTCCAGCGGCGAGGTATAGTTGGCAAGCAAAAAGGTATGGGCGCCGCTGCGGCGCACCGATGGAAAAGCAGTGTCCCCGCAGCCAGGCAGATCGAAAAGATGAACCACTTTGCGCTGGTCTTTGTCGATCTTGTAGAGCGCGCTGCGCTTGGGCCTGAGCGAATAGGCCGTCATGTCCCCGTCCGTCCCGAAGGGCCCGCCGATGTCCCGCCGGGCGGCCAGGTACAGATCGTCACCGTGCCTGAACAGTTCGGGCGAGTCGTAGCGCTCGGGATCGGTCTGCTGCGGACAATCCCAGTCTCCAAGTCGGCCGGCCGCCACAGTGCAGACGTGCGAGCCCCAGCCGCTTTCGTCCCCGTCCTCATTGCGGGTCACGGCCCATAGCGATCCGTCGGCGTCGAACTCGAAGGCAACTTCGGATACGCCGCCCACGTATACAAAAGGAGCATCGTCGACCAGGCGCCAATTGAGCCCGTCTGTCGATTGTTTGAAATGCACATGGATGCCGGCCTCGGGATCGGGGCTGTAGTGTTTGCCCTGGTAGGATGTCATCCAGATCTTTCCAGAGCGCCTCTTGACGTCCCAGGGGACCTCCGGCTCGTCCAACAGAATCTCCGGCGCGCTCCAGTCGCCTAGCTCCCTGCGGAAAGTACGCCATATGCGTACAGGCTCGAAATTCAGCATGTCCGTACCGGCCTGAAAGAACATCAACTGCAGGCGGCCGTCCGCATCGATCAGGCGCGGTTCGCGCACGTCGCTTTTCATGTCGATGCGCGTCTCGAACTCCCAATTCGTGCCGCCGTCCAGCGACGACACCACGTACATCTCGACCTGGTCCGAGGCGAAATGGGTTGGCGCCGTGCGCCAGGCCATGAAAAGGCGATCTTCGAAAAAATGAATGTCCACGTTGTTGTTGGCAACCTGCGGCGTGACTACATCCGGCAGCCCATCCGAGGGCACCACCCAGTGCGGCTCCGACACCTCAATGCGGTAGTTCAGCGAATCGTCCACCAGGTAATCGGCGGGATCGTCGGAGGGCGCCTTTTTTTCAGAATGCGAACCAGGCCCGCAGGCCGCAGATATCAAGGCAACGGCCAGCGCCCCAACATGGGTCATTTTTCTCAGACACCGGCGCACTACTCGTCTCCGGGGCCGGGCTCAGGTTTCGTAGCAGATGATCTGTTCGCCCGCGGCCTTGTTGTTGCCGTCGTTGCACTCGAAAATCTGGTTGTCGGGATCGACCACGGCATAGATTGTTATCAGGCGCGACGAGGGGAAATTGAAAAGCGTCACGGTCAAGCTGGTGCTCTGCCCGGCACCAAGCGGTCCGGGTATGGTCTCTTCGTGAATCGGCGCGCCGCCCTGGTCGGGGTCGCCGGCGTAGAAGCGCACCACGATGTCTGTGGCCGGAAGCGATCCGTCGTTGTAGACCGTCATCTCAACTGTCGGATCCGGACACAAATTGGAGTTTGTCGCGCCTAGTTCGACCCGTAAGTCGGCCGATTGCACTCCGGGAGATACGTCTGCCGAGATGTCGTTGTTGTCCTCGCGGCACTCGCGCTCGCGCTCGTCGGCGTCGACGATCACCCGAACCACATCGGGCAGCCTGCCCTGGGGGTTGTTGGCCGCGTCGTAGGATACGGTGAAAAGCAGCACACCGCCGGGTTCGAGCGGATTCTGCAACACATACTCCAGCGGCTGGCCCACACCGTCGAGCAAAGCCTCGGTCACCGGAACGTCGTTCCAGGTTCCCTCGAAGGCCACCACTACCAACGGACCAACACGCAGGTCGCCCGCGTTCTCGAGCTGCACGGTAATGTCGAGCTTGGATGACAGCTGGCCGCAGCTCGCGTCGGGCGATGAGAACTGGATGGCGCTCGGGGTCAGATCCGGCGCGGTATTGTACGCGCGCGGGTTCGAGCGATAGGTATTGTAAATGCGGCCGTTGAAAGATTTCCAGCTTTCGACTTCGTGCATCGGGATGGCGCCGCTTTCCAGCACGTTGGTCACATGGTAGCTGTGCTGGTTCCAGATGCGGCGCGCCGATACCCAGTAGTCTCCCGCGTCGCCCCAGACCTCGATGCCGGCGTTGTACTGGCTGTCGAGGTTCTCCGAGCAGAAGCCCGACTCGGTCGTGGTGCAAAAAACAATCTCGGCGTTGCCGTCGTTGTCCACGTCGGCCACCACGGGGTACTCGACACGGGTTCGGCTCTCGGAGGGCGTCGTGAAAAGGATCGTACCGTCCAGCCCATTGTAGACCCTGAAGTGGCACTCGTCGTTGTAGATCACCTCGGCGCCGCCGTCGCCGTTGAAGTCGAAGACGCTCGAGCCGGTCACCCGGCTGGAGTCGTCCTCGGTCTGGCTCTGCCAGCCGTTGTGCAGGCAGACACACTGTCCGATGGTCTTGTTGCAGACCGCCTCTGAGACGGTGCAGTCCGAATCGTCGCTGCAGGCGCCCCCTGGGCTGCGATCGGGGTCGCCGGCCGGGCGCGGCTGGCCCTCGACCATCACCACCGGCCAGTCCGGACAGTTGGCGGTCGGCTGCTGAAAATCGTAAAGCACGTAGCGCGTCTCGAAGGCAGTGCCCAGTTCGGGAAAGCCGTCCCCGTCGAAGTCGTCAACGTTGGGCGCGCCGCCGCGGAAGTTGTTCTGGATGTCGATGTCGCGGTACTCGACACCGCTCTCCCCATCGAAGACCTCCAGGCGCCCGTTGGCGATTACCAGCACCTCGGGCTTGCCGTCCAGTGGGTTGTTCGGCCCGGGGTCTTGCTGCGGGTCGACTCCCAGCACGTCGGCCACCGCGCAGAATCCCTCGCGCTGGGAGACACTGCCGTTAACCTGCTGGGCGTCCCAGAGCACGGGCAGCTGGCCGTTGCAGAAGGCCACTTCGTCGGGATCCACCTCGGCGCCGCTGCAGTCCGCTTGAGCCGTGACTCCCGCAGGCGGATTGGGCATACGGTAGACGACCGTGCCGGCGACAATTTCCTGTTTGGCGTCGCCGGCCAGGTTGGCGACGCAGGAGATCGGCCCCTGGCCGTTGGTGCCATGAGTCTGGTCGCCCTGGAAGCGATCGAGCACCGAGAGAACGTCGGCGTTCTCTTGCAGCGTGAAAACACTGCGACCGATGACAATTTCGGCCAGACCCTGGTTGTCAACATTGGCCAGCGCCACTGCCGGGTTGGCCCCCCCGAAGCTACCGGCCGGGTTTGTCGAGATCAGCTCGCCGCTGTTCGAGTAGATGTTGATGCCGTCGCCTTCTGTGACGGCAACGATCTCGGGCAGGCCGTCGTAGTCGAGATCGCCCGCGGCCAGCGAGGTGGTCGAGTCGATGTCGGCGTTTGCGTAGGCGCAGGCCATGCCCAGGTCGTCGCCCTCGTGCCAGGTGAGCGTGCCGCAGGTTGCGAAGTAGTCTCCGCCCTTGTCCGGCCCTCCGCCGTGAATGGCGCGCAGCACTCCGTTCGAGGTGTACTCGTGCAGTCGAAAAGAAATGAAGATAATCTCTGGAAAATCGTTTTCGTTGATCAACCCGTCGCCGTTGTCGTCATCGAGGTTGGCCACCAGCGGCGTCATGACCACCTGGACGGAATCGACGAACGGGCTGCCTAACGCTGTGGGATCGGCCTGGGTGCCGCCCCAGACGATCTCAGGCGTCGGCAGAACATTGGTGAACGGCTGCGGATCGAGCCGGCAGATCGGTTCGCGGCCCGTTCCCAGGCAGGCCCCGTCCCGGCAGGCCATCCAGGCTGGGCAATCCCAGTCATCCTCGCAGGTGCAAAATGCATGACATTGCCCGTCGTCTGAGCAAACGCTTTCGAAGTAGCCCGCGCTGCCACAGGTGTACTGGGCCGTAAAACCGCTGCCGTTCGGCAGGCACAACTGCAGCGATTGACCTGCGCACTGGCGGCAGCCCGGCTGGCACATGTCGTCGACGCACTTTACGCCGTCGCAGAAACGTTCGAGCGGACAATCGAGATCCGAGCCGCAGGAAATGTCGACGCAAATCGCCCCGCCTCCCGACTGCTCCTGGCACTCCTCGGAGTCAGAGCAGTTCAGAAAGTCACAGGTGTTGTCCACGCAGCTTGCGACTCCTGCGTTGTTTATACAGTGCTGCTGCGGGGGGCAGTTCATATTGGCGCAGGGGTCGACGTTCAGGTCCGCCCCGTCTTGCCCGGCATCGGCGTCCGCATCCGGCGGCAAGTCACCGCCATCACGACCGTCGGCGTCCGCGAAACCGTCGGCGTCTTGTCCGCCCGAGGTGTCGCTGGAACAGGCCGTCAGCCCGGCCGAAAAGACGAAGAACAAAATAGCCACAATGAATGTTTCGATGGTCTTGATCATCTCGAGCCCTCAGTGATTTCTCGGTATACTAATAGATTGGCGCTTCCGGCTCTCGCGGTCAAGCCCATACATATAGCGGATCAGACTTTGTACAGCATGTCGAGGTAGCGTCCGAGCAGTTCCGACACCTCTGTGCGAAAGGGAATGCTGGCAGCCAGGCCGTAGATCGGGGCCAGCCCGCCTTTTTCCGCAGGCTGCGATCGGACCTGCTCGACGGCCGCCTCGAGATCTTCGCAAAAGCGTTCGGCCACGCCAGGCTGCGCCTGACGCAGGGTGACGCACAGGTGCACAGCAGGCGGCTTGTGCAGGCCGTTGAGGATCCAGCCGCGCCGGCTCATGAAATCCATCACCCGGTAGATGTCGAACTCGTCAGAGGCGAAGGCAATCACCCAGAGCGGATCTCCGAGGACTCGCAGACCGGGTATCTTCTCTATTCCCGCACGCACGGCACACGCGGTTTGCATAATCTTGCCTGTCGCCTCCAGGTAGCCCTGTTCACCCATGCTGAGCAGAGCCGCCCAGCAGGCAGCGCTCAAAGCGCCCGGCCGGCTGCCGGCGAAGGTCGGCGAGAAATACATCCCGCCCGGCCAGTCGCTGGCGGTGAAATACTGGAAGCGGCGCAACTCTGGATCGCGGTAAAGCACAACCGAGGTGCCCTTGGCGGCAAAGCCGTACTTGTGCGTATCGGCCGACATCGATGTCACCCCAGGCAGGCGGAAATCGAAATCCGGCACGCGGTAACCCAACTTCCGCGCCCAGGGCAACACGAATCCTCCCAGGCAGGCGTCGGTGTGGAATCCGACTCCCCGGCTCTGCGCCAGGCTCGACATCTCGGCTATCGGGTCGATCGCCCCGTGCGGGAAGCTGGGGGACGAGCCGACCACCACGATGGTATTGCGATCGATGGCGCGCCTCAGCCGCCCGGCATCGGCCCTGAAATCGGGCCCCAGCGGAAGCTTTATCTGCTTGATGCCGAAATACTGCGCCGCTTTGTCAAAGGCGGCATGGGCACTCACCGGCAGCACCATGTTGGGCCGCCGGATCCCGCGCAGCTTCCTGGCCCGATCGCGGTAGGTCTTCATCGCCAGCAAGATGCTTTCGGTGCCGCCCGAGGTGACCGTTCCACAGACCTCGGCCCCCGGACCGGTCTCTCCCGCGCCGAGCATGTTGGCGGTCATGGAGACAATTTCGGCCTCGTACTTGGAGTTGCTCGGCCACAGGTCGGAGTGCAGCGGATTGCACTGCGAGGTCAAGGAATAGACCCGGTTGAGGAAATCGATGTGCTCGGCATCCCCGTTGTAGACCGCCCCGGAGACATGGCCGTCTTTCCAGCGGTCTTCTTCGCGCTCGCTCATCTGTTGCATCTGCGATAAAACCTCATCGCGCGGCAAGCCCGCGAGCGGAAGTTGCGCGTGGCTTTCGAAATCCTTCCGGTATGGTTTTACAGAATCCTCCATCCCCGAAAGCAGATGCTGATACTCGGCGTCGAGCTTTTTCTCTATCAACGGGACTTTTCTGGCCACCCGCATCAAGGCGGCAAAGAAGCGCGGGTCGATACGCCCGAGTTTCTCGATCATGACTTTCTTCAGATCCATCACCGGCTCCATTGACAAGCGATCAGCCTTTTCTATTCAGTCCGGCAAACAGCTTGCGGTTGCGTTTGTAGACGCTCATAAATGCCGTGAACAGCTCTTCGTATATCGCGTGCCCTGATTGGTCGGGTTCGAAGACGCGATCGATGCGCGTCAGGCGCGGTATGTCTTCGAAAGCAATCAGTCCCAGGGCCACGGCGCCGAGCAACCCGGCCCCGCGCACGTTGGCCATGACCGGCTCGGCCACTCGCCTCATGGGCCGATTCATGACGTCTGCAAATATCTGGCACCATGTATCCGAGCGCGCTCCGCCGCCGATCAGCTCCAGTTGCTCGAATTTCTTTCCGATGAACTTCTCGACGTAAAGCAATAGCCAGCGGGTGTTGAATGCCACGCCCTCGAGCACCGCGCGCACCATCTGGGCGCGGGTGGTCTTTAAAGACATGTTGACGAAGCAGGCCCGCAGGCTGGAATCTTCGAAGGGCGTGCGTTCGCCATACAACCAGGGTGTGAATAAAAGTTTGTCACACCCGGCGGGCGCGCTCGCCGCCAACCGGTCGACAATCTGGTAGGCATTTTCGGGCCGCGGGCCGCAGGCCAGGTCATCGTCCGGATAGATGATGTTGTCCAGCAGGTAGCTCAACGCACCACCGGCGACTTCCTGTGAGTTGGCCACGAAATAGCGTCCGGGGACTGCCGAAGGCAACGAGGCCATGTTATGGATGAGATCGGTCTTCTTGTAGGGCACGTGGCAGGTAATCCACGACGAGGTGCCGATGTATAGGTGTCCGGCGTAATCGGCAACTGCTCCGGAGCCGATCGCCGCCGACTGTACGTCGGGCGTTCCCATGACCACCTTGACATCGTCGGGCAGCCCCAACTCGGAGGCGATCTCCGGCTTCAGCGGCCCGAGCACATCGACCGCGCGGTGCAGATCGGGAAACCTGTGGCGATCGAGCCCGGCCATGGCCAGCAGCTTGTCGCTGTATGCAATCTCGTCGATCTTGCGGTTATCGGTCAGCCAGTGCAGGGCGATCGAATCGTAAGAGGCCGCGAAAAGCCCGCTCAGTCGCAGGTTGATGTAGTCCTTGGGCTCGAGGAACTTGTGAGTCTTCAGATAGACCTCCGGCCTTTCCCGCTTGATGAACAGGATATGTGAAAGGCTGTCCTTGCCCGACCGCGTCGGAGCCCCGCCAGTCAGGCGGACCCAGCGTAACACTTTGAACAATCCGTAGCCTTCCAGGCTCGGAAAGCCGCGAGCAAGTTCTTTAGCGTAAGGCGCGCCGCGCGAATCCATCCAGATCACGGCGTTCATCAGATGCCGCCCGTGCTCGTCGACCGCTACGGTTCCCGACCACTGCGTCGTGCAGCAGACTGCCGTGACCTTGGCCCGCAACTCCGTCCTTGCGGCCAGCAGGCGCTTGGCGGCTGTCATGATCGAATCGAACCATTCGTCGGGATCCTGCTCGGCGCCGCCGCCGGGAAGCAGGATCAACCGGTTCGGCTCGAACTCGCTGGCGACGACCTCGCCCGTGCCCGAGACCAGCGCAACCTTGGGCCCCGAGGTACCCAGGTCAATTGCCAAAATGTACTTATTTTCGGCGTTCACCATGTCCGAGATTTTGCACGCCAGCTCCATATTGTCAAACCAAAGGTATTTTTCGAATGCTTTGTCAAAACCTTGATTGGATCTATTATGGCAAACAAATGAAAGCGCGCAAGATCGGATTGGTCGCAGGTCCTCTGGCATTCGCCCTGATGCTGCTGTTGCCACTGCCCGCGGGAATGTCGCCGGCCGGGGCGCGGACCGCCGCAGTGGCCTTGCTGATGGTCATCTGGTGGATAACCGAAGCCATACCCATCCCGGCCACCTCGCTGATCCCGCTGGTGGCCTTCCCCTGGCTGGGCATCATGGACGGCAAGCAGGCGGCCCTCAACTATGGCGATCACAACATCTATCTCTTTATGGGCGGTTTCTTAATAGCCTTATCGATTGAGAAGTGGGGGCTGCACAAGCGCATCGCCCTGCAGACTATCCGCGTCTTCGGAAACTCCAAGCGCAACCTGGTACTCGGATTCATGTCGGCCACGGCGCTGCTTTCGATGTGGGTCTCTAACACGGCCACGACGGTAATGATGCTGCCCATAGCAATCGCCGTACTCGACCGTTTCAAAAATGACCGAGAGTCGGACAAGCTGGCCGTGGCCCTGCTTTTAGGCATCGCCTACGCCGCCTCGGTGGGCGGCATCGGGACGCTGATCGGCACTCCCCCGAACATCGTCCTTGCCGGCCAGGTCAAAAAGCTCGTCTCGGGCGGGGCGGAGATAGGTTTCGGCCAATGGATGCTTCTGGCCATGCCATTGGTGCTAGTCATGCTTCCGATAATCTGGCTGGTACTTGTCAGGCTGGCTTCACCAGTCTCGAACGAGCGGGCCGAAATCGACGTCCGGGGAGAGCTTGCCGAGTTGGGTCCCATGTCGCGGGGCGAGAAAATAGTCTTGGCCGTCTTCGTGCTGACCGCCCTGGCCTGGATCGTGCGCCGGCCGCTGATTTCAAAAGTCTTGCCGCTTGCGACCGACACCACCATTGCCATAGCGGCAGCCGTGCTGCTGTTCGCCATTCCTGTCAACCTCGAAAAGCGCGAGTTCGCCCTCGACTGGAAGCAAACCGGGCGCCTGCCCTGGGGAGTGCTGCTGCTTTTCGGCGGCGGCTTCGCACTGGCCGCAGGAATGGAGTCGAGCAATCTGACGGCCTGGATCAGCAATCAGCTACTGGTTTTGCAAGGACTTCCTGAGTTCGCGGTGGTCTTTATAACCTGCCTTCTAATGGCCGGCCTGACCGAGTTGACTTCGAACACGGCCACGACCATAACCATGCTGCCGGTGCTGGCCGCGGCGGCCAAGGCCATGGGTATCAACGCCATGACGCTGATGGTCCCGGCCACCATGGCCGCCTCGTGCGCCTTCATGCTGCCGGTCGCCACCCCGCCAAACGCCATAATCTTCGGCTCGGGCCGCATCAGCCTGGCCAAGATGTTCAGAACCGGCTTATGGCTCGAAGGCATCGGAGCGGTGTTGATCACACTGCTGGTCTGCACGCTCGGCAAGCTGGTCTTTCCAGGCTGAGTCCAACAAACGTGCCCAACAAAAGTGCCATACATTTCGTATTGGATTTGTATTAAAACGCTCCCGAGGTCAGTCGGAAATCGTAAATCAATCCGTTTCAGGTTTGTTGAGCAGGACCGAAAGGCTGGTTCGAAGGCCGAGGTTTGCGCGTATCCAGCTGAAGTGCACAACGGTGCTTGCCACACTTCCTGTCTGGGCAAACGCGTATGGTTGAATATCTTGATCGGCTTCTTCTTGCGGCTGGCACCCTTCCCCTTCACCCTTCCCCTTCCTGGTACCTGAAGAAGACGTGCGCGCCTTGTTAACTGCGGAACTGGTGGTATGTGGCCAGTAGGTTTAAAACCCGCAGGAGTAAGCCCCTATGGCGTTATGGACATGGCCGGGAACGTGAGGGAGCACGTGAAAGACGTGTACTCTGATGACTACTATCAAGAATGCAGCTCGGGTTGTAGCAATCCTCAAGGACCACCTATCACGGATTTATCTAATCATGTCAGCAAAGGAGGAAGTTTCAAGTCATGGGCCAGAGAAGTTCGTATTTCTGAAAGAAGCGACTATGACGTAGGAACTGAATACATAGGAATTCGCTGCTGTTCTTCGATCATTATCCCTCCCTAGCCGAAGACCGCATTAATCAAGTGGCAAGCGTTTCTCACGTGGTATGATCGATTTCTGTTCGGGTTGATTTGAAATGCGCCAATTGTCCAAAAAAAAACCAAGAGGGATTGCAACGGAAAGCGGGCGATCTTGACGTTGCACCCAACCCCCGAACGGCGGGGGCGGTAAAAACAAACGAAACTGGACCATTTTCAATGAGAGTTCCCTCGCTAATTGA
>Ga0307380_10001285_pt1 | contig 37336 bp, 39 predicted proteins | sample UN3MG_FD_202239 | JGI IMG/M metagenome (GOLD analysis project Ga0307380, IMG submission 202239) | Soil microbial communities from Risofladan, Vaasa, Finland - UN-3 | ecosystem: Environmental > Terrestrial > Soil > Coastal area > Acid sulfate soil | place: Finland: Risofladan, Vaasa | collected...
GGCATCCTGTTCGAGGGCGCCGGACTCGCGGAGATCGGCCAGGGTGGGACGCTTGTCGGCCCGCATCTCGAGGCCGCGGGACAGCTGCGACAGCGCCACGACCGGGCACGAGAGCTCGCGGGCGAGGACCTTCAGACCACGACTCATCTCGGACACCTCGACCTGGCGTGATTCGGCGGAGTTCCGCCCGGTCATGAGCTGGAGGTAGTCGACCACGATCATGCCGAGGCTGCCCACCTGGCTCTTGAGCCGGCGGGCCTTGGCGCGGAGTTCCATGACCGTGAGGCTCGGGTTGTCGTCGAGCCAGATGGGCGCTTCGGCGAGCCGACCGACAGCGTTGGAGATACGGTCCCAGTCGGCATCGTTGAGGTTGCCGGTGCGGATGCGGGTCGAGTCGATCTGGGCCTCGGCGCACAACATCCGCTGGCTGAGCTCGAGATTGCCCATCTCGAGACTGAAGAACAGCACCGGCATGTTGGCCTCGAGCGCAGCGTGGGCAGCCATCCCGAGCGCGAACGCCGACTTGCCCATGGCCGGGCGTGCACCGAGCACGTACAGCGCGTTGGGTTGGAGCCCAGCGAGGATGCGATCGAGGTCGCGATAGCCCGTGGGTACGCCCGTGATGGCGTCGCCCCGTTCGACGAGCGCTTCGAGACGGTCGAGGTTGTCCGACAGCAGATCGTGGATTCGGACCATCGAGTCGGTCACCCGCCGCTCGGAGATCTCGAACACCAGGCTCTCGGCCTCGTCGACCGCCTTCGACACGTCCTCGGGGAGGGCGTAGGCCATCTCGGAGATCTCGCCCGACACGCCGATCAGCCGCCGCAACAGAGCGTGCTCCTCGATGATCCGCGCATAGCGACCAGCGTTGGTGGTGGCCGGCGTGGTCGACTGGATGTCGACCAGCGCCGACAGCCCGCCGACGATGTCGAGCAGATCGTGACGACGCAGTTCGTCGGCCACCGTGATGGGGTCTGCGGGTTGCCCGGCGATGTCGAGGCTGCAGATGGCGTCGTAGACGTGCCCGTGGGCCGGCTTGTAGAAGTCGTCGGGCCCTAGGATCGTGGCGGCGATCGAGATCGCTTCCTTCGACAACATCATGGCCCCGAGAAGCGACTCCTCTGCCTGGAGGTCGTGCGGCGGCACCCGCCCGGCACGAGCCGGGGTGGGGCGATCAGACATGGAAATGGCCATCGGAGCACCTTGACGCATGTGGCCTGTGGGGAACGAGAGGATGAACCTGGGGAATGCGCTGGGGAAAGTCTGCTCGCGTCGGGGGACAACCCTGTGGATGGCTGTGGAAAACTCCGTGGGTGACCGACCGGTGACGATCCGTCACCAGTCGGTCCTCACGCAGGCTGAACCTCGACGGTGATCGGGAACTCGACGTCGTTGTGGAGCTTCGCCGGCACCAGGTGCGTTCCGGTCTCCTTGATGGGCTCGCTCAGGCTGATCTGGCGACGATCGAGCTCGATGCCGGTCTGCGCGGTGACGGCTTCGGCGATCTCATTCGCCGTGACCGAGCCGTACAGCTGTCCGTCGTCGTGGGCTCGCGCCGACACCGTGATGACCTGCGGGACGAGCTTCGACGCGACCTCTTCGGCTGCGCCTCGATCTGCCGCATCGCGGATGTCGCGGGCTCGACGCATCGCATCGGCCTGCGCCTTGGCACCGTCGGTCGCGACCTGGGCGAGGCCCTTGGGAACGAGGTAGTTGCGCGCATAGCCGGGCGAGACGTCGACGATGTCGCCGCGGTGGCCGACCGAATCGACGTCGGCGTGCAAGACGACCTTCATCAGACCTCCTCGGTCGAGGCCTCGGTGATCTCCACCGTTTCCTCGAAGATCTCGACGACCGCGTCGACACCTTCGTCGTCGCTCGCGCCCGCGGGCGCGCTGGGGGGTGGGGCCGAAGGCGTGGGCGGCGGCTCGCTCGCCGCGCGGCCGCGATCGCGATCGCCGCGGTTGCTGCGCTGCTGAGTCACCCGGTTCGAATAGGGGATGAGCGCCATCTCGCGGGCGTTCTTGATCGCCCGGGCGATCTCGGCCTGCTGCTGGGTGTCGTTGCCACTGACGCGTCGGGCCCGGATCTTGGCCCGATCGGAGATGAACCGCTTGAGGAGGTTCACGTCCTTGTAGTCGACGTAGTCGATCTTGTCGATGGTGAGGACGCTCGTCTTCTTCTTGCCTCGACGACCGTTGTCCTTCTTCATGTTCTTGGGGCGGGGTTTTGCCACGGGGGTCTCCTAGAAGGGCTCTTCAGCCGGGTCGAATGGGGCTGAGTCGGGCGAGTTCTCGGCGGGCCGGGGGGGCGTGCTTCCGCCGCCGGCACCACCACCGCCGAAGTCGCCTGCGCCACGCCGCTCGTTCTTCTCGACGGTGGCGGTCGCCCAACGGATGCTGGGGCCGATCTCGTCGGCCTGGATCTCGACGACCGACCGCTTGTCGCCCTCGGGAGTCTCCCACGAGCGCTGCTGAAGGCGGCCATTGATGATCACGCGGTCACCCTTGTTGAGCGAGTTGCCGGCGTTCTCGGCCATTTCGCGCCAACAGGTGACGTTGAAGAAAGAGGTCTCTTCCTTCCATTCGCTGCTGGCACGGTCCATCCAGCGACGATTGACGGCCACGCCGAAGCTGGCCATGGCAGTACCGCTGGCGGTGAAGCGCAGCTCGGGGTCGCGGGTGATGTTCCCGACGACGGTGACGGAGTTGTCTGGCATGGGTCTGTCTCCTCTTAACCGGCCACGGCCGGGGCTGCCTCGCCGCCCAGGAGGCCACGGCGGGCCGCCTCGGAATCAGGAAGGCGGATGATCTTGTGTCGGACGACCTCGTCCGCGAGACGAAGGGCACGGTCGAGCGGATCGAGCGACCCGGGCTCACCCAGGATCTCGAACACCATGTAGTGGCCATCGTGCTTGTGATCGATCTCGTAGGCGAAGGCACGGCGGCCCCACACGTCGGTCGTCACGATCTCGCCGCACTCGGCGGCCTGGGTTGCGATCTTCTCGACCTCGACCGTGACGACGTTGTCATCGATCGATCCGTCGAGGATCACCATCAATTCATAGGCTCGTGTCAACGAGCTTCACCTCCCTGTGGACCCGGCACCGCCGGGGCCCCGGCGGTCGGGGCAGGGTGTCGACTTCGACCGGGTGATGGTAGCTGGGGTGGCGGGGACGACTCACATCCACCAGTGTGCCCAGGGGGTGAGACACCTACCTTCTTCGTTCCCCGGCCACGGAGGCCGCAACTGGCCGCTCCTCCGCTGCGCTCCGTCACTCCCATCCCGCAGCTTCGAATGGCAGCACCGAGGAAGAGACGGCGGCCGGGTGGACCCGACTCGAGGCGCGGGGGTTGGCGTCCGATGGCCAGGTGACCTCGGCCGGCATCGAGCTGCGCCAGCATCTCGAGGACGAGACCGATCGGCTCACGACCCTGCCTTGGGAACTCCTCGGTGAGGCTGCATCGCTCCGCTTCGCCGAGGACTTCGAGCCGCCGTGCGAACGGCTGCTCGCACGGGTCGATCTCACGGCCGGACCCAACTACCAGCCGGCCTCGCGCCTGCGCTGAGGATGCGGTCGGCCCATATCCTGTGTGGGTCCACGAGCCGAGCCGGAGGTGCGAATACGGTGGCGATGATGCCGGTGTTGCGGTTCTCCTTCGGGACGATGGGGTCGGGCAAGAGCACCCTTGCGCTCCAGATCCACCACAACCTCGCCTCACGTGGACTGCGTGGCCTGCTGTGCACGCAGCTCGACCGAGATGGCGCGGTCGTGAGCTCACGCCTCGGCGTGTCCTCACCCGCCGTCGACGTCGGCCCCAGACTCGACCTGTTCGACGTCGCGGCTGCCTACGCCGATCACCATGGCGGAATCGACTTCCTCGTCTGCGACGAGGCCCAGTTCTACACCGCGCTCCAGATCGAACAACTCGCCCGCGTGGTCGACGAACTCGGGGCCACCGTGCACACGTTCGGACTGCTCACCGACTTCCGTGGCCGGCTGTTCGAAGGCTCGGCCCGGCTCATGGAACTCGCCGACGAGCGACAGGAGCTCCAGGTCGAGGCGCGCTGCTGGTGCGGCGCTCGCGCCACCCAGAACGCACGCGTGGTCAACGGACAACAGGTCTACGACGGCGACGTGGTCGTCGTGGGCGACACCAGCTCGGACACCGAGGTCAGCTACGAACTTCTGTGCCGCCGCCACTGGTTGGCCGGCGAGACCGGCCGGCTCAACGCCGACGACCTCGACCTCACGCTGACCGACTGAGCTTCAGGTCGGGCAGTCCTCGACCAGACTGAACGTGGCGCCCTCGACGGCTCCGACAGCGGCGAGGTCGCCTTGGGGGACCTCGAGTGCGAAGCGATACGGGCCGTCCGCCGAATACGCCTCGCAATCCCCACCGTCGAGGCACGGTTCCATGTCCGCGGTCGACACCAGCGACCCGTCACCCGCCACCCACGCGATCGACAACGGCAGCGGAGTGGAGCGCATGGTGAACCGTGATGTCACGTCTTCGTCGAACACGAACACCATGCCGGCGTAGCCCTGGAGATCGGTGACGTTCATGAGGCCCTGCGCACGCACCTCCGCCGTGTCCGCGACCAGCACGCACGAGCAGGTCACGGTCCCGTCCACCGCCGTGAACTCGACGCCGCCTCGGCCGAACGGAGCGATCTCGGCGGGGGTGGTCGGCGTGCCCTGGTCAGCCGGCGCGTCCGACCCGCAGGCGGCGATCACCAGCGCCATCGCCGCCCACCAGCGGATCACGGTCCATCCGGCGAGGAGACCTGCGTGGTGCGTTCGCTCGGGAGGAAAGGATCGGGCGGCCGATCGGCCCCGCTCACCACCAATGCCAGGACGCCTGCCAGCAGCACGGTCCAAGCCACCCGGCGAACCCACTCGATGCTGTGTTCGTCATCGATGTTCGGCACCCAGTCGGCCACCCACCTCGGCGCCGAGAGCAACCAGTCCGACTTCACCCACTCAGCCTGCCACGACCGTCGGCGATCGCGGGAACGAAGTCGCCTACGCGTAGAGGTGCAGGGTCTCGGCCACGTCGAGGTCGAGGTGGTAGCTCTCGTCGTCGTTCGGGAAGGTGCCACCCCGGACGTCGGCTGCGAACGCCTCCAGCGCCTCGACGGCCACCGACCTCACCTCGGCGTACCGGCGCACGAACTTGGGTGCCACCCGGTCCTCGATTCCCAGCACGTCGTGGAACACCAGCACCTGACCGTCGCAGTCGCCTCCTGCGCCGATACCGATCGTCGGCACGTCGACCGATGCCGTGACCATCTGGGCGACCCGGTCGGGCACACCTTCGAGCACGATGGCGAAGCAGCCGGCGGCCTGGAGCGCCTTGGCATCGGCGACCAGTTCGAGGGCGGCGCCGTGCTCCTTGCCCTGCACCCGGAATCCGCCCATGGCATGCATCGACTGAGGCGTGAGTCCGAGATGGCCCATCACCGGGATCTCGGCGTCGACGATGGCCTCGATCACCGGAAGGCGTTTGCGCCCGCCTTCGAGCTTGACCGACTGCGCCCCGGCACGGATCAGTGTGGCGGCATTGCGGACCGCATCGTCGGTGGACGTGTGATAGCTCATCCACGGGAGGTCGCCCACGACGAAGGGTCTCCCCACCTCCGGGTCCAGACTCGCCAACCCACGACTCACGGCGGCGGTGTGATGGGCGATGTCGTCGGTCGTCACCTGGAGCGTGTCGTCGTATCCGAGCACGACCATCGCGAGCGAGTCGCCGACCAGGATCAGATCGACGCCGGCCTCGGCGACCATGCGGGCTCCGGGCGCGTCGTAGGCGGTGACCATCACGAGCGGATCGTGACCGTCTCGGACCTTGCGGCCCCGGAGAGCGGGCGCGGTGAGCGACTTGGGTCGGGTGGTGGGCATGGATGCCTCCTCGATTTCCGTCCAGGGCCCTTCGGCTCCCGGCGGCGGAGGCATTGTAACCTCCCCGCGATGGGTGCCACCACCTGCGATGCCTGCGGTGCGACCGACGCCGATCTCGTCGAAGTCCACCGGCTCTACATCACTCCCGAGGCGTGGGACACCGAGGCCAAGACCGTGCGGGTCGAGACGACCGAGCAGTGGTGCTTTCCGTGCCGCACCCACTACCCACACGAGACCGCGGCAGACTGAGCCCGTGCCACGTGGGTTGAGCCAGCTGCTCGACATCGACCATTTCGTCGCGATGCTCGAGGACCGCTTCGGACCCCGATTCGGTGGCGACTGGCCGCTCAGCGTCGAGGGACGGACCGAGATGGCCGTTGGCATCGTCGATCTCGGACCGCTCGACCTCGACTGGATCGATGAGCAGACCCCGCCGCGAGCACGGGCCCTCGTGCACCCTCGGACGGTCCGTTTCGCACTCGACGAGCTCCATCGCTACGACGACGCCGTGTTCTCGGCGCTCGCCTCCCTCGAAGCCGACCAGTCCGTGGCGCCTGGCTGGACCTGCGCGGTCGACGTTCCCGAGAACCGCGTGGTCGTCGTGCTCGCCGAGCCGGCGCCCGAACTCGCTGAGCGGCTGAACGATCTCCTTCCCGCTGCCGCTCTGGCGGTCATGACCTCGGCGGAGGCAGGCAGTCGCATCCGGTCGCTGGTTGCCCCCAAGCGGCACGAGCGGTCGGTCGGCGCGCGGGCCCTCGGGGCGGCCATGACGGTGGTCGGCGAGATCGTCCACGGCCGCAACGTCGACGACCAGACCGAGGTCGTCGCCGAGGCACCCGACGGCGAACCACCGCTCGACCTCGACTTCGGCGACCTCGATCCTCTCGACTGAACGTCCGCCTCTCGTCGCTACGGCGGCGGTTTGGCAGTGGTACTCGTCGACGTGGTCGAGGTGCTCGTACTGCTCGTCGACGTGGTCGTCGTGCTCGGCCTCGAGCTGCTCGTCGTGCTCGGCGCTCTGGTCGTCGACGTGGTCGACTTCGGTCTGCACGGGTCGTCGGGGTCGGCCGAGCCGTCCTCGAGGGTGGCCGGCGACGAGTCGGCACACGGATCCGTCGTCGGTTCGGGCGGCGCACAGGGATCGGAGTAGTCGATCGAGCCGTCCTCGTTGCGCGGCGTCGCCACGTCGGCACACGGGTCGGTCGTCGTCGTCGACAGGTCGGAGTTCAGGATCGCTCCCACGAACGGCGGTGGTGGCTCGAACGAACCGGTGTCGATGCCCTCGAGCGCATTCGACATGAACGACTTCCAGATCGACGCGGGGAACGAACCGCCCGTCACCGACCGTCCGCGGACCGATTTCATGAACCTGGGTTCCGCGCCCGGTTCGCCCGGGTATCCCATCCAGACCGCTGCGGTGAGCCGCGGCGTGTAGCCGACGAACCAGGCGTCACGGTTGTCCTGCGTGGTCCCGGTCTTGCCCGCCATCGGCCGGCCGATGTCGGCGCCGGTCCCGGTCCCGTTCAGGACGACCTGGCGGAGAATCCAGTTCAAGGTGTCGGCCTGGTCGGTCGTGAGGACCTCTTCTTCGGCCGGAATGACGTTCTGGAGCACCGTGACCGACCCGTCGTCCTCGATCTTCTCGACACGAAGAATCGGCGTCGGCTCCTTGGCCACGCCCCGGTTCGCGAAGGTGCTGTAGGCCGCCGCCATGTCGAGGACCGACACCTCACCGGCCCCGAGGACCAGCGAGTTGACCTCGGGGAGATCGGCCGAGATCCCGAGTCGATGAGCCAGATCGACGACGCTCTCGGGGCCGACTTCGAGCATCAGCTGGGCATAGGCCGTGTTGGACGAGACCCGGGTTGCGTCCACGAGATCGAGCACGCCCTGGCTGCTCTCCGCGTAGTTGCGCACCTTCCAGTCCTCGCCGGCGTTGGCGTTCGGCAGGGTGATCGACGCCGGCGAGTCGAACCTGGACTCGGGCGAGATTCCCTTGCGGAGCGCGTCGGCGAGCACGAGCGGCTTGAACGACGATCCGGGTTGGCGACCCGACCCTCCGCCGTCGGCACCGAGGGCCAGGTTCACTTCGGAGTTCGCGAAGTCGGTCCCGCCCACCATCGCCTTGATGTAGCCGTTGTTGTCGACCGCCACGATCGACCCTGAGGGGTCGTCGGGCTCGTTCAAGGTCTCGGTGACGGCCCGATGCGCGTCCTCCTGCATCCCGAGATCGATGGTCGTGTAGACCCGAAGGCCCCCGCCGTACACCACGTCCTCGCCGTACTCGGCGATCAGCTGCTGGCGGACGTACTCGACGAAGTACTCCGAGCCGAACTCCGAACCGGTGACCCGGCCGAGCCCTTCTCGGGGCGTCCGCTCGACCACGGTCAAGGGGTTCCACTCGAGGGCGTCAGCCTCGTCGAACGCCGCCTGGTCGATGTAGCCCTCGTCGAGCATCGCGACCAGCACCGTGTGTCGTCGGAACGTGGCGGTCGCGGGGTCGCGGGTGGCATCGGCAGACTCCGGTGCCCTGATCAGGCCCGCCAGATAGGCGGCTTGGTAGAGCAGCAGGTCCGAGGCGTCGGTGCCGAAGTACGCGCGTGATGCCGCCTGCACCCCGTACGCCCCACGACCGAAGTAGATCGTGTTGAGGTAGCGCTCGAGGATCTCGTCCTTTTCGAGCTCCCGCTCGAGCTTGACCGCGAGCACGGCCTCCTTGATCTTGCGGGTGATGGTCCGCTCTGAGGTCAGATACACGTTCTTGACGTACTGCTGGGTGATCGTCGAGCCACCCTGCTGCGACTCGCTTCCACGGAAGTCCGACAACGCCGCTCGCGTGATGCCGATCGGGTCGACGCCCTGATGGCTGAAGAAGTCGCGGTCCTCGGCGGCGACCACGGCCTCGATCAGCCGCGGCGAGACCTGGTCGAGCGTGACGTTGATCCGGTCCTCCTCAGCCGAGAGACTCGCCATGGCATTGGTCTCGTCGCACCCGGCCGAGACGTCGGCTGCGCACACGAACGTCGTCTGGCGAAGTGGCGTCTCGGGCGGCAACGCGACCTGGCTCAGGACGAACCCGGCCCCGGCGAAGCCCGCCACCACGAGCAGTCCGGCCAGGAACAACGATCGACGGAACCGCCAGAAGACGCTGCGCTGCGTCTTCTTGCGGCGGGCGCGAGGCTCGGTCTTGGCGCGCGAGGAGGTCATGGTCGAAGGGGTCCGGGACCGGCGAAGACGTCGCCGGGCACGACCGACGAAGGCTATCGGTCCGCCGACGCAGATTGTCGTCGCGGTGGCTCAGTGACCGAGTGGGAAGGTCCGGGCCAGGTGATTCCAGGAGCACGAAGGGCACACCTCGACGACGTAGCCGCTGAACTGCCCTCGACGAGCTGCGATCGCCTGGAGCTCACGACGCGAGGTGATGCACCGACCGTGTTTGGGGAGCCGTGGACCGAACACGTAGGTCACGAGCACGATGTGGTGGTCCTCGCAGATCGGGCACCTCATCTTGGTGGGCGCACTGACCTCACGTGCGGCCCGCATCAGCTCTGGATGCGCATCGCAGACCTCGTGTCGGGCCAGTCGGCCCTTGCGGTACTCGTTGATCAGTGACTGCCGGGCGAGGCGGAAGTCGACGGTCCCGCCGAGCCCGTCAGCGGCGACGGAGCCGTTGATCGTCTCGGGTCGGAAGCTCACCGACTCCACGGTAAGCGCTCACGACCCCGCGACGTCGACAACCAGTGCCCGGTGGTCGGAGATCCGGGTCGAGATCACCTCGACATCTCGCGCCACGAGGCCGCCGAGGGCCGCGTAGTCGATCTGCACCTTCGGCTCGAGGTTCGGGAACGTCGGGGCCGAGAGGACGAGGTCGTAGCCCTCGGCGGTGGTGGTCGGCAGGACCTCGTCGGGGTGCAGATTGAAGTCACCGAGGACGATCCGCGGGCGGGGCGTGCCGGCCATGGCGTCGAAGGTCTGCATGAGCTGGTGACGAGCCAGGGCGTTGTCGACACCGAGGTGCGTGACCCCGACTGCGTAGGCCACTCCGTCGATTGTTGCGGTCGCGGTCACGATGCAGCGGGGTTCGGTGCGGAATCGACGCTCGAGCGCCAGAACCCGCACGTCGGCGAGATCGCCTCGAACCAGCAGGGCGTTCCCGTAGTCACCGCCGTCGAGCTTTCGAGCGGCGCCGAACGTGTAGGTCATGCCCAGCGCCTCGGCGACCTCGGCCACCTGATCGGCACGACCGGTGCGTGAGACACCACGATCGACCTCTTGCAGGGCGAGGAGATCGGCATCGAGGCCCTGACACGCCTCGACGAGTTCGACGGGGGTCCCGACGCCGCCGTCCGCTGCCGCCCCGTGCTGGATGTTGAACGTCGCAATTCGCACGGGGTGCAGTCTGGCACCTCACCCGTGATTGCCGGAAAGACAGCCCCGAGTCGGTCAAGATGAGGACGTGCCCCGCTTCTCTCCCGCCCACCCGTCCGGCGCCCACCTCTCGACCGAGGTCATCGAGTACGGCCCCGGCATCCCCACCGAAGCCGAGTTGCGGCTCGTGGGCGACGTCGCCGGCAAGCGGGTGCTCAACCTGGGGTGCGGGGCCGGCTCGGCAGCCATCGCCCTGGCCCGCCAGGGTGCCAAGGTCATCGCGGTCGACGCATCGGCCAGCCAGCTCGCTGCCGCGCGGACGGCCGCCGAGGCCGCCGAGGTCAAGCTCGAGCTCCATCATGCGCCGCTCGCCGAGTTGGCGTTCGTCCGCGCCGACACCATCGACGTCGCCCTCAGTGTCTACGGCTTCGCCGGGATCGACGACGTCGACCGGGTGTTCCGTCAGGTCGACCGTTGCCTCAAGCCCGAACACCCGATGGTCTTCTCGGTCAGCCACCCGGTCGCCGACATCGTCGACCTCGACGACCGAGCTCGGGTCCACCGCGCCTACGACGCCGCCGATCCCATCGGCTGGATGCAGGGCGAGGACACCATGATCGAGTACCCCCGCACGATCAGCTCGCTGTTCACCTCACTCGGTCGGGCCAACTTCCGGGTCGACACCATCCTCGAACCCGTCCCCAGAGGTCAGCTGGTCCCGCCCACCCTGATCATCCGGGCCCGCAAACAGGGCACCTGAGGCACGGCCGGCGGCCCATCACCGGTCTCGACGAAGGTGTTCGAGGGCCGCGGCCCGGCTGAGGGGTCCGACGCGGAAGCGGTGCTCACGCAACTCCGCGAGCGCCGCCCCGACCTCGGGCCCGCTCGGGACGCCCAGTTCGCGCATGATGTCGCCGCCGTCGACCGGGAGCGACTGATCGTCGAGATCCTCGGTCGACCCGAGCGCATCGATCGCGGCGGACATCGATCGTGCCCGCAGAGGATCTATCGTCGAGGCGAGCAGCAGCGCCGCGCGCCAGCCCGATCCACGGGCGACCCATCTGCGCACGGCTTCCGCATCGGGATCATCGGGAATGGCCGCGACCGCCCCGACGAGGAACCCGACGGCGTCGGTGAGCTCTCTGCTGGCTCGGAGCCGTCCGAGCCGGAGGGTGGCGGTGCGAGGCGGCGCCGAGCTCAGGAGCGCGGCGAGGCGCAGCGATCGCTCGGCAGGGAGCTCGTCGATGTCGATGTCGACGTCGGCTTCAGGGAGCACCCGTGCGAGCAGGCCGGTCGTCGCCAGGAACCGCAGCCCCGCCATCGGCCGCTGGGTCTCGAGCAGTTTGGCCAGCTCGTCGAGCACCCGCTCGACCGACACGATCTCGAGCCGAGCAGCATGTTCGACGGCCGCCGCGACGAGGTCGTCGACCGGCGTGAGCCCGAACCTTGCGATGAACCTCCCGGCGCGAAGCATGCGCAAGGGGTCATCGACAAAGGAGATCTCGGGTGAGAGAGGGGTCCGCAGCACCTGCGACACGAGGTCGTCGCGACCCCCGTACGGATCGACCAGCTCGCCCGACGGGACCGCGACCGCCATCGCGTTGACGGTGAAGTCTCGACGAGCCAGATCCTCCTCGAGCGCATCGGCGAACTCGACGTGCGGTTTGCGCGAGCCGGTGTCGTACCGCTCGGTCCGATGGGTCGTGATCTCATAGGGCCGGCCGTCGACCTGGGCTCCGATCGTGCCGAAACGCTCACCCTGGGTCCAGACCGTGTCGGTCAGGGTCCGCAGGAGGGCCAGGGTCTCGTCGGGGCGTGCGTCGGTGGTGAGATCGAGATCTCCGTCCCCCGATCGGTCGAGGAGCGCATCCCGCACGGATCCACCCACGAGGTGGAGTTGGAAGCCCGCCGCAGCGAAGGGTCCTGCCACCGGCTCGACCGCGGCCAGCAGCTGGCCGAAGGCGGCGCCGTCAGATGCCGTAGCCACCACGTTCGATGTTGATGCGGAACTCCTCTTCGTCCAACACGACCCCCATCGCCTCATCGATGGTGATCAGACCGTCGCGGTACAGATCGAGGACGCCCTGATCGAACGTCTGCATGCCCGAGTAGCGGCCCTCTTCGAGGACACGAGGAAGTTCGTCGATGCGCTCGGGGTCACTGATGCAGGCCAACGACTTGGCCGTCCCGATGAAGACCTCGGCCGCGGCGACACGCCCTGCGCCGTCGGCCCTGTCGAGCAGGCGTTGCGACACGATGCCGAACAGGTTCCGGCTGAGCGTCACTCGGGCCTGCCGCTGTTCGGCAAGGGGGAACGCCTGGATCAGTCGGTCGACCGTCTCGATCGACGAGGTCGACCGCATGACGACGATCACGAGCTTGCCGGTCTCCGCGGCGGCGAGCGCGGCACGAACGGTGTCGGCGTCGGGAAGCTCGCCGATGAAGATGACGTCGGGATCCTGTTTGAGGCAGTGCTCGACGGCCTCGGCCATCGACGGAGCGTCGGTCCCGATCTCACGCTGGCTGACGATCCCCTCCTTGTCGGCATGCAGCACCTCGATGGGGTTCTCGATCGTCGCGATGTGCACCGAGCGCGAACGGTTGATGGCATCGACGACCGCGGCCGCGGTCGTCGTCGTGCCAGAGCCGGAGGGCCCTGCGAGCACCACCAGACCGCGTTGAGCCTCGGCGAGCTTGGCGACACTGGCCGGGAGCTCGAGCTCTTCGAGCGTCGGAATGCCCGGAACCACGCGACGGACCGCACAGGCAACCGAGCCGCGTTGCTGGTACAGGTTGACCCGGAACCGTCCGAGACCGGCCACGCTCCGCACGAGATCGAAGCTGCCGTCGGCTCTGAGCGCAGCCAGAGCAGCGGCATCGAGCAGCTGCGCGGCGAGCGCATCCATGCTCTCGGTCGTGGGCTCGGGAAAGGGCGCCGGCTCGAGCACCCCGCCGACCCGGACGCGGGGCAACGAACCCACCTTGAGATGCACATCGGTCCCCTCGACCGAGACCAGATGGCGCAGGATCTCCTCGAAATTCATGACATCTCCACTTCGGGCTCCTCGGCTTCGGACAGGCGGTGTTGGGTCTCCATGGCCGCGGCGACCACGTGGCTCCCGGGACCGTTGCTGGTCGGGGCCTCGGGGGCGATCCGGACACCGGCCAGCGCCCCGACACAGGCCGCCGTCGAAGTCTCGAGCGCAGCGAGATCGTACCCCCCCTCGAGGAAGGCGAGGCGCCTCCCGGGGGGCACGAGTGACACCAGGTCGGCAGTCAGGTCCGCGAAGTCGCCCGACGACAGCCCGAGCCCGGTGAGCGGATCGGCCCGGTGGGCATCGAACCCCGCGGACAACAGCAGCCACGTCGGCGCGAACGAGTCGGCCAACGGCGCGATCAGCTCATCGACGGCCGACCGGTAGTGATCGCCGGTCGCGCCGGCGGGAAACGGCACGTTCAGGGTCGACCCGAGGCCCTGGCCGACACCGCCCTCGTCGAGCGCGCCGGTCCCGGGGTAGAGCGGGAACTGGTGGAGCGACACATAGGCGACCGTCGGATCGTCATAGAAGATGTCCTGGGTGCCGTTTCCGTGGTGAGCGTCATAGTCCACGATCAGCACCCGCTCGCCGCGCGCAGTCAACCACCGGGCGGTCACGGCCACGTTGTTGAACAGGCAGAAGCCCATGGCCTGATCGGCGGTGGCATGGTGACCCGGCGGCCGCACGGCACAGAACGCGGCATCGGCCACCCCCTCGTCGAGTGCCTGCACGGCGGTGAGCCCGGCACCCGCCGCCAGCATCGCCACGTCGTAGCTGTGCTCGTTCACCCCCGTGTCGGCGTCGATCAGGCCGCCGCCGCTGCGGCTCAGCGCTTCGATCGACCCGCGATGGGGTGGGGGGTGGACCGCGTCGATCTCGCGGTCGGTCGCCGGACGGGGATCCATCGGGATCACCGCCTCGGCCAACCCGCTGCCGGCGATACCGGCCAACACCGCATCCAGGCGCCGTGGCCGCTCGGGATGTGCACGCGCGGCGACGTGGTCGGTGAAGCGCGGATGGGTCACGAGCAGCACCGACACGACCCCCGAGGCTACTCCTCCACCCGGGTCGCCGAGCCGGGCCGGTCCACCGAGCGCCTCCACTTCGGTCGACCGGACTTCTATCGTGAAGAGGTGACCTCCCCCGACGTGGTGCGCCTCGGTGCCGAACGCATCCGCGTCGGCCCGTGGAGATCGACCGACGGGTGGGGTCTGGTCGCTCCCGTCGGAGCGAATCGGCCGCCGTCGATGGCCGCCGTCGACCGAGCCCTCGACGAGCTCCGAGCTCGCGGCTACCACCGTGCCGTGACGCCGGCCCTGGCCGTCACCGAACAGGCCACATTTCTCCGACGAGGCTTCGAGGTCCACCACCGACTCCACCTGCTCACCCACGACCTGCGAGAGCTGCCCGACGTGGAGCCAGTCCCGACACGAAGGGCCCGACGCAGCGATCGCGGCGACGTGATCGCAGTCGACCAGCTCGCGTTCCCACCATTCTGGCGTTTCGACTCGGCCGGACTCGACGAGGCACTCGCCGCCACCCCGAGCCACCGACACCGGGTCGCCGGCGACCCGGTCCACGGATACTCGGTCTGGGGTCGGGCCCACCAACGCGGGTACCTCCAGCGCCTCGCCGTTCACCCCGACCATGCCGGAAGAGGAATCGGCGCAGGCATGGTCCTCGACGGGTTGCGGTGGCTCAGGCGCTGGCGGGTCACCGAAGCACTCGTGAACACCCAGGACGACAACGACCGAGCACTCGGCCTCTACGAACGACTGGGCTTCCAACGACGCATCCGCGGGCTCGCCGTCCTGTACTTCGACCTGACCGACCGCTGATGCCCCGCCATCACCGCCTCGTCGGGATGCTCGGACTCTCGGCACTGCTCCTGGTCGTGCTCGGTACCCCCCGGGCCGCGGCCGCAGGGTCTGACGATTCACCTGCGGAGATCCGGCCCACGCTGGCGGGCCAGACGTCCTTCGTCGAACATGACGGGCTGTTCGAGCTCGAGCTCGACACGACCGAGGTCCCGGCCGACGCCCGGGTCGAGGTCGTCGTGCGAGACCGGGTCCTCAGCCGATCGGAGTTCGGGTTGTCGGTCACCGGTGACCGCCTCCGGGCAACTCGATTCTCGCTGCCACCTCGGCCCTTCACCGAGATCGACGGCTTCGCCACGGGGCGAGCCCGGTTCGAGATCCGGGTCGGGCAGGGCGAGGGGCAAGCACGGCTCACCCGCGAGGGGGTGTACCCGGTCGAGGTCCGGATCTTCGATGCCGACGGGGTCCGGATCGGCGGTGTGGTCACCCACCTCGTCCTGCTTCCCGATGCCAGCGAGGAACCTCGGCCCCTCGCCGTTGCCTTGGTCTCCGAAATCGGGCTCGACCCGGCGACGGCCCCCGACGGGTCCTCCATCACCCCACCGCCGGAGACCCGCGACCTGGCACGGCTGATCGAGGTCTTGGCCGCTCACCCAGACGTCCCACTGTCGATCGCAGCGCGGCCCGAGACGGTCGAGGCATTCGCCATCTCCGAGGACCCCGACGCGACCGCTGCGCTCCTCGCGCTCCGCGACGCCATTCCGGGACGACAGGTGGTCGCACTCCCCTATGTCGACGTCGACGTGGCCGCACTCATCGCGGCCGGCTTGGACGACGAACTCGATCGGCAGCTCCGCCGAGGCGAGCAGATCCTTCGGGCTGAACTCGACGTCGAACCCGAGTCGTCGATCTGGCTCGCCGAACCGACCCTCGACGTCGCCGCGACGGAAGCCCTGATCCAGCGGGGGCGCGATTCGTTCGTGGTCGATGAAGGCCGAGTCGCCCCGATCGACCAAGGCAACGGCTTGTCGCTGACGCGGCGATTCGGGCTCGCGGTTCCCGGCCCCCCGCCGGCAGCCACGAAGACCGACCCGGTGCTCGGGTTTCGATTGCTCGACTCGGTCGATCCGGCGCTGGCCGCGCACACCGTCCTCGCCGAACTGGCGGTCATCAGCCTCGAAGAGCCCAGCTCGAGTCGGGGGGTGGTGATCCGCCCACCCGATGGGCCGCTGCCACCGGTCGAGACCCTCGAGATCATGCTCGACGCACTGACGACGCCGAATGCGCTGGTGACCCCGGTGACCCTCGATCAGTTCTTCGGCCAGGTCGAGCCGCTGACCGGGCTCGAAGCCGAACTGACCCCCGAGCCGCACGACAACCTCTCCACCTATGCGCGTGAGCTCAGAGAGACGCGGCGCTTGTTGGAGAGCTACGCCTCCATGGCGGGAAGCAGCGAGCAGTCGGCGCCGTTCGAACAGCTTCTCATGATCGGCGCGGCCCGGGGACTCAGCCCCGCCGAGCGGTCCGACTACCTCGCCGCCGCACGCGACGGGGTCACCGATCAGTTGGGAGCGGTCACGATCTCGGATGCACGGACCATCACCCTGACCGCCCGCACGGGCAGCGTGCCGCTGACGCTTCGCAACGACAGTGGGATCCCACTCCACGTCCTGGTGACCCTCGACAGCGAGCGGCTCGAGTTCCCTGACGGCGAGGTGCTCGACCTCGTGCTCACCGAAGAGGTCACGCGGGTCGATGTGGCCGTCAACACCCGCACATCGGGATCCTTTCCCCTGCGGATCGACGTCCAGTCTCCTGACGGACTCCTCGAGCTGGCGGCCACTCGGGTGACGATCCGGTCGACGGCGGTGTCGGGGGTCGGCATCATCCTGTCGGTCGGGGCGCTCGTCATCCTCGTCCTCTGGTGGCTTCGCGACTGGCGGAGCGGGAGACGCGACCGCAGGTTGGTCGAGCGGCGAACGGCCGACCGAGACGCAGACGCCCATCCCTCCCCCGCGTGAACCCCTCTCTGACACACCTGGGCCTCCGCATGGCTACGCTCCGCCACCGTGAGCGACCCTGGAGGATCGAACCCGATGACCAACGTTGGCATCGTCACCGACAGCGCATGTGATCTGACCGACGAGGAGGTCACCTCGCTCGGCATCGAGGTCGTCCCGCTCTCGATCCGATTCGGTGACGAGGAGTTCGAAGACCGCACCGAGCTCACCTCAGAGGGCTTCTACGACAAGATGGCGACGGCCGATGTCTTTCCCGAGACCGCGGCGCCGTCGCCCGGCAAGTTCGCACAGGCGTTCCAGAACCTCGCCGCCGGCGGTGCCACCGAGATCGTCTGCATCAACCTCTCGTCCAAGCTGTCGGCCACGATGCAATCGGCCGAGAACGCTGCCCGTGACATGGACGGCGACGTGCAGGTCCACGTGGTCGATTCGAGGTCGATCACGTCGGGCCTCGGGATGCAGGTCATCAGGGCCGGCGAACTGGCCGGCGGCGGCGCGTCGGCGGCCGAGATCGTCGCGCTGGTCACCGATCTGTCGACCCGAACGAAGGTGTACGGCGCACTCAACAGCCTCGACAACCTCAAGAAGGGTGGCCGCATCGGCGGCGCCCAGGCGCTGCTCGGCGGGCTCCTGTCGATCAAGCCGGTCATCAACATCTCCTCGGGCGAAGTGCAGGAGGCCGGCAAGCCCCGCACCAGGAAGAAGGCGCTCGAGATGCTCCGCGACAAGGTCTTCGAGTCACCGGACGCGCAGGACCTCTGCGTCTACGACGGGTTCGCCGATGACCGAGACTCGATGATCGACCTGCTGGCCGAGCGCTACGACCCCGCCACCATCCGCACCGGTCACATCGGCGCGGTCATCGGCACCCACGGCGGGCCAGGGGTGATCGGTGTGACCTGGTTCGACCCCGCCAGCTGAGCCGACCCGGCCACGACGCCGGACGCGCAAGGGGCCCCGGTCGCCCGGGGCCCCTTCGATCAGTGAGCGGACTCGCTAGAGGTTCAACCCCGCGACGAAGTCGGCAGCGATCGCGTCGGCGTCTTCCTTGTCGATGTCGAACCGCTTGTTGAGTGCGGTGAGGGTGTCGGTGTCGAGCGCCGCGCTGACCTGGTTGACCAAGGCCACCATGTCGTCGCCGTAGGCCTCGGCCACCGCGTTGCTCACGACCGGAGTGATGTTGTCGGCGGCCAGCATGTTCTGATCGTCCTCGAGCAACACCCACCCTTCGTCGGCGATCTTTGCCGAGGTCGAGAACAGCACGCCGATGTTGACCGCGTCCGCGGCGAGCGAATCGGCGACCAAGCCGGCATCGAGTGGCGTGAACCCACCCGTCAGATCGACGCCGTACACGCGGTCGAGGCCAGGGATGCAGAACGGGTTGGTCTCGCAGTCCGCCGGGGCGCCCAGCGTGAGGCCTTCACCGTCGGCAGGAAGATCCGACAGCTTCTCGTACCCGAGGTCGGCGGCGGTCTCGTCGGTGATCACGAACGCGTTGGTGTCGACCGCCGGGGCGGGGTCGAGCGCGGTCAGTTCGAGATCGTCGAGCTGGGCCTGGAGCAGTTCGACGGTCTCGTCGGCGTCGCCAGTCGCCTCGCCGGCGTTCTCGTTCAGGAACTCGAGCATCGACGCGGCGTACTCGGCCGAGAAGTTGACCTCGTCACTCGCGAAGGCCTCGAGCAGGATGTCGCGGAAGCCGCCGATCTCGACCAGTTCGACGGTGAAGCCCTTGGCCTCGAGCGCCTGCTTGTAGATCTCGCCGAGGATCTTCGACTCGCCGAAGTCCTGGGCACCGATCTTGATGGTGGGTCCATCGACCGGAGCGGACGGCTCGTCACCCCCGCCGGTCGAAGCGGTGTCGGATGAGTCGTCACCGCAGGCCGCGGCGAACAGGCTGAACACCGCCAACACGGCGATCAACCAACGAAATCGGGTCTTGAACATGGGGATCCTTTCGAGGGGACGACTGAGATCTCAGGCGGTCAGGTGACCGGAGTCAAGCCCGACTCGTCGATCGAGGCGACCGGAGCCGGGTCGGCCGTCGAACGCCGCCACGGACTCAGGCGACGTTCGAGCAGTGAGAACCCCAGGTCGGTGAGCAGCGCGAGAAGCGCCACGAGGCCTGCACCGGCGAGGAGCTCACCGTTGTCTCGCGTCGCCTGGAGCGACCGCACGATCGGGGTGCCGAGGCAGGGATAGGCGACCAGGGCGCCCAACGTGGTGGTGGCGACGACCTGCGTGGCGGCGATGCGGAGCCCGGTGATCATCAAGGGGAGTCCGGCGGGGATCTCGACCGAGCGCAACACCTCGCGAGACCGCATCCCCATGGCACGCGCCGCCTCGACAGTCGATCGATCGACGCCGGCGAGACCCGTGTAGGTGTTGGCGAAGATCGGAGGAAGCGCCAGCAGCACCAGGGGGACGAAGGTCGGCCAGAACCCGAGGCCGAACCCGTAGCGCAATGAGAACGGCACCACGAGCACGAGCACCGCGAAGCTCGGGATCGCCCGAGACAGGTTCACCAACCCCACCGCCACTGCCCCGCCCTTGCGTCGATGCCCGAGGGAGACAGCCGGGGGCAGCGCAACCAGCGTCGCCACCAGCGTCGCGAAGAACGCGAGACGGAGGTGGTTCCACGTCAGGAACAGCAGCCCGCTCTCACCCCACCAGTTGTCGGCATCGCTCACGTAGTCCCAGAACTCAGCGATCACCGGAGCGCCCCCTTGCGCGCCCATGGGGTGATCAGCCACTGGATGCCGATGAAGATCAGGTCGAACATCAACGCGAGTGCGATCGACAACCCACCACCGACGATGATCGGCGTCGAGAAGCTCCGGCTCAGTCCATCGCGGATGAACGTGCCGTAGCCACCGGAGCCGATCAGCGCCGCCACGGTGACCAGACCGATGACGGTGACCGTTGCGATGCGCAGGCCGGTGACGATGGCCGGCGCCGCGAGCCGCAACTCGACGGTCAGGAACCGGCGCCACGGCTCGTAACCCATGGCATCAGCGGCCTCGATGACCGCCGGGGAGACGCCGTCGATCCCCGACACGATGTTCCGCAGCAGGATCAGCAGGGTGTAGCTCACCAGCGCGATCTCGGCGGTCACGAACCCGAACCCGGTGATCGGGACGAAGATGCCGAACAGCGCCAGGCTCGGGATGCTGTACAGCACGTTGGTGAAGCCGACGAGCGGGCCGTACGCCCGCCGCCACCGCAGGCTCACCACCGCCAGGACCAACGAGATGGCGAGACCGATCGCCACGGCATAGAAGGTCAGCTGCAGATGCTCGCTGGTCGCCGCAGCGATGTCGTCGAGGTGGTTGCCGACCCAGTCCCACCAGACCAGCGAGTCCGGGCCGTTCACAACACTGCGTTCCCCGGCCACGCACTGCTGCGGTCGCTCGCAAGCTCGCTCCCTGCTCCGGCGGGCGCCGGCGCTTCCTCCCGCCGAAGGGGCCGCAACTGGACGGCCTCCTCGTGCCTCGTCGGCCTCGCACCCTGCTCGCTGCTCCGCAGCCACACGAACTGGACTCTCGCTCTCGGAGACCGATCCCGCCTGGTCATCCTGGTTGGACGCTTCCGCTCTTGGAGATGTCGGTCACGTCGAGCATTCCCACGTAGCGCCCCTCGTCGACGACGACGGCGACATTGGTGTCGGAGGTGACGATGCCTTCGAGCACGGTCCGCAGGCTCGCGGCGGTGGTCACGACCGAGCGGAACGGCCGTACATCGGTCTCGTCGACACTCCCGTTCAACGATCCCGCGGTCCGCCACCCCAACAAGTCACCGTCGCGACACACCCCGAACCAGTCGGTGCCGTGGGTCGCCATGACCTCGACGGCCTCGCTCGACGGTGCTCCGAGCTCGACCATCGGACCGAACGCAGGATCGAGATCAGCGACGGTGAGCAACGCGAGTCGCTTGAGTCCCCGATCTTCTCCGAGGAAGTCGGCCACGAACTCGCTTGCGGGTTCAGCCAGCAACGTCGCTGGAGGGTCGAACTGTTCGAGCACGCCACCCACGTTCAGGATCGCCACCCGGTCGGCCAACTTGATGGCCTCGTCGACGTCGTGGGTCACGAGCACGATCGTCTTGCCGAGCCGTTGCTGGAGATCGAGGAGATCGTCCTGCAGGCGCGCCCGAACGATCGGGTCGACTGCCGAGTACGGCTCGTCCATCAGCAGGACGGGGGGATCGGCGGCGAGTGCCCGAGCCACGCCAACCCGCTGCTGCTGGCCGCCGGACAACGCCCCGGGATACCGGTCGAGCATCGATTGTTCGAGTCCGACGATCTCCACCAGTTCGTCGACTCGATCGGCGATGGCAGCGGAGTTCCACCCGAGGAGGTGCGGCACGGTGGCGATGTTCGCGGCGATGGTCTTGTGGGGGAACAGGCCGATCTGCTGGATCACCATCCCGATGGCGCGCCGGAGCTCGTGCACCGGTCGGGAGTCGGACGGCTCGTCACCGATGAAGATGCGACCCGACGACGGCTCGATGAGTCGGTTGATCATCTTGAGCGTCGTGGTCTTGCCGCATCCCGACGGTCCGACCAGGGCAACCAGTTCGCCGGCCGGGATGTCGAGGTCGAGCGCATCGACCGCTGGTGCCTTCGACCCCGAATAGATCTTCGTCACCGATTCGAGCCGGATGCTCACCGATGCGTGACGAACGCCGGCTCGCGTGGAGTTGGCGGTCACGAATCCTCCCCGCTGGTCGCGGCCCCGGACGTGTGCAGCGGACAGGAGATCCCCGCCCTGGGTTCGAATGCGCCGAGGCTACCCGGCCCGAACTCGGCCGCACCGGCCGCGAGCAAACAGACCGACACCTCCCCACTACCCTCCTCACGTGCGCTCCGCTTGCCGACTCGACGCGAGCCCACCGTGAACGATCAAGGCTTCCCTCCACCACCACCGCCGCCTCCCCCGCCGGTGGGTGCGCCCCAACCAGGCGCCCTTCTCGCCAACCGCTACCGACTCGAGCGGATCCTCGCGTCGGGCGGCATGGCACAGGTGTGGCGGGCCACCGACGAGATCCTCCAACGTCCCGTGGCCGTCAAGCTCCTGCACGCCCACCTCGCCGACGACTCGACCTTCGGTGCACGGTTCCGCCAGGAGGCCATCGCGGCGGCACGGCTGTCGCATCCCTCCATCGTCGCGATCTACGACACCTGCCAGTTCGGCGACCTCGACGCGATCGTCATGGAGCTGGTCGAAGGCGACACGCTGCGGGCCCTCCTCGACGAGCGACCGGCCCTCGACCCCGCCGACGCGACCGGATTCGCCACCCAGATCCTCGATGCGCTCGAGGCCGCCCACCGCCAAGGCATGGTGCATCGCGACATCAAGCCTGCGAACGTGCTGATTCTGCCCGACGGCCGCGCCAAGGTTGCCGACTTCGGGATCGCGAAGCTCGATGCCGACAGCGACCTCACCGGCGACAACATGATGGTCGGCACCGCGAAATACCTCGCTCCCGAGCAGGTCCGGTCCGGGCCCGTCGACCCCCGCACCGATCTCTACTCGGTCGGGATCGTGCTCTACGAGATGCTCTGTGGACGGCCCCCCTTCGACGGCGACTCCGCCGCCGAGACCGCCCTGGCCCGTCTGACCATCGACCCACCCCGACCCCGGCAGATCCTGCCGACGGTGCCCCCGGCACTCGACGAGGTCGTGATGCGCGCCATCGAGCGCGAGCCCGCCCATCGCTACCAGTTCGCCAGCGACTTCCGGGCCGCACTCCAGGCGACCGCGAACGCGCACGAGGCGACCATGGCCGAACCGGCCGACGTGGATCTGGTCGGCTACGTCGATCCCGACCACTCCTTCGTCCGGCGCGAGCGGAGCTGGCTGCTCCCCGCACTGCTGCTCGTGCTCGTGGCCGTCGCGCTGGGGACCGCCGGCGTGCTGTTCGGGCGCACGGAAACCGGGCGCGACCTCATCGAACGGGTCGTGCCCGGCGGCGATGTCCCCCCCGACCCGGTGGCGCTCACGGTCGTCGGCGCAACCGCGTTCGACCCGCTCGGCGACGGTCAGGAGTTCGACTCGAGGGCACCGTTGGCGGTCGACGGCGACGAGGCGACGTTCTGGCAGACCGAGAGCTACGGCGACCGCGACATCACCCTGCTCAAGGAGGGTGTCGGCATCATCATCCAGCTCGATGGCGAGTCGTCCCTCGACGAACTGGTCCTGCTCAGTTCGACCAACGACTGGTCAGGCGAGCTCTACCTGGCCGAGTCTCCGCAGCTGGCCCTGGAGGACTGGGGCGATCCGGTCACCGAGTTCACCGACATCGGTGCCGGGACCACCCGTGTGCAGATGGGAGGGCGCAACGCGGGCGCGGTCCTCGTCTGGATCACCGACCGCGGCGACGGGTCGAGGGACACCCGCTTCGAACTCGCCGAGTTCAGCGCGAACGGCAACTGACCCGGGAGCAGCCGAGGGCAGGCGTAACCTCTCGCCATCACTCCGGCCACGAGCGACGCCACGCTGATCGAAGCGGCCAAGGGAGGCGATCGCGCCTCGGCCGATGCGTTGCTGCGACGGCACTTCGACCTGATCTATGCCGTGTGCCGCAAGCTGGCAGGCAACGACTCCGATGCAGCCGACGCCAGTCAGGAGGCCATGATCGCCATCGTGAAGGGCCTCCCCCGCTATGACGGTCGAGCCGCGTTCACCACCTGGGCCTACCGCGTCGCCACCAACGCATGCCTCGACGAACTCCGACGCCGGAAGCGTCGACCCGACCAAGGACTTCCCGAACACGAGACCGCCTCGCTCGAGGTCGTGTCGACCATGAGCGCCTCGACTGCCCGCGACGTCGACGAGCAGGTGAGCGATCACCTCGACCTCGATGTGGCCCTTGCCGAGCTCCCCGAGGAGTTCCGTGCGCCGCTGGTGCTCCGCGACCTGGTCGGCATGGACTACGCCGAGATCGCCGAGACCCTGGGCATCCCTCCGGGCACGGTCCGGAGCCGGATCGCCCGTGCTCGCGGCCGTCTCGAGCGCTCCTCGGCACTCGCCGGGAACCGGCCACCCGCCTCGGATCGTCAGAACCCTGAGCCATGACCGATCTCCCACCCACCGACATCGACGAGCTGTTGTCCGCTGTGCTCGACGGCGAGGCGACGGCTGCGGAGGTGGCGCGTGTCGAGGGCGATCCCGAACTCGTCGGCCGATTGGAGAGACTCCGGTCGCTGGCCGACCTCGTCGGCACCGCACATGAGCCGCCCGCCGGACTGGCGGATGACGCCGTGACCGCCGCGCTCACGCATCTCACTCCGAGTGCCGAGCACCCGACCTCGCCTCGATTCGACGAGCTGTCGGCCCGCCGGGCGAGAAGGGTCCGACGATTCGCGCCGCTCCTGGCTGCCGCCGCGGCCGTGGTCGTGGTGGCGGCGAGTGTCGTGGCCATCCAGAGCCTCGATTCAGGCGAGAGTCAGGACCTCGCGACAGCCGGTCAGGCGCTCGACGACGAGGACACGGGCGCTGATGCCCGCTCAGGTGACCTCGACGAGACGACCGACAGCGGCGCCGCCGAGACGGCCGAACCGTCGGCCTCCCCCGCTGCACCCGGGGCCGACGCTGAGAACGTCTCGTCGTTCTCGATCACTGCGCCCGATCTCGACGGGTTCGAGGATCAGGTGCGCGACCTCCTCGCGGAGGTCTCCGTGAGCACCACCATCGCTGCGCCTTCTGGCGACACGCCCGCACCCGAGCAGGTCGATGCCGCCCTCGAGTGTCCCACCACGAACCTCGAGCGGCTGGGATCGCCCATCCTGTTCGGACAGGGCGACCTCGACGGTGTTCCGGTGACCTATGAGGTCGTCCTCACCCAAGGCGACATGGTCCTGGTCATCACCGACGGTTCGTGCGAGGTCATTGCCGAGATCGCGCTCTGATCGAGGGCCGAGCCGCCCGAGGCCAAGCCGTGCCGGCTGAACACCTCCCCCACCCAGACCAGCGGCTCCACCGATCCGAGCTCGCCGGCGGCATCGCTCCATCGGCCGATCACGAGCACCGGCTCGGCGCCCGCGATCCGCATGCGGGCGAGCGGGTCGGCGTTCACCATGTGGACGCGCGGTGAGAGCCGCCAAGCGCTCACTTCCGACCGATGGGGTGGGCTTCGCTACAGTCCGACGTCATGACGCAGCCGTCGAAGCCGTCGAAACCGTCGACCGCACCCGTGGTACCCGACGACTGGCCCGCGCAGGCCGCCGAACGCATCGAAGATCTCGTCGGGACCGTGCGCGACAAGACCACGGGGCCGGTGATGGCAGCGGCCCGCTGGGCCGTCTACGGCGCGCTGATGTTGATCGTCGGCATCGCGGCGATCATTCTGCTGACCACCATGGTGCTCCGGTTCCTCCAGTCGTATCTGCCCTTCGGCGACGCCAACGTCTGGGTCAGCTACCTCATCCTGGGAGCGATCACGACGACCGGCGGACTCGTGTTGCTCGGCAAGGCCAAGCAGCCCGCCGAGGTCGCGAAATAACCGCAGCCCGGCCCGGGTTGGCGCGTGTCAGCCCACATCTCCCGAGGAACCCATGACCGAAGTGCACGAAGTCGCCATCATCGGTTCAGGCCCCGCAGGCCTCACCGCCGCCATCTACGCCGCCCGAGCCAACCTGTCACCGCTGGTCATCGAGGGCGAACCGTCCTCGACGAGCGACCAACCCGGCGGCCAGCTCATGCTCACGACGGACGTCGAGAACTTTCCGGGCTTCCCCACCGGCGTCATGGGTCCCGAGCTCATGATGAACTTCCGCGAGCAGGCGCTGCGTTTCGGTGCCGACATCCGGACCGAGAAGGTCACCAAGGTCGACTTCTCGTCACGTCCCTTCAGCATGTGGGTGGGCGATCCCGACGCACCCGAGCCGACCTATCAGGCGCACTCGGTGATCGTGTCGACCGGTGCCCGGTCACTGATGCTCGACCTGCCCAACGAGAACCAACTCATCGGCCACGGCGTGTCGACCTGTGCCACGTGCGACGGCTTCTTCTTCCGCGATCAGCACATCGCAGTGATCGGCGGCGGCGACTCGGCCATCGAAGAGGCGACCTTCCTGACGAAGTTCGCGTCGAAGGTCACCCTCATCCACCGCCGCGACGAGCTCCGAGCCAGCAAGATCATGCAGGACCGGGCGTTCGCGAACGACAAGATCGCGTTCCTGTGGGACTCGACGGTCACCTCCATCAACGGTGACACCAAGCTCGACAGCATCACGGTCGAGAACGTGAAGACCGGCGAGACCAGCCAACTCGATGTGACCGGCTTGTTCATCGCCATCGGCCACCGGCCCAACACCGACCTCTTCAAAGGCGTCCTCGAGATGGAGGACACCGGCTATCTGGTCACCGGCAACTGGGGCGGCGAATCGACCACCAACGTCGAGGGCGTGTTCGCCTGCGGCGACGTGCAGGACCACGTCTACCGGCAGGCCATCACCGCCGCCGGCTCGGGATGTATGGCCGCCATCGACACCGAACGGTGGCTCGAAGCCCAGCACTGAACAAGTCCGCCGTCGCCACCGAACGGTCAGCCTCTGCCGGCGATCCCACAGCCCACGCCTGCGCCGTCAACGGCAGAAGCAGAGATCCACGGCAGAGCGCGGTGCGCCGTCGATCCCACTCTGAAGGCAATCCCCCGCCCCACACCTCCGACATCAACGGCGGTCAGAGCCATCAACGACAGCACACCCTCCCATGATCGAACACATGTTCGCTCTCGGTCGGGAATGAACGCCCCTCCCCTACGGTTCCATGAACCACGGCCCGACCGGGCCACACCATCCACCCAGTTTCACGAGGAGCGAGCCCCCATGGCCGCAGGCATCACTGATCTCACCGACAGCACCTTCGACGAGACCATCGGCTCGGCCACCGAGCCGGTCGTGGTCGACTTCTGGGCCGAGTGGTGTGGCCCCTGCAAGATGATCGCTCCGGTGCTCGAAGAGATCGCCGGCGAGAACGAAGGCAAGCTGCGGGTCGCCAAGTTGAACGTCGATGACAACCCCGACATCGCACGCCGATTCGACGTGATGAGCATCCCGACGATGATCGTGTTCAAGGATGGCGAACCCGCAAAGCGCATCGTGGGCGCCAAGGGCAAGGGTGCCCTGCTCCAGGACTTCAGCGAATTCCTGTAACCCTCAACAACGCGTTACCCACAGGCTGTGCGTAAGGCTGTGGACAATCAACAACCTCTGGTCGATGGCCCTCGATCAGAGGTTGTTGCCGTTGTGGGACCCGATCCCGCGGATCAGCCGACGATCGCTCGGTAGATCCGCTCGAGGTCGGCCAGGTCGGCGAAGTCGATGGTCACCTTGCCCGTGCCCTTACCACCGCGGACCGAGACTCGGGTGTCGAGATGGTCGGCAAGCAGGTGCTCGAGTTCGAGCAGGCCGGGTTCGGCCAAGGCGGCGCCGGTCGAGGGCGCCTTCTTCGTCGGCGCAGCCGGGGCGTCCGGGACCTCCTCCTCGTCGGGGTTCTCGTGGGCCCGGACTTCGGCCTCGGTCTCTCTGACCGAGAGACCATCGGCGAGGATGCGAGCGGCGAGGCGTTCCTGGAATGGACGGTCGGGAGAGCCCAGCAACGCCCGGGCGTGGCCGGCTGACAACCGATTGTCGGCCACCATGGCCTGGATCTTCGGCGGGAGCTGGAACAACCGCAGGGTGTTGGCGATCGCCGAGCGGCTCTTGCCCACCCGCTTGGCCACTTCGTCCTGAGTGAGCTCGAAGTCCTCGACGAGTTGCTGATACGCGGCCGCCTCCTCGAGGGCGTTGAGATCCTCGCGGTGCAGGTTCTCGACCAGGGCTTGCTCGAGACTGCCCAGATCCTCGGTGTCGCGCACGACCACAGGGATGGTCTGCAGACCGGCCCGCTTGGCCGCACGCCACCGTCGCTCGCCGGCGATCAACTCGTACTCGCCATCGCCGACCGACCGCACCAGAACCGGCTGGAGGATGCCGAGCTCACGGATCGAGGCCGTCAGTCCGGCCAGCGACTCCTCGTCGAAGTGCGCTCGGGGCTGATGGCGGTTCGGCTTGATGGCCGAAACGGTCACTTCGGTCAGCGACGACCCGGCGCCGCCGGTGACGTCGGTCGGGATGAGCGCTCCGAGGCCCTTCCCGAGTCCGCTCTTGCGTGTCATGGTTCTCCTTTGCCGATCACGACGGTGCAGGCCCGCCGGCGATCTCGATGGCCAGTTCGCTGTACGCGATGGCACCCCGGCTCGACGGGTCGAAGGCGACGATGGGCTGACCATACGACGGCGCCTCCGACAGGCGCACCGTCCGGGGAATCACCATACGAGCCACCTTGTCCCCGAAGTGCTCGCGTACCTCGTTGGCCACCTGATCGGACAACTTGGTGCGAGCGTCGTACATGACCAGGACCACGATCGACAGTTCCAGCTCGGGATTGAGGTTCCGGCTGACCAACTCGACGTTGCGGAGAAGCTGACCGAGGCCTTCGAGCGCGTAGTACTCACACTGGATGGGGACCAACACCTCATCAGCAGCCGCGAGTCCATTGACGGTCAAGAGTCCCAGCGATGGGGGACAGTCGATCAGGACGTAGTCGTAGTCGTCGATGATCTCGGCGAGGGCTCGCTTGAGGCGATGCTCACGACTGAACGCCGGCACCAGCTCGATCTCGGCGCCGGCGAGGTCGAGGCTCGACGGAGCGACGAACAGGTTCCGCACCGAGGTCGCCTCCAAGGTGTCTTCGAGCGGCGCGTCGTGGAGCATCACGTCGTACATCGAGGCGTCGAGGTCACGGATGTTGATCCCCAGACCGGTGCTCGAGTTCCCTTGGGGGTCGAGGTCGACCACCAGGACGCGGTAGCCGATGTCCGCGAGGCATGCCCCCAGGTTCACGGTGGTGGTGGTCTTGCCGACCCCACCCTTCTGGTTCGCGATGGCGATGATCCGGGGAAGGTCGCGCACCAACGGATCCTTCGGGCGCACGCGTGGCTGGTCGGGTTCGACATCTTCGGGAGCGTCCCGGTCTTGGTGCTCGTCCTCGGCCGCGGCGACGGTGTCGGGTGCCACCGCTCCTGACGCCGCCTCGACTTCGGGGGCCTCGGCGAGTTCTGCAGACGCCTCGGCCGGGACGGCCTCGGCCACCGACTCGTGCTTTGCATCGACGTTCTCGGGTTCGGCCGACCCCTCTTCAGCAGCGGGGCTGTCCTCGGGGTCGGCGGCAGACGGCGCATGATCGCGAGCTTGACGCAGGCGGTCGAAGATCGCTTGACCCCGAGCCGCGAGGTCATCGTCGGTCGGCACTGCGACATCCTCGCCGCAAGCGACTCGCCGATCAAGCACCTTCTCCATGTTTCGTCAGAAATCTCGACCTTGTCTGAGTGCGAAGGCAATCGCTCGATGGTTCCACGTGAAACAGTCACGACGCTCACGGTCCGTCGTGCGGCGAGTGTTCCACGTGAAACACCGTTCGTGATCACCGTCCGGTTCGCCGCAAGTGTTTCACGTGGAACGGCGCTGCGCCCACGCCCCGAAAGGATGTGCGTGTGCCAGGTGTTCAGAAGCGCGGCCGCTTGGCGGGACGTCCGACCTTCCGAGGGACATCCGGCGGGCACGGGCCGACCCGGGTGATCCTGGCCAGCCTCGGGGGGCCGGCGACGAGTTCCGCCGGACCGAGGCCGAGTTCGGCGAGCTGCGCCTCGGGCCATCGAACAATCACCTCACCTTCAGGCGGTTCGCTCACGACGAGGACGCCGCCCAACACCAAGAGCGGGGCAGCACACTCGGCGACCACCGCCGGCAGCCCGAATGACCGTGCGGTGACGACGTCGAAGGTTTCCCGGCCAGCGCCCCTGCCCAGCTGTTCGACACGGTCGGCCAGCACGTCCACCTCGAGGCCCAGCCGCGCCACCGCATGGGTGAGGAACTGCGCCCTCGTCTGACTGCTCTCGACGAAGGTCCAGTGGACCTCGGGGCGCTGCACCGCCAGGACGAGGCCGGGCAGTCCACCGCCCGTGCCCAGATCGGCTCCGAGGCGCGCCCCGGACGGCACCAGGGGCACGAAGGCCTCAGCGTGCCGGCGATGGGACGCGATCGACCCGGGACCGATGAATCCCCGGGCCTGAGATTCGGTCAGCACCGCGTCCAGCTCGTCGGTCGCGGTCATCTCCGGTGGAGTCAGTCGGCAGGTTCGATGACGACCCGGCGGCGAGGATCCTCGCCCTCGGAGATCGTCGACACCCCGTCGATCTCGTTGCACGTGTCGTGGACGACCTTGCGATCGGCGGCCGCCATCGGCTCGAGTGCCTTCGCCTTCCCACTCTCGATCACGTCGTCCGCGATCTTCTGCGTGAAGTCAGCGAGCGCCGCTCGCCGCTTCTCGCGGTACTGCGCGATGTCGAGGTGGACTCGGCCTGCCGCCCGACCCGACAGCGTCTGTGCACTTGCAGCCCGAGAGAGCTCGCCGATGGCCTGCAGGGTCTGCCCGCGTGGGCCGATCAGCAGACCGAGGTCGTCCCCGTCGACAGCGACTTCGGTGTTGTCGTCGTCGATCGGTCGAATCTCCACCTCGCCATCGAAGTCGAAGGCGTCGAGCAGGCCTCGGAGGAAATCGGCCGTTGCGTCGGCCTGTTCGGAAAGGGTGATATCGGACACGGTGGCCCCCTTGTCGGCGGTCGAGACGGGTGTCTCGCCGGTGGATGGATCTTCTGGCGTCGGCGCCGCAACTACGGGATCTCCCGTATCCGGCGCGACGGCCGCGGGCGAGGGGGGAGCCGATCGTTGCTTCTTCTTGCGAGGCGATGTTGCTTCGGGTCCCTCGGCGTCAGCCGGCTTGGTCGATGCTGCGTTCGGGCTTGCGCCTGACTTGCCGCGGCCCCGACCGCCGCTGCGCTTGGACTTGGACTTGCCTCGTCGCTCGCGACGCTCGACCTTGGGGCGGGGCGTCCGCGGCACGACCCGGGCGCGTACTCTTGCCTCGCCGCGCATCCGCCCGAACAACCCGGGCTCGGGGGTCTCGAGCACCTCGAATTCGGCTTCGGACTCGTCGATCCCCAGTTCGTCGAGGGCACGCTCTCGCGCCTCGTCGACCGAGGGCGCGGTGGTGACGACCCACTCCATCAGCGGCGCTTCTTCTTCTTCTTCGACCGATTGGCTCCCTTGGCCTTCTTGGCCTGCTCGCGAGCCTCGTCACGGCTCGGGGTCGGTCGCCCCTTGGCGGGCGTGACGTTCTTCGCGTCGGGATCGGCCACCGCAGCGCTGCTCTGCTTCTTGAGCTTGCGGGCCTCCTCTGCCGCCGCCTGGGCCTTGCGGCCGGCAGATTCTTCGTGCCCGTACAGCGATTTGGTGATGTAGGCCTGCTGCCCGACCCGATAGAGGTTCGAGGTCACGAAGTAGATGACCAAGGCCGCCGGGAAGCTCCAGGCAAACAGCACGGTGATGAGTGGTAGGAACTTCATGACGGCAGCTCCCGGCGCCGCGTCGGCGTTCGGATTCCGGCTGCGGATCTGGTACTGCTGATAGAACGAGGTGGCGGCCACGACGGCGATGAGCAACAGATAGGGCAGAAAGGTCGTGACCCCTTCTCCCATCACCGACGACGCACTGCGTGACAGGTCGATCCCGAAGCTCGACATCTGCGTCGAGCCGGCGAGATCCTGATACATCTTCGAGCTGGTCGACAGGTGATCCGGGTCGAAGGTCCCGTCCGCCGCCGTCTTGGTCAGGCCTTGCACCAGTCGGAAGAGCACCAGGAAGATCGGCGCCTGCACCAGCAGCGGCAGACAGCCCCCCAGCGGGTTGATGCCGTTCTCCTGGTAGAACTTCATCAACTCCTGGTTCATCACCTCGCGGTCGTCTTTGTACTTGGTCTGGATCCGCTTCATCTCCGGCTGCATCGTCTGCATCTGCAGCATCGACTTGGTGCCCTTGAGGGTCACCGGCGTCGTGATGAGCATCACCGTGAGCGTCAACAAGGCGATGGCGACCGCGTAGTTCGGGATCAGGTCGTAGAAGAAGCTGAGCAGCCAGCCCATCGCGTCGAAGAACCCGTTGATGATGTCACCCATGAGCGTCTACCTCTGAAGGGGGTCGGATGTGGGCAGGCGGCACCGGGTCCCACCCGTGACCGCCCCACGGGTGGCATCGGGCAATGCGGCGACCTGCCAGCCAGCTGCCTCGGACGGCACCATGACCGTCGATGGCCTCGCGCGCGTACTGCGAACAGCTCGGGGTGTAGCGACACGGTGACGGCCTGAACGCGAACACCTTCTGGTAGCCGCGCAGCAGCGCATCGAGCACACGAACGCCGGGACGGCTCATGCCGATACCCGAGCCAGGCAGGCCGTGACTTCCTGGGTCAGTTGATCGAACGTGTGTTCTGTCACGGGTTCCCGGAGGCCGATCAGGCACGCGCCCGACGGAAGCGAGCCCGATCGATCGAGCTCGGCGAGGACCGCTCGGATCCGGCGCCGAGCGCGGTTGCGGGTCACGGCCGACCCGGTCGAGGTCGAGATGGCAAAGCCGACACGGAACGAACCGTCGGACGACGCGACGAAGCGCATCCACACCGCTCCGACGACCCCGCGTCGACCGCGACGAAGCGCCTCGAAGGTCGACCGGTCACTGATGCCCCGAATCAGGCGGACAGTCGGGCCCGGCCCTTGCGGCGCCGTGCCTTGATGATCGACCGCCCAGCACGATCGGACATCCGATGCCGAAAGCCGTGCTTCTTGGCCCGGCGGCGCCTGTTGGGCTGGTAAGTGCGCTTCACGTCGTCACATCCTCAACTTCGAGCGTCGCCTCTGCGCGGAGGTGACACAGTCGCCGTACACCGGCGTCGGTCCGAACAGTCCAAACTAGCCTCCGGGATCGGCCGCGCGACAAACCTGGCATGCGGCACCAGGTCGAGGTGACCCGGTTGGGAGGTCGGTCCGATGCCGCGTGCTACGGTGCTCGTCCCACGACAGGCCTCATCGTGTCGCGAACCGGCGAGGGTTCCGACGAGGTCTTCCGTGATCGAGATCCGCACGCGAGGGGCCGTTCTTCACAGCTTGTCCACATCATGTGGACAACGTTGTGGACCGCCCCACACCACATGAGGAGACAGGGGTTGGAGGACGCCCAGCACATCTGGGACGCTTGCACCAGCCTTCTCCGCGAGCAGGTTTCTGATGCGGTGTGGCTCAGTTCGTTCCTGCCGGTTCGTCCCGAGTCGTGCACCGACGGCCGCCTGGTGCTCTCGGTGCCCAGCGGGCTGGTCCGCGAACGGATCGAGAGCCGCTACCTCCCGCTCGTCCGGACCGCGCTGACCGAGTCGGGGCGCGACGACCTCGACGTCTCCTTCGCCGTCCGAGAGGCAGATTCCAGCTCGACGCCGCCGATCGACCTGGTCGAGCGCGAAGCCACCGGCGGGGTGGGGATGCAGGATCTGAGCATCCAGGACCAGGCAGACACCCCGCCGCTGTCGTCCGACCACGGCAGCGACGGTGCGGTGCTCAACCAGCGGTACACCTTCGACGCATTCGTCACGGGCTCCTCGAACCAGTTCGCTCACGCCGCAGCCCAACGTGTGGCCGAGACACCCGCTCGGTCGTACAACCCGCTGTTCATCTACGGCGATGCGGGGCTCGGCAAGACCCACCTGCTCCAGGGCATCGGCAACTACGTCCTCGAGAACTACCCGACCTATCGCGTCCGGTACGTGACGTCCGAGCGCTTCGTCAACGAGTTCGTCGACTCGATCAGGCGAGGCACGAACGACGCCTTCAAGCGGCGGTACCGCGACATCGACGTGCTGCTGGTCGACGACATCCAGTTCCTCGAGGGCAAGGAGCAGACCGTCGAGGAGTTCTTCCACACGTTCAACCACCTGCACCAGGCGAACCGACAGGTCGTGCTGTCATCGGACCGACCGCCCGACGACATCAAGAACATCGAAGAACGGCTGCGAAGCCGCTTCAAGATGGGACTGCTCACCGACATCAAGCCCCCCGAGCTCGAGACCCGACTGGCCATTCTCCGCAAGAAGGCCGAGAGCGAGCCGGTTCACGTCCCCGACGACGTCCTCGAATACATCGCTTCGCGCATCACCGACAACATCCGCGGCCTCGAGGGCGCACTCATCCGCGTGTCGGCTTACGCCAACTTGACGAACCAGCCACTCGACGTCGACCGTGCCGCGCAGATCCTGTCGGATCTCATCACCGAACGACAGCCGCGGCCCATCACGCCCGCGAGCATCCTCGAAGCCGCTTCAGAGCTGTTCGGGATCGAGATCGACGAGATCATCGGCAAGAGCCGGCGCCGACCACTCGTGAACGCTCGCCAGGTCGCGATGTACGTGATGCGCGAGATCACCGACCTCAGCTACCCCAACATCGCACGCGAATTCGGTGATCGCGACCACACGACGGTCATCCACGCCGTCGACAAGATCGGGAACCTCATGAAGGAACGGCAGCAGATCTACGACCAGGTCACCGAACTCAACCAGATGATCAAGCAGCAACGATGAGCACCCTCCACGCGCCGCCGGCATCGCGCGTCTGTTCGGTGGACCGCCGTGCGGACGAGCTGTGGACAACGTGTGGACCGCTGGGCTCGCCTGGGGAGCGGCGGGGGAGCATCACACCGAATCACCCGAGCATGTGGAAGCCTGGGGACATCCTCGGGACGAAGAAACTCGTCCTGACCTGGGGAAACACCCCGTCATCCACAATCCACAGGCCCTACTACCACTCCTATTCGGATACATCTTCTACCCAATCGAGGAAGTGAATCGCCGTGAAGTTCCGTTGCGAGAGAGATCTGCTCGTCGATGCGCTCGCCACTGCTGGCCGCGCGGTCGCGAATCGAGGGTCTGCGCTCCCTGTCCTGTCCGGACTCCGATTCGTCCTCGAAGGCGACGAACTGACCCTCACCGGAAGTGATCTCGAGCTCACGATCTCGGTTCGTGTCTCGGTCAGCGGATCCGTCGACGGGGAAGCGGTCGTCCCCAGTCGCCTCGCAGCCGATGTCGTGCGAGCGCTCGATGCCGGCGCCGTCGAGTTCGTGCTCCATGACGATCAAGTCGACATCACCTCGGGCCGATCGGATTTCAGTCTTCGGACCCTTCCCGCCGACGAGTTCCCTCGTCTAGCTGACCCCGATGGCGACGAGGTTCGGCTCGATGCGAAGGCGATCGCCGCCGCGCTCCGTCAGGTGGTTCCTGCCGCGAGCGCCGACGACCACCGCCCGATCCTGACCGGCGTTCTGCTCGCAGCCGAAGGTTCGGGGCTGCGCCTGGTCGCGACCGACAGCTACCGCCTCGCGGTCCGCGACCTTCCCGGCACATCGGTGCTGTCCGAGGGCAAGAGCGTCCTCGTGCCCTCACGGGCCCTCGCCGAACTCGCTCGTGTTCTCGAGCACGACGAGAGTGTGACGGTCCGCTTCGGTGAACGCGATGCCGCGTTCAGGTCGGGATCCGTCGAGCTGACGACGCGGCTCATCGAGGGGGAGTTTCCGAACTACCAGGGTCTGATCCCCTCGCATCAACCGAACCGCCTCACCGTCGGGCGTGACGTGCTTCTCGATGCCGTGCGTCGGGTGAAGCTGCTGGCGCGTGAGAGCACGACCCCTGTGCGGCTCCAGATGAGCACCGAGGGGCTCGAATTGGTCGCAGTGACTCAAGATGTCGGTGAAGCTCACGAGCAACTCGATGCCAAGTACGAAGGCACCGAACTCACGGTGGCGTTCAACCCGGACTTCCTGCTCCAAGGCATCGAGGTCGCCGGCGGCGACGAGGTCACCCTCGAGACCGTGGACTCGTTGAAACCGGCGGTCCTACGCGGGCTCGATGCCGACGAGTTCCTCTACCTGTTGATGCCCGTCCGCGTGCAGTAGCCGGCCACCGGTGCTCCTGCATGCCATTCATCTCGACGACTTCCGGAACTACGAGCATGCCGATTGCGAGTTCGCGCCCGGTCTGACCGCCGTACTCGGCGAGAACGGGCAGGGCAAGACCAACCTGGTCGAGGCGATCGGCTACCTCGCGACCCTGTCGTCGATGCGCGGTGCCCCCACCGACGCGCTGGTGCGGGCCGGTGCGGAGCGGGCGATCATTCGCGCCACAGGAGTGCGCGATGGCCGCGAGTTGCTCATCGAGGCCGAGCTCGGCGGTCGGCGGCCGAAGGTGCAGATCAATCGGCAGCCGCTCAAGCGAACCCGCGACCTGCTCGGCGCACTCCGAGTCGTGGTGTTCAGTCCTGACGACCTCGCACTGATCAAGGAGGGGCCGTCGCACCGTCGCGGCTATCTCGACGACCTCCTGGTGTCGGTGCACCGCAAGTACGACGCACAGCGCAGCGCCGTCGACAAGACGCTCCGCCAACGAAATGCGCTGCTCAGACAGACCGGCGGCCGTCTCGACTCCGACGCCGCGCTCACGCTCGAGGTCTGGGATCAGCGCTTCGCCGAAGCCGGCGAAGCGCTGGTGGCCGCCCGGGTGAATCTGCTCGACCGGCTGCGCCCGGTCCTGGCCGCAGCCTACGACGACGTGGCGTCCGAGCCCGCTCATGTCGGGGTCGACTACGTCGCTCCCTGGCGGTCGAGCGGACTCGCTGAAGCCCTCCTGGCCGCCCGCCATGACGATCTCCGACGCGGTGTGTCGACGGTGGGCCCACATCGAGACGAGATCCTGCTCACGATCGGAGCCATGTCGTCGCGGACCCATGCCTCACAGGGTGAGCAGCGCTCGTTGGCCCTTGCCATGCGTCTCGCGGCGCACCGGGTCGTCACCGAGGTCACCGGGTCAGCGCCGCTCCTGCTGCTCGACGACGTGTTCTCCGAGCTCGACCCGGCGCGTTCGGCCGCGCTGCTCGACCACCTGCCGGTCGCGGCCCAGACCGTGCTGACGAGTGCCTCGGGCCTGCCCGAAGGTGCGCAGCCCGAACGCATCATCGACGTGGTGTCAGGCAGACTCGACCCGTGAGCGACGTCGGTCCGCGACGCATGGGCGATCATCTCGATCGGGTCCTGCGAGGCCTCGGCGCGCCTGACGTCGACACGATCGAGGTGGTCTTCGACCGGTGGGAGACCGTCGTCGGCAGCACGTTGGCCGAACGGAGCCGACCCGCCGCGATCGACGGCGCGGAGCTGGTGATCGTCGTCGACGAACCGGCGATGGCCAGCCACCTCGGGTATCTCGAGTCGAACCTCGTCGA
>Ga0307380_10001288_pt1 | contig 37219 bp, 27 predicted proteins | sample UN3MG_FD_202239 | JGI IMG/M metagenome (GOLD analysis project Ga0307380, IMG submission 202239) | Soil microbial communities from Risofladan, Vaasa, Finland - UN-3 | ecosystem: Environmental > Terrestrial > Soil > Coastal area > Acid sulfate soil | place: Finland: Risofladan, Vaasa | collected...
ACCGGCTCATCATCCCAATCTTCGAGCCACTGATACGAATCGGCAACCTCCACGCCGTGATATTCGTTTACAACCGGTACATGGGGAGTTTGAGGCGGTCCATACACGGCACAGCCGGTCAGAACGAACAGCAGAACAGCCAACAGTTTCGCGTAACGCATTACCAATTCCTTTCATTCGAAAAGTCATCACATTCTTTATGCCAATTCTACCTGCTCGTGTCTCTCAGGACAACGCCAAATCTTAAAGACGGCAGCCTTTGACATGAAGTTAAAATTTTCCAGTTGAACTGCGGGCCAATGTAATATAGAATAAAGCAATAAACCATACTGGGAACAGAGCCATGAGGAAATCACAGGCATTCACTCTTATAGAGCTTCTCGTTGTTATCGCCATCATCGCGGTCCTGATGGGGATTTTGATGCCGGCCCTGAAGAAAGCAAAAAACCAGGCCCAAAGCTCAGCCTGCCAGGGAAACCTCAAAAACTTCACTCTCGCGGTACAAATGTACGCCCAGGACAACGATGATAAGTTCTGCCATCCCGCCAGTTGTTATTTCTCCCGGCTCGATCCATACCCCGGCGAAGCGGGCGACCGGTGGAAACGCTGGTGCAATGGAAATGTGTACCTGAGAGAGCATCCGGAATATGCCAGCGAATTCTTCACATACCTGTCCGAAGCGCGGGCGCTCATCTGCCCGACGTTTAAACGCCTGGCCAAAAGCACACGCTTCCACTCAGACTTCGCAGATGAGAGCGACGGCGTGGAAAACTACATGCCCTGGTACAACTACAGCATGAACGCCTATCTCGGCATGAAGGACGGCGACTGGGGCGTGCTGAAAATGCTGAATGTTAAAAACTCGGCACAGGTATTTTCCTTTGCCGACGAGGGCTGCCTGATAAAACCGGGCTACTTCATACAGGGACTGAACGACACCGCCCTGTTCCCCGTCTGGCCGACGAGCGAAGCGCCAAGCTGGGTTCAGAGGGCCGGCGGCAGCAAATGGAACGTCAGGCCCGGCCCCGCTTCCGAGGGCGGCCTCGGCGAGTTCACCGACGTCATCGCCGGCTTCCATAACGCGCCTACAGGGGACCCTATAGGAGGCAAAGGAAACGCGGCCTTTCTCGACGGCCACGTGTCGGCACACCCCTTCGAAGAATCATTCGCCCTGGCCTGGCCTTATTAAAATCAATACCGGTTACGCTGATTTTTTTCATGCCGTATGAAAAACTTTCCGCGTCCCTTACACAGCACATCCGATGACAGCAAAACTCAGGCAGCCCTGCGAAAATACGATTCCAGCGAACCGATGCCGCAGGGCCACCTGAGTATGCTCCTTACAAGCAGCCCTTACTCGATCACAAACATCGTCACCGTATCCTGGTCCTTGATGAAAATACGGTTGCCCGCAATCACCGGATGCGCATAGCTCGGCGTCTCGGATACCTTGATTACGGCCAGCTCGGAATATTCTTTGTCACTCGGCTTGAAAACTATCAGCTCGGAGCTGCTGGGCAGGGCCATCAGACAAGAGCCGGCACTTACAATAGACGTGAAACCGCCGCGATCTCGCTGGGTTTCGTCTGTCCATGCGGTCTGACCGGTCTGAGCGTTGATGCAGAAAAGATTGCCTCGGTTGGTTAGTCCGAACAATAGGCCGTCCCTGAGCACCGGCGTATTAAACTGCGGGGCAAGCTCGGGATTGCTCCAAAGCTCTTTGGCGGCAAAGCCGTCGCCCTGCTTCTCGACCTTTACTGCTTTAGTACCCCGGCCGGCTCCTGTGTAGATAACCGTCTGACCATCGATAATCGGCGTGGCGGCATTGTACGTTCTCCCTGCCGGCGCGAACGGCAGTTGCCACAGAAGCTTTCCATCGGCTACACCAATTGCCACGACGCTCTTCTCCGCCAGAGTCACGAGCTGTTTGGTGCCTGCAACCGTCAGCAGAGCGGGTGAGGCGTACGCCGGGCCTTCGCCGGCCCATCGCCATTTCTCGTCGCCGGTATTCAGGTCATACGCAATGATCGCCCCATTGTCCTGCCCGCCGAGATGCCCGATAGCCATCCCGTCAACGATTATCGGTGAGGTGGACGTGAAGAACTTGGGTACGACCTTGGGGAACGGGTCCTTGCGCCACACGACTTTGCCAGTGGCTGCGTCAAGGCAGGAGAGAACTCCGCCCACGCCCAGCGTGACGACCTTTCCGTCCGCCACAGCGACGGAGCTTCTGGGCCCCGGGTGCCGGGCGGGCGCTCCGGTGACAGCCTGCGCCGCGTATTTGTCCGTCCACTGCTCTTTTCCGCCGCCGGCGTCCAGGCACATGGTAACCTCATCATCGCCCTGCCGTGTGAAAACAAAGAGCTTGTCACCAATGAGAGCCGGCGTAGCATCGCCCGAGCCGACCGTCGTTTTCCACCTGAGCTTGAGCTCCTTCGGCCATTCCTGAGGCGCTTCGAATCCTGTCACCTTACCATCCCGGTTGGCTCCCCGCCACTGCGGCCAATCCTGCGCGAAAACACAGCTAGCGCCAATCAGAATCACGCAGCCCAGCATAACGGCCCTCGATAGATTTGCTTTCTTCATGATAACCTCCAGTTCGAATCCCACTTCAGACGCCCGCACCGAGCTGCACCCACGGCAACTCTATATAAGCGTAGGCTCACGCGTTACAATCTAATCCGCCCCGCCTGCCGTGTCAACATCATTTAACTCAAACCCGGAGATTTTATCCTAAGCTTTTACGAAACAAATGGTTACGGGGCAGATGAATTGTAGATTTCCAGGATTTCCTCTTCGGTCAGAGCGTACCCATAGAGGCGGACTTCGTCCATCAATCCGTCAAAAAATGTCACTTCACCCAGAGCTCCTCTGGCTCCAATCGTATACGGATACACCGTGTCATCCAGCACGCTGCCTGAGCCGATCTCGTGGGTGCCGTATCGGACTTCGACGCCGTTGTGGTAAAGCCTGGCGCTGTTGGTCGTCCGGCTCCACGTCAGAGCTATATGCTGCCACTTGTCCAATTCGATAGTCTCGCCGGCACTTGCCGAATACGCATGCGAGCCGGTATAGCGTATTCGTCCGTCCAGCCTGCAATCGACGCCCTCGGCGTACATCCGCTTGTCACCGTCTCCCTTGTCCAGCACGTGCCAGTGAGAATCGGCGTGAGGGGAGATCCATGCGGTAATAGTCACGGCGTCCAGATTGTCCAGGCCGGGATCCGCCGCAATCTCAACGTAGTCGTCGCGCCCGTCGAAATCCAAAGCATAGCCTATTGTCACGGGCGTCCTTGCCGGGCCGGCGATAGTCCCGTCGTTGCCGCAGCCGGAACTGTCTATCGCCGCAACTCCACGCCTCTCATCGAATTTCCAGTAGCCAAGCAGGTCGGCCCTGACGCTCGGCTCGGGTGTTTTGACTTGCAGCGTCGCCGACAGTGGCGATTCATTCGACGCCGTGTCATAAGCTGAGACATTATACGCATAGCCGGCAGCAGGCTCGACTGTCTTATCCTCAAACGAGTTTGTCTGCGAGAATCCTAAAAGAATGCCGTCTCTGTAGATTTTGTACCCCGCAACGGCGGCATTATCCGTCGATCTGTCCCATGTCAACGTAAGCCTGGACGTCGAGACGTCCGTCACGGCCAGCCCTGCCGGGGTTGTTGGAGCCTGGTAGTCGGGCAGAGTTGGTTTGCCGTACACAGTAAGAACGCCCGCGGCCGGAATCCCCGTAATGACAGCCTGGGCGGCACGAATTGTCTGATCCGGCAGGTCCACATCATACCGGCTCGCCGTGGTGTATTTTACGCCGTAGGTCCCGGCGGCCAGCCCGCCGATGGAGAAATCACCGCCGGCGTCACACTTGACCACGACCGCGTAGCTGCCGTTCTTGTTAATAAAAGCAAGAGGATCAAAAATACTTTCCCGCGATGCGGATTTAATTCGGACCGCCCCGGGTCTGACGAAGCGATAGTATTGCCGGGTGAACTTTGTAGCGTCATTGAGCAATATCCGCGGATTGGCCGGGTCGGAATCGTCGACTATATACAGGGCCATATTCGAATTGAGCGCGCCCACAAGCACGCCCTGCTGCCATGCCGAATTGTTGCCCACCTTCAGGTCCTCATGAAGCGTACGATAACCGTTACCGCCGCTCCACCATTCGAGCATGGAAGTGTCAATACCATATTGCTTTGCCCGGCCGGCGATTGTCCGCAGGTTCTGCAGGGACACGCCGCCGTAGCGATGATAAGAAAGCTCCCGCAGAAATTCGACCGCCCCCGGCACTTCTACCATCCGGTCGAAGTACGTCACTGCATTGCCCATATTAGTGGTCGAAGGCGCTACAAAGACAGGTTCGAATCCGGCGGCCTTCAATCTCTCAGCGGCTGCCACAATCGCCCGGCCGAGAAGCGTTCCATTCCACTGGGATACATTGTCGGGCTCGAGGAGGACCTCCCACGAATCGGGAACCCAGCCGTACTTTTCCTGCAGGTGAAGATATGTGGCCAGAACAAACTCCGCGTATTCGGCCGGGTCGTCGTGAATGTAGCTACCATCTGTGATTTGCCCGGTGAAGGCGACGTAGTTGACATTCACGTAAAGTTTGTCCCCGTCCGCCTCAAGGACCGCTCGCAAAGGATTGACGATTCGCTCGATGGCATCGTCCATTTCCGAGAAATGAAAGCCGGACCAATCGATTGTATCCGGATCGGCGTTATCGTTGACGGTAGCATAGCGACAGCTTCGCCACGTTTGATAGTCGATTGTTCCGGCCCGGTAAGCAGACCAGGTGTCGCTGCTGTTTTCCACGCCGCTTCTTATCTCCAGCCTGAGCCGGTTAATGCCCGCATCGTGGACGGCCATATCAAACAGCGTATCCTTGAAATTCGGGAAAGCCGGATTGTCGGGCTCCAGCGCGAATGCAACCATTTCCCAGCCGCTGATGGTCTGGAACGTTTCAGACGGATCTACAGTAATGGTTCTCGCCGGAGTGAGCCTGGCCAGTATGCAGTCTCCATTTCCATAGTTTCCCCCGCCGCCGGCAAATGTGTTTTGGAATGCGTTCTTTACGGGCCAGCCGGCACCGTCGCTCGATCCGGTCACATAAAGGCTGCCGTCGGGCCCGAGACAGCCTGAGCGGCCGTTATCATTGGCGCCGCCGCCCATGTACGTTGCGTACAGAAGTCTCTTCAGGTCGGAAGATAGCGTGATTAGCACCGCCTCCGTGCCGGCGTTCTTTTGTGTTTGTAAAGCACCGGCCGTCAGCGGAAAGTCAGCGGATTGTGTTTCGCCGGTGACAAAGACCCGGCCCTCCGAGCCGACGTAGATGCCGTCGGGATTCTCGCGGTCGCTGCCGCCAATCAGTGTGCTGCCTAAAAGAGCGCCGGACGGCGAGAGTTTGGTAATCGCCCAGTCCGTACCGCCGCCCCGGAATGTCTGCTGGAACGCGCCTTCGGTGACGGGATAATTCGGCGAGCCGGTGGGGATGGCGGCGTATGCATTTCCGAAATCGTCGATGGCGAGATTGTGCGTGCTGATCCATTCGTTGCCGGGCCCGCCGAGATACGTGCCGTAAATAAGATCCGAGCCGTCCGGCGTCAGGCAGGCTACAAAAAAGTCGGCCTCGCCGCCATACGTCCTGTCGTGTGCGCCGGCCGTCGTGGGAAAGTCCGGCGAGAACGTCGAGCCGCCGACGTAAACCTTGCCGTCCAGGCCGATGCGAATGGACGCGGCGCTGTTGTCCTGACCGGAACCGCCAAGCCACGTAGCCCAAAGAACCTTCGAACCGTCGGACTTGATTTTTATCACGCCGCAGTCCGCAATCCCTCCCGGCGGCTCTTTCTGATAGGCATTCGCGAACCATTCGGCCGGGGGCGTCTTCGACGTGTTCCAGCGCCCGCCGGGGACATAAACATCGCCATTTTCGTCGATCGCAAGGTCCCGGCACAAGGTGGAGACCCCGACATAGCTCGACCATACCAGGTCCGAACCATCGGGCGCCAGTTTCAGGACGAAGGCGTTCTGCATCCCGTATGAACCATTGTCCACGCCGTCGAAGTCGGCTCCAAAGGCGTTCTTAACGGGAAAGCCCGGTCCGGCCCGGCCGGCCGCGTACACATAGCCCTGCTCGTCAACCTCCACACCATAGGCACGGTCGTAATTCGGCCCGCCGATAAGGGTGGACCAGAGCAGCGTGCCGTCGGGAGCAAATTTGACGACAAATATATCGCATGGCCCGAACTCTTGCGCGCCGCCTGTATGAAGTTGTCGAGAATAAGCTCCGGGTGTCGTGGGAAAGTCCGGCGACGCAGTGCCGCCCACAACGTAAATATTGCCGGACTTATCGACCGCTACGTCACGGGCATGCTCCCAGTCGCTTCCGCCGAAGTACGTCGAAAATGTCAGATCGTACGCATCCGCGGCGAACATTTGGGACGTCATCGCCAGGAATATGAGAATTGCCCGGCAGTATTTGAGTTTGCACTTCGCCGAACAGAGCCGTATCGTGCCGGCACGGATGACACCCTGTGATGCCTTGCCAGAGTCGTTTACTCTAAACATTAGACCGAACCTCCAGAACCATCGTCGATGGATTTGATAAAAGTAATTTGCTGATAGATCGCACAAGAAAATTTTATAATCTGCCGGCACGCTATTTTAACAAATCCCCCGCAGGATAGCCGCCATTTTTTTTCGTAATTTTCCGCCGGGGTTGCCCGACAGGATTGTGCCATCAACTTTCGGCTTCACATACAGAACATCCGGTATTAAAATGTTTCATTGATCGTCGATCCGCCTCACGTTGCGACCGATAGCGGAATCGAAGCGGCTTAAAGAGCTATCGTTAGCAGGAACTATTAACGCGAGCCGCATAAAAATATGCCGAGTCTGAAATCATGAAGAATATTCGTGTTGCATCCGTCCAGTTCGAGCACGTGCCTTCAGATAAGCAGGCAAATCTCGCCAAGATCGAGAATTTTGTCCGGCAGGCTGCGGGCCACGGTGTCGAGCTCATTGTATTCCCTGAAGCCTGCATTACCGGCTATTTGTTTTTACGGAAACTTTCGCGCAAAGAGCTTCAGTCCCTGGCCGAGCCGGTTTTTGACGGCCCTTCGTCGCAGGCTTTGATGGCCCTGGCAAGGCAGTACAAAATTACAATCGGCGCCGGTCTCGTGGAAATCGCCGAAGACGGCAAAATGTATAATACGTACGTGGTCGCGATGCCCAACGGTGAATTTCAGCGGCATCGAAAGATCCATTGTTTTATCAGCAAGCACCTCTCATGCGGCTCGGAATTTACCGTGTTCGACAGCCCGCACGACTGCCGGCTCGCCGTGCTGACATGCTACGATAATAATCTGGGCGAGAATGTTCGTATAGCGGCATTAAATGGGGCAGAGATTCTGCTGGCGCCGCATCAGACCGGGGGCTGCAAAACGCCAAGTCCCTGCTGTATGGGCGTGATTGAAAAGTCGCTGTGGCAAAATCGAAAGACAAATCCGCAGGCGATCGAGGCCGAACTCAAAGGGCCGAAAGGCCGCCGGTGGCTCCTGACGTGGCTTCCGGCACGCGCTCACGATAATGGGCTGTTTCTGATTTTCAGCAACGGCGTCGGTATCGACGGCGACGAAATCAGAACCGGCAACGCAATGATTCTGGATCCGTATGGGCGGATACTGAAAGAGACGTGGAAGGCCGATGACGATATGGTTGTCGCCGATCTGGATGCGGCGCTGCGCACTAACTGCACTGGTGTGCGATGGATTAAGACACGCCGCCCGGATTTGTATAAGCCGCTGACGGTCCCCACCGGCATGGAAGAGGATATCAGGCGTGTCCGGTTCGGCGACAATATATGAGCGGGTCAAACAGTAAATTCAGGAGAATAGAATGAAGGTCATCGCTTTTAATGGAAGCGCTCGAAGGAACGGTAATACAGCCATATTGATTAGAGAGGTTTTCTCCGAACTCGAAGCCGAAGGGATCGAAACAGAAATGATTCAACTGGCTGGAAAGACCATTCGGGGATGCACCGCGTGCGGCAAGTGCTTCGACAACCAGAATAAGAGATGCGCGGTAGACAATGACTTTGCAAATGAGTGTATAGACAAGATGATAGAGGCCGACGGCATCATCCTGGCTTCTCCAACATATTTTGCCGATGTCACTGCCGAAATGAAGGCGCTGATCGACCGGGCGGGCTATGTCACAAGGGCCAATTCGGATATGCTCAGGCGAAAGGTTGGAGCGGCGGTTGTCGCCGTCCGCAGAGCCGGGGCCATTCATGCCTTCGATACCATTAACCACTTCTTTCTAATCAGTCAAATGATCGTGCCGGGATCGTCCTACTGGAATATCGGAATCGGAAGAGCGATAGGCGACGTCGAGCAGGATGAAGAAGGGCTGGAAACCATGCGGATACTGGGCCGGAACATGGCCTGGCTGCTCAAGAAAACAAGAGAATAATATAAACACAACTTAGTACTTTAAGAAGGAGGTCACAGAATGAGAAACAGAACAATTAGCGTTTTCAGTTTATTTCTTGGCGCAGCCGGTCTTGCTGCCGCAGGTTTTCTCTTTGCGATGGAAGTATGCGGCGGCGACTCTTTCGGATTGGAGCCGGTTGTGAAAGCCGCGGATTCGCCGCACGCCGGCGCAGCGCAAGGGAACGAACTTTCAGCCGGCGTGCAAATGCAGTTCATGCGGCCGAGCCAATTGGAAGCGGCCGGCCGGCGTTTTCCCGTGGTTTATGTCCCCTTCGGCTGCATCGAGTGGCACGGCCGGCATCTGCCGCTCGGCACCGATGCGCTGAAAGCTCACGGCATTCTCGTCAAGTGTGCGGAAAAATTCGGCGGAGTGGTATATCCCCCTGTATATTTCCACAGCGGATTCAATCGAGAGCATCTGGTGCCGGTGATTACGGACTTGTTCCAGCGTCTTAAGGCCGCGGGCTTTCGTGTCATCATAGGCGTCTCGGGACATAACGTTCAGGAACAAATCGAGATGATAAACAAAGCCCTTGAGCCGGTGACAGCCGACGGCAGCGTTACCGGTATCGGGCTTTGGGAAATAACGCTCAGCCGGGGCGCCGATTCGAACACCGACCATGCCGCCAAATAGGAGACGTCGGACATGATGTTCTTCTATCCCGGCTGCGTGGACCTGTCGGAGCTGGGAACCGGGCCTCTTGCCCCGAACATGAAACATCCCGATGGAATCGGCGGATTGGATCCTCGCAAGCACGCATCGACCGAAGTCGGCGAGAAGAACGTCGATTTGGCCGCCGAGGCAATCGGCAGGAAGGCCGGGGAACTGCTGGAATCGCTGCCGAAAGATAAAAGGTCGTTCAGACTCAAATCCGTGAGTCCCGAACACTGGTGGATGATCTGAACATTCTTCGCCGCGATAACTTCGGATGCAATTTTCGACGGCGACTCGTCAGTCGGGCAGTCGCAAAATGCGGAAATCATCGAACCGGATCCAGTGCTCGGCATTGGCGGGGCCGTTGTAGCATTGTATGCTGACCTGGTCGTTACGCGGCGCCGGCAGCTTGCCTGTGGCCGCCGTTTGAAAATCGCCCTCGGCGTTCGGACGGAACTGGGCGATGAAATTACCGCTCGTTACGATTAGCCGAAGCTGGACCGTCTCGCTGGACATGGGCTTTCGGCCCGGGATGATGATCAGTTCCCCATTGACCAGCTCCTTAACAAGCTTAAATACCGGCTTGCCGTTATTATACCAGGTTATTCCAGCCTGCTCGTACTGCTGGGCAGGCTTGGTTGTATTGGTTACAGTCACGTCGATGGCGAATTTTCCGCCGCTGCGATCCGGCGCCCGACGGACCAAAGCATTCTTGACGGTAGGCGCCACCCCCGGCTCAACACGAATCTCCAGGGCACCCTGACGGATGCGCCATGCCTGGGGATTCTCACGCAGCCATGTCCAGCCATCTGCCATGTTGCCTTCGAAGCGTTCCTCAAAGAGGACGGCCTGCTGATCAGCTTTGCTTTTGATGATCGGCGTGATAACGATATTTCGATAATTGATAGCCGTGTGGTCGCCCTGCAGATAGATTGGCCCGGGCCTGAATTGATCCGACCACATCGCCCCGCCGGTGCAGCCAAGAAGCGGCTCGTTGTCGATAATCATCTTGCCGTTAAGCTCCACCGTCACGTGACGATTTAGCAGTGTGATATCCATTGTCTGCCACTGCCCGGCGGGCTTTTCAGCGCTCACAACAGGCGTAATCCGGCTGTAAATCCCGCCCATATTATGCGAATCGAGCCCCCTGCCGTAACTATTGCTGACCTGAACCTCATAGATGCCTCGCAGATAGACGCCGCTGTTGCCCCCCTCGGGAACGTTCACTTCCAATTTAAGATTGAAGTCCTCGAACTCGGCTTCGGTGCGAAGGTTGCCGTAGGAAATGTGGCGCCGGCCTTCCTTCTGCACCGGCCTGTTGATAAGAACCCCATCTTCAACCGACCAGCCATTCGTCTGGCGCGGATTCGTCAGCTTCCACCCGTCCAGATTGGTCCCGTTGAATAATACGATAGGCTTGCCGTATTTGGCTTTCGATATGTCCGGCTTAGGTGGCAAAGGAGGAATCCGCTTGCCGGTGAACTCACTCCGGCGAACGCCCTGGCCATCCGGGCGAGGAAGGATTTGTGTCAAAGACAGGTTATCGCCTGAGACTTTCGCAATAATCTTCTCCGTGTACTCATCCGTCCGGACCACTTTGCCGGTGGCGTCTCTGCGCTGAATCTTATGATCACGTTCGAGCCTGAGAGTGTCCCCATCCACTTTGGCTCTATCGACGGGAACTACACTTCCGCCGCCCCAAAGGATGCTCGCTTTCAAATCCCCATCTTCCTGCACAACACCCAGCCAGCCGGCCCCACCGCCGGGGATGGTCAACGCCCAATGCCCGATATAGGGATTGGCGGATTCAGCGGCAAAAATCGATACACAGCCTATCGATAAGACAAACAAAACCATGGCATAACAAATGCTTTTACTCATAAGAAGTACCCTTTCACAATAGTTGTTATAAAATTGACATACATTTCTTACGCTATCGGCGATGAGTTGTCAACCGGATTTCAATTCCGATAGAATAAATAACCCGCCTCGAAATTCTCCCAAATAATCCGTGACAAACAGACTTTCGTTTGATAAAACTAACCTTACGGATGCCGAACGAGGCGGTTATAATGCATCTGTTGGAAGAACTATATGTGAGATACGAAAGAACCTTAACGAAAGGTAGATATAAGTAAGGTGTCACCGGATTTCCCGACCGTGGACGATGATTCAGAATGCAAGATGGATGAGGATTCAAAACGCAAGTATGATGCATTGAAGTCGCTGAACGATCAGTATTGGGCTGAATTTCAAGAGAAAACCAGACTCGAATGGCGTCTAAGCTTTGGCTTATGGACTTCAATGGTCATGGCGATTGGCAGCATCTTTGCGGGAAAGGCTGCAGAGGTCGACATTGCTCGTCTAAAATGGCCAGCGGTATTTTTCTGTCTGGTTCCCATTGGGCTTCATTTCTGGTTCCTTTGGTGGATTCAACGAAAACTTCAAGCTATCCGTGGATACATAGCGACTCTCAGAAATGAGATGTGGGCACAGCTTCATCTTGATAAGCAAGAACACGCAAATCGCAATAGATTCAGACAACCTTCGTTCTATGTTCAACTCGGAATTACTTGCTTACTTGCTGCGATTTTGCTCGCCTCCATTTTCTACAGTATACCAAGAAACGTTCAACCATAATAGGTAGGGTGCGATGAATCGCACCAATAATTATTGTAATAGAACCAAGCCGGACTATGAACAATGGTTTCGTTCGGGCGGGACATATTTCTATATCATCATGACATTTAACCGCCAAAAGATATTTTGCAACGCTCATACCTTAAGGCTGTTTCTCTTGACTTGTGTGATCTGTTGTTTTAAGATGTATGTCAGATAGTATGAGGTATTTTAGAACAGATAAAAGTCGAAGGTGCGATTATGAACAGTGTATATACGGCTGTGACCAAGCAGGACAATGGCTGGTGGGTCGGATGGATCGAAGAAGTGCCCGGGGTAAACTGCCAGGAAAAGACACATGAGCAGCTACTGGAAACTCTTAAGGTAACATTGAAAGAGGCTCTGGACTTTAATCGGCGGGATGCTCTATCCGCTGTGGGTACGGATTTTCGTGAAGAGCAAATAGCAATATGAAAAGGAAGGAACTACTCCGGCACCTTCGCTCTCAAGGCTGTGAATTTATCAGAGAAGGGGCAAGACATTCCTGGTGGTACAATCCATCGTTAAACAAGAGATCGGCCGTTCCGAGGCACAACGAAATAATAGACGTTCTGGCAAAAAAGATATGTAATGATCTGGGAGTACCACCGTTGAAACAGGACAATCGTCCGGGCAAAATTGATTCTATATGCATGGGTGGAGTTGAAGGACTGGCCAATTAACTAATTCTCTGCGTTGCCAATTCAATTGATTTTGTTGAATCGGTGTTTATTAGTGTGCATTCGTGGTTCACTTGAAAAAACAAAGCCAATTTTTCGCTCCCATGCCGGCCAAAACAGTTGAAGATGGGCATGAGATTGACATATAATGCCACTCGGTTTTATAGGAGAGATCAACTATGCATTTGAATCGTCGCAATTTCGTTGAATTAACAGCCGGGGCAGGTTTATTGTCTATCCTGCCGGGCTGCAAGTCCACACCGGGCAAACCGCAAGCGGTTTCGCATACCCGGCAGGTCTCGCTGGAAGAACTGGAGAAAGCCGCCGAAGCGCCTGTGCTGCGGTTGGACGGCGTCAACTCGCCGCTGGTGATAGAGTCGATTGAGCTGCTGAAAAAAGGACGGGAGTACATCCTGCGTGTCAGATCGAAAGACGGTGCCGAAGGCGTTGCCGTAACTAATTCCAGGCCGGATTATTTAACCCCGATACTGAACAAGCTGGTGATTCCCTACTTCATCGGCAAAGACGCCCGGGACATGGAATCGCACTTGTTCGAAGCGTACCGTTTTCGCAGCAACTACAAGCTCCAGGGACTGGCGTTATGGTGCCCTATAGCCTGGATCGAGTTCGCCCTGCTGGACATGATAGGCCGGGTATCGGGCAAATCTATTGGCCAGCTCCTCGGCGGCGTTGTCCGGCGGCAAGTGGACTTCTACATAGCCAGCGGGCGCCGGGATTCGACGCCGGAAGAAGAAGTAGAGTATCTGGCCGGCCTGGTCGCCGAGACAGGCGCCAAAGCCGTCAAGTTCAGAGTCGGCGGGCGAATGAGCAAAAACGCCGACGCCATGCCCGGCAGGACCGAAAAACTCATTCCCCTGTCGCGCAAGATGCTGGGCGACGATATCGACATCCATGCCGACGCCAACAGCTCGTACGACCCGCCCAAGGCCATCGAAGTCGGAAGGATGCTGGAAGACATCGGCGCGGTCTATTTCGAGGAGCCCTGCCCCTTCGACCACTTCGAAGACACGAAAAAGGTCGCCGATGTTTTAACAATCCCCGTGGCAGGCGGCGAGCAGGAATACAGTCAGCGCCGTTTTCGTTGGGCGATTTACAATCGCGGCGTGGATATCGTCCAGCCGGACCTGCAGTATTATGGCGGGCTGATTCGTTCGACGCGCGTCGCGCGGATGGCGGCACTGGCGGGGATGCCGACGACCGTTCATATTTCGGGCGGCTTCGGATTCGTTTACATGCTGCATTTCGCTTCTTTCACGCCGGACATCGGCGCTTACCAGGAATATAAAAAGGGAACCGAGAGATACAGTAACTGGTTCGACCCGCCTTTGGAAATCAGGGACGGCTCCATTACCGTTCCAAAAGGGCCCGGCGTAGGTATTAAGGATATCGGAGAATTGCTCAAGGGCGCAAAACCGGTTACGTAGTGACGTTTATATTAAATTAGTATAACTTATGATATTCTGTCATTCCGGCCTTGAGCCGGAATCCAGAAACACAATAATGGATTCCCGCCTTCGCGGGAATGACAAAATGTGACAATTACTTTTTAGAAATAGAAGTAGGTTTGTATTGGCAGGAAAATACTAAAATTTCTCATGGGAGAACAGAGAATGTTTAGAAGACATAACTGGTTGAATTTGAGATTATTAATATTACCGGTCATATTGGCCGGGTGCGGACAGACTGCGTTTCATGTAGAGCTGGTGCCCACGAACCGGCAGCTCGAAGAGACCCGGATACAAAGTGACGCCGGTTTGTTCGTATTCGATAAAATCGCAATCATCGACGTTGACGGATTGCTCGCCAACAGGCGCAAAGGCGGCTGGATGCGCTCGGGCGAGAATCCGGTGAGCCTGTTCATCGAGAAGCTCGACAAGGCTGCCGCAGACCGGTCCGTCAAAGCGGTCGTCCTTCGTCTGAACTCTCCGGGCGGGACCGTCGCAGCCAGTGACATCATGTACCATTGCCTGCGGGAATTCAGACGCGAAACGGGAAAGCCCGTCATAGCCTGCGTGCTGGGCATTGGCTGCAGCGGCGCCTATTACATCGCCTGCGGCTGCGACGGGATCATGGCCCAGCCGAGCGGCGTGGTCGGCAATATCGGCACGGTTTTCCAGACGTTCAGCGTGGCGGGAACTATGGAGAAAATCGGCGTCAAAGCCGTTACCATAAAAAGCGGCGAGCTGAAAGATATGGCGTCACCACTGCACGATTTGAGCGACGAAGAGCACAAGGTCCTGCAGGGGATAATCGAACACCTTTCCGAACAGTTCTTCCAGGTCGTGCGGGAGGGTCGTCAAACAATCGACGAAAAGAAGCTGGCCGAGCTGACCGATGGACGGGTATTCACTGCTCAGCAGGCATTGCAGCAAGGGCTTATCGACAAAGTCGGTTATCTGGACGACGGAATCAAATGGGCCAAAGAAATAGCGGGCGTAAAGAAAACGCAGGTCGTCATCTATCACCGGCCGTCAAACTATAAGCCAAACGCATACGGCCTGGCGACGGCCAGCGCAGACGGCCTGGGGCCGATGGTCAACCTCGAACTGCCCGATTGGCTCAATGCAGGCGGGGCCCAATTTCTATACCTCTGGCAGCCCGCGGTCGAATAAACGCTGAAGGTGCCGGTCCCTTAGTTCGAATGTCACCCGGCATCAGGCAAGGCCCGGGCAAAATTCGCTTTGGCTTATGTATCGGTCTTATAGCCTGTTGGCAGTCCAGAGAATGGCACGATTTACCAGCAAGCGGTAGTTGCGATTCTCGTATGCTTTTGAGTCGTGTCCCAACTGGATCGTGCAGACCTTTGCCTTGCCGTATCTTCTTACCCAGCCGACGGTCTTATCGCTGGCGGCGTGATCGGTTGTCAGGAGGACTCGATTGCCCTGGTCAAACCAGCAGTATTTGTAGCCCTCGTCATGAATCGGAAAATCGCTCATACCCTCGGTAATCGGATGCTGTTTATCCACAACTCGGATCGCCATATCAATATCGTGCTCGTACGAACCGGCCTTGCACATAACACCATCTTCCATAGTATCCTTCGTGTAGTACTTGGTGCCGATTATCTTCTTGAACTCGGGCCACTCCTGGAACGAGCACATGGTATGATGCAGCGCGACGACTCCGACGCCCCGATCCAGCAGCTTGAGAAAATTCTTCCGCCGCTTTTCCGAAATCTGCTGGGTCATACTGTAGAACACGATCACATCATATTTCCAGTTGCTGATGTCCTCGAACAGCTCGCTGTGATCCTTCTGTATCGCCTCGGTATAAGTTATTTCCTCTATCGAATCCAGCATTTTAAAAAACGGCTCGCGTTCGAAACTGTGTCCGCCGGTAACGACCACCACCTTCAATTCTCCAGGATCGGCGGCGTTCAGCTCACGGATGCGGAGATTTCGCCAGCGGACCTGGTAAGGAAAAAATTTCCTGCCAAGCCCGTGGACCTGAAGGCCGATGATCCCTTTGGCATCCATCGAATCTCTCAGATCGGTACATGGAACGCCGTTGATCCACGTTTTGATAGAGCTGCCTTTACATTCGATTCGGTACTTGTTCCACTGGTCGTCCTTGAAGGCCTTGCCGGCGGCCGGATCTTCGCTCACATCAGCGAGGAAAAATCCTCGCCGGGCTTCGTCATAAATCCCGCCCGAGGTGCCGGTTTCCGCACTGGCGATTTCCACCTGATAGCCGTACACGCGATCCGGCGGAACCACACGCTGCCGGGGCCGGCCGTCAGGTCTTCTGAACATGAAGAACATCGGGTTCGTCGCAATCTGACTGCGAATCTGGACTCCGGAATTCAATTTAGGATCGCATTTGACCTCAAACTCCAGGATGAAATCTCCGTACTCTTTATTGGTACAAAGAAACGTGTTGGGACTGCCCTTGACGGCCGTGCCCACTATCGCCCTGTCCTCGACACGATACTTCGCATAGCCGCTATGAACGCTCCAGCCATTCAGCGTCTCGCCGTCGAACAAATCCATCCACTCACCGGCCATCGCACTGGTCGTAATCAGCGACAGCATCAAAATACTCAATAGCAGGTTCTTCAACATTTTCCCATGCTCCTTTCTAAAAAAGATGAATTCACATACCCCCCCTATTGTAGGCGGATCGTACAGGAACGCAAGTATTTCGGCAGAAATTTCGGTGCATAATCAGCCGGACTGACGCCAAAATGATGCTTGAAAATTGATTTTGACCAAATTGCTCCTCGAAAGTGTTGACAGACAGCGTAAAAAGTTATTATATTTCAGGCACTTATGGATTTTGCGCCCGTAGCTCAATTGGATAGAGTCGCGGACTTCGAATCCGAAGGTTGCAGGTTCGAGTCCTGCCGGGCGCGTTGGGATTAGAGCTGGTGTCACCCGGTGACATAGGCTCTTTTTCTATGCCTGACTTTGTCAATTACAAATTCCCTCCGGCGATAATTATTTCCACCGTCCTTCGGCAACATCCAGGATGCTAACATCGTCGCTCGGATCACGGGCAACAGAATTTACTCGACAACCAAACCTGAAATAGCAAACGTCAATAATTATCCCGTCACCATCAATGTGTGGCTGTCTTTAGTCTTTGAGCACAAAAATGTACTGTGCCCCTTTAATTTCCCCCGGAGAAGTTCAAAGAACTCTTCGGCGGATTACTGTTTCTTATTTTTTCGGCGGACCGTCATAATTTTGGAACAACTCGACGATCTTCGGCATAAAAGCATCGATATTACAAGGTTGAAGTCCACATCATCTCTCGATACGAAAAACTCATCAAACCAGGCCAGGTTCGCCTTCGTGTCTATAAGTTGCTGAAGCCTTGCCACGGCTGTATTATATTGCGATTGGTTCTTCGCGAGGAACGCCTTGAAATCAGTCTCTTTCACAAAGTCACGACAATTGTCAAGAAATTCACGAGCCTCATCGATCCGCCACCTGCCGTCAAGCGTGTCCGGCCTCGGCTCAAAAGGTACTATCTCGCCACAGCTATTAATATCCTCGATGTGCATAGCCATGCCCATAACCGCATCATAGCTGACCCCGCGAGTCTCACGCAGTTTTTTTGCCATTTTCACCGCCGGATGATTGCGATGCCCGGCGAAGTGCTCGTTAAGGTTCCCCATATATGGCTTTGACTTGCACTTGTTGTACTCCGGATTGCCGGCTAAGTGAAATACAACACTCATCAGCTCTACCCGTGGATCTATCGTAACCTTCAGTTTGGTCCGATCCTGCCGGGCTGCCACATTATTTGAGGCAGTCGCCCCGGCACTATCGATACTAAAAGCGAACAATAGTATTACCGGCAAGGCCTTAACTAAGATTTCCCATTTACACTTCACTTATGTACTCCTTAATTCAGAATTCCGGGGCCACCATACTTAATTCCAACTGATGCCTGCGTCCCAAAGCTCCGCAGTAATTCAGCCCACCCGCTGTCCTCTATCAAATCCGATCTTTATCAAGCACAACTCATCGAAAAATATATCGTACCACATAAATCCCAAAATAGGTAAACGTGTCCCGAATATTCCTACCCAAATATTCCATTCTTACCATAAACGCCTAAAACCGAAGCTGTAAACCAAATTAGAGTCAGCAGTGCTGTACCCAATGCCTACGATAAATTCTTTGATTAGAAGGTTGCCTCCAACAATCACATCAAGGAGAGTTTCCCCCTTCATTCCATCTTCAATGTAGTATTTATTGCTCCATACCGTAAACGTGTCATCGTAATATTCCCGGTATCGTTTTGATCGGATGAAGCCTAAGCCACTATATACATAGAAACGATCCGGAATTATAGAATATGTAACTCCACCATTGAATCCGTATATTACCTTATCACTATAACCCCTAAAATCGCTTTTATAGAAGTTTTCGGCTCTTGATTGAGACCAGTCGTACAATTCACCTTCTGGTTTATCTATAGAAAGCTTACCCCCTATAAAGAATCCGAACTTTTCTTTTCTAATGTTCATCATGTTCTCGAGGGCAGGTACTTCAGTTTCTGAATTTGAGTTGGGCAACATGAATATCTTTATTCCAAAAGTAGATGAACCTTCATATTCTCCGACAATATCTAAGATATCAATGCCCCATACGCACCGAGGACACAGAATAAAAGGGAAAGACAGTAATATTACATGTAATGCTTTCATGATATTTTCCTTTCGATTGACAGAATAATTATACAAGATTAAGTCAAAACTCATTTCCACATGGTTTACATTTAGAATAATGAGAACGTTCTATTCTTTCGTAAACCGGAAATACTCTTATCCACGATGTTCCGCTTCCGCCTTAATAGATAATAGGGATACTAGTATTGGTTCTTATTAGTGATCTTTTATGGTTTCCGCATAACATCGCAAGCCTCTCGGCACAAAGCAATTATGAACAAATTACGACGTTGCCGCTTCAGAGCTGTCATATCCGCTACATTCAATTATAGATGCTGTCTGCCTGTCGAGCAAGGAAGAAAAGGGGGGAAATGAAGATTGATTATTGATTATTGACGATTATTTTTTCTTTTTTTCTGCGTTAATCAGCGTTAATCCGTCTACGCCCAGAGGGGCTGCGCCGGACAGGTCCGCGGTTAATGAAAATGATTATTGATTAATTGACTCTTTCTCTGCGTTCTCCGCGGCCAGTCCAAGTTGCTCCAGGATATTCGCTGCTGTAACAGCAATTGTAGTGGCAAGGTACAAGTTTACGCAACTTTAACTGTCAAGAATTCTTTCAACCTTTCCCTGATCCACATCCATCACGTACTGAATTCCACTGATTTCTTTTGCCTCATGCGTTAAAGTTGCTATATCGTCCCTGGCCATATATTCCAGAGCAAACTTGCGACTACCAGCCATTAGTTGGCGTAAGCCCTGGGCAAGGCGTTCATAGTAGGTGTAAAGTCCCAGGGCACCGGTCGGGAGCTCTTCGAATTTTTTATCCCCAAGCTCCTTTCGGAGCATACTTGCGGTTACAAATATTTCGTCTTTCGAACTGCCGAATCGTTCGATATATACCGGTATCTGGAGTTCATTAATCGTGCGCCCAATTGTTTTACCTACCATCGCCGCGGCTATTGGGGCACGAGCCATTCCAATCAGCTTCACAAACGGTGCACCAAGAGCAAGCCCTTTGAAGATTTGGTCTTCGAAAACAAAGCCGCCGGCTAAAGCCAGCGCAGGTAGATACTCGCCCTTGTCGGCAATGTGTTTAGCATACTGATACAAAAGCGAGTGCAAGTGCACGGGAGGAATGCCCCACTCATTCATCATCCGCCAGGGGCTCATACCGGTGCCGCCACCGGCGCCATCGACAGTTAGAAGGTCGATTTTGTACCGCGAAGAAAACAAAACCGCCCGCGCCAGGTCCGCCGGACGATATGCTCCTGTCTTGAGAAAGACGTATTTGGCACCGGCGTTACGCAGCTCCTCCACCCGTTTGGCAAATGATTCCTCGGTTACCATCCCCACCCTCGAGTGTCTCTCAAATTCTTTGAACGCGCCTTGTTCAAAAGCCTTGATAACGACCGGGTCAATAGGGTTCGGCAGGACTATATAGCCTCGCTCATACAACAGTTGGGCTTTTTTGAGATCCGTGATTTTCACTTCCCCGCCGATATCCTTGGCACCCTGGCCCCACTTTAACTCCACGCATTCGACTCCGAGCTTCTCGATAGCATATTCCTGTGTTCCCAGTCGTGTATCCTCAACGTTTGCCTGCACAATAATAGCGCCGTAACCGTCTCTCTGATGATCTTGATAGAGCTTTACACGGCGTTTAAGGTCGGCGGTATCGACCACCCTGCCGCTCTTGATAACGGATTCCGGATCCATTCCAACAACGTTCTCACCAATGGTCAGGCCGGTTCCTGCCAAGGCAGAGCCAATGGCCAGGCCTTCCCAGTTGTTCTTGGCGATGTTTGTCGAACCAATCCCTGGAATACCCCACGGATAGCGGAACTTTATTCCCTTATCATGACCAAAAGCAACTTCCAGATTGACGGCCGGAAAGATAGCCTTGTCGCTGTCGGCCTCTATTCCATGAGCGCCAACTGCGGTTCCCATTATATTGAAGTGCGAATAGTCGACCGGATAGGTTTTCTCGGCGGCGGTGGTTATCACACCGAAAGGTTGGGGATAAATAACCTCGTGGCCGCGGTAAGCACTCTTGCCTATCTCACACATACCGATACAGCCGTCCACACATGTAACACACATACCCGAAGCGGGTACAACTGAACCTTCGGTCCGGTTCTTCGTCAGGGTTGCCGCCGAAGCGTTTATCTTTGAAAACGTAAGTGACATTTTATGTGGCTCCTATACTTTTATTAGTCTTTCTTTATCTCGCAAGCTACGCATGGACTCATGTAGCACATCATATCATTAAACTGTTCTTTCTCGAGGCAGGGCGGGGTCAGATTCGCACAACCTCCACAGATTGCCTTTTCCGGCTCGGTATATGTGCATCGAAGCTGGCAGGCCGGGCACACATAGATACATCCGCCACACAGCCGGCAAACATCCGACTTAATATCAAATGGCGTGCCGATACTTCTGTTCTCACCTCGTCCTCTAAAACCGATAGCCTTGGCCATCATTTGCTCTTCACACATACGTACACACAAGCCACAGAGGATACAATCCTCGTGCTCCTGCTTGAAACGCTGCCGGCGTATTCCGTGCGCAGAAGCAAGGTCCTGGATTACTTTGGATTGGGGACAAGAAGCCAACAGCAGCTCCAATACCATTCTACGTGCCTTTTGCACTCTTTCAGATGCTGTGCGCACGCGGAGTCCTTCCTCGGCAGGATAAGTGCACGAGGAAACCAATTTTGCTTTTGCTCCTTCTCCAATCTCAACCACGCAAAGACGGCAGGCCCCATAGGGTGACAATCCGTCCATATGGCACAGGGTTGGGACAGGAAATCCCAGGAATCTTGCGGCTTCCAGCAGTGTGCTGCCCTTATCGACTGAAACCTCCAAACCGTTGATTTTCAATGTAATCATGCCGACTTTTCCTCCACTGCTACGCATTCGGCTTCTTCATTTTCCGTTCGCTGAGTGAACTCCAGATCGCACCTCAGACATCTTTGGGCTTCGTGGATCGCCTGTTCGACAGTCAATGCCATCTCCACTTCTGCAAAGCTCTTCTTTCTCGATTTGGCGTTGAGTGTCGCGGGTTCTACTCTTTGGGCATCTTCAAGCTCTTCATCGCTAACCACAGCGGGTTCTATGAAAACCGAAGGCAGCTTTAACTCGGGCGGCTTAACAAGCTCTTTGCCGTGAAGATATCGATCTATAACTGACGCCGCTTTTCTGCCTGCGGCAATGGCATTAACAACGGTATTCGGCCCCGTCACCAGGTCGCCCCCGGCGAACACACCTTTACGATTGGTTTGAAGAGTTTTTGCATCAACCCGTAATCTGCCGCCTTTATCAAGCTCCAAACCCATAGAAGCAAGACAATCGCTATCCGGACGTTCGCCGACAGCTACTATCAGGGTATCCAGTTCAATAGTGAACTCAGTACCAGGTATTGGAACAGGTCTGCGCCGGCCGCTTGAGTCAACGTCACCCAGTTTGTTCCTGATGCACTGGATATCAGCCAGGCGTCCATTTCTCGCATCTATTTTTACCGGCTCGACGAATGTTTCTACTTTCACACCCTCTGCCTCAGCAGCTCTGATGTAACGTATGCTTGTTGGTGAAACCAATGTTTCAAGCCTTATTCCTTCCTCAAGAGCTGCCTCGATTTCTTCTGCATAAGCAGGCATTTCCTGGGCAGTACGTCGATATAGCAGTGTTACACTTTTAACTTTTTTCTGACGCATAGCCACTCTTGCGGCATCTACGGCAGAATTGCCACCGCCAATGATACCCACATGCCCCTTAGCCATTTCCTCGCCTCTCAGGTTAAATGCCTTAAGGAATTGCATTGATGGATAAATCCCTTCAGTATCTTCCCCTTCAAGTCCCAAACGCCAGCTTTTATCCGCCCCTATTGCCAGGAAAACAGCCTCGAAACCATCCTCGAATAATTCGTCGATGGTTATATCCCGCCCGAGGGCGGTCCCGCACTTGATAGTGATGTTTTCATCAAGGAGCGTTTTTATCTCCTTACGTGTAACATCCAGGGGGAGGCGATAGGCCGGTATACAGCTAATAAGCATTCCACCCGGCTCTTTATCTGCTTCGACGATCGTCACTTTGTAGCCGAGCAGAGAAAGATAATGAGCGGCCGAAAGGCCGGCAGGCCCCGCACCTACAATCGCTATCCTGTGAACATCCTTGCCCCGGCGAGGAGTTCTGACAGGTTTATAAACCGAGGGATCAACACGGTCTGTTATAAATCTCTTCATTGCCCGGATAGCAATAGCCTGGCCGCCACTGATAGCGATATTACACTTGTTTTCGCACTTGCGACCGCAAACCCGAGCGCAGACCGATGGGAACGGATTGGAATGCCGAATTATTTTGTAGGCTTCTTCGTATTTACCTTTTTCAATTAGAGCAACATAACGCCAAACCTCGGTGTCCAGAGGGCAAGCAGCCTGGCAGGGCGCACCCACTATATCTCTGCACACGAAAGCATCGCACTTTTTATCAATAACGTGTCGATGATATTCATCGCGGAAGTAGCGCAGGGTGCTCATAACAGGATTCGAGGCCGTCTGCCCCAGACCGCACATCGTCGTATCCTTCACGACCTCCGCTAATTCTTTCAGAAGGTCTAAGTGTTCAAGTGTCCCTTTGCCTTTTGAGATATCATCGAGAATCTCGTACATTCGTTGCGTGCCTTTTCGGCATGTGAAACACTTGCCGCAGGATTCGTCCTTCAGGAAATTCATAAAATATCTGGCGACATCCACTATACAGGTATTTTCATCCATAACAATCATGCCGCCCGAACCCATAATCGAGCCGGCATCGGCCAGGGTTTCGTAATCAACGGACAAATCGAACTTCTCGGCGGGAATGCAGCCTCCGGAGGGCCCACCCGTCTGGACCGCCTTTATCTTGGCCTTGCCTACCGAGCCGCCGCCGATATCGTAGACAATCTCCTTGATAGTCATTCCCATTGGTACCTCGACAAGACCGGTATTCTTGATTTTGCCAACCAGGCTGAATATCTTCGTGCCGCTATTTCCCTGGGTGCCTATACTCGCATACTTCCTGGCTCCAAGTCTGAAGATAAGCGGAATGTTCGCCCAGGTCTCAACGTTGTTGATTGCCGTAGGTTTGCCGTCAATACCTTTCTGTATGGGGAATGGAGGCCTCTGGCGCGGCTCACCCATCTTGCCTTCAATAGAGCGTATCAGCGCAGTCTCCTCACCGCACACAAATGCGCCGGCACCCTTGACCAGCTTGATATCAAACGAGAATCCGGTTCCGAGAATATTCTCTCCCAGAAGACCGAGTTGTCTTGCTTGTTTTAGAGCGATATTCAAATGCTTAATAGCGATTGGATATTCATTGCGAACATAAGCTATACCTTCCGTAGCCCCGGTCCCATAGGCACCGATTATCATCCCTTCGATGATACTGTGAGGATTCCCTTCGAGCACGCTGCGGTCCATATAAGCACCGGGGTCGCCCTCATCGGCATTGCACACAAGGAATTTGCCGCGGCTGCCTGGCTGTTTTGCCAGCAGCTCCCATTTCAAGCCCGTGGGAAAGCCGCCCCCGCCGCGGCCGCGTAATCCGGAACGTTTGACCTCTTCCACCACCCAGCCGGGACTACCTTTAGTTAGAACTTTTGCTAACAGCGAATATCCGCTGATTTTAAGATAATCATAAATGCGGATAGGATCTACTTTCTCGTTACAAGCAAGAAGCCTGCGAACCTGTTTATTGAAAAAGGGTATATCATCCTGCTTCTCCACCGGCTTGCCGGTTTCCGGGTCCACAAAAAGAATATCTGTAAGCACTTCGTCTCTTGCTGCGGCCTCGACAATACGTTCCATCTCCTTAAGGCCGACCCTCGGGTAAAAAACCCGGCGGGGTTCGACAAGCACAGAGGGCTCCATTTGGCAGAAACCGTGGCATCCGGTGATACGGAGATGGACTTTTTTGGCCACGCCTTTTTTCAGAATCTCGCGCTTGGCCACACGGATAAGGTCACCGGCTCCACTGGCCTGACCGCATGTCCCTGTGGGAATAACTATGCAGGGAATGCTTTCATCAGTGGCATCAAGAAGCGCCTTCCGTAATTTCTTTAGCTCATTTATAGAAGATAATCTTAACACTTTGTCGCCCCTTGGAAACCTCACTGCTTTCACAGTGACAAGCTTTTACCTGAATAAGCAGGTTTAGACCAACCGGTTTCACCCGGCACTATCTTAGTCAAATCAAATCCAACAGATGATTCTTACACCCGCGACGCGAACATATCTGCACGATACCCCCGCCGTCTACGAGCATCGGTACCATTGGCGCGGCACATACCGAGCAATCCAGTGTGCTGGGAAACTCCACACCACAATGCGGGCAAAGAAAGCTAACCACCAAGCCTGTGGAGACCTCAAACTCCGAAGCAAAATTGTAACTGCCATACAGACAGGAAAGTCTTAGCCAACCTTGCTTGTGGTCGGAGGATATGGTTACACAGATTGATGGGTGCCCGTCAATGGCAAATGTCTCGTCTTTCAGACTACGATTACAATGGGGACAAATCACATGGAGAGGGAAGATTCGTTCATCCTTTTCTATATGGAGTTTGCCGAATCCATTCCGGGCATCATCTAATAATTGACTAATTCTCGATTTTCTGACTTGCGAGAAGTAATGGCCGTCGATAACAACAACCGGCCCGATAGCGCAGGCCCCCAGACAGTTCACTGTTTCCAGTGTAAATTCCTTATCCGCCGTCGTCTGGCCGGCCTTGATTGCCAATTGCCGCTCTAACTCTTCGACAATCCGGGGTGCGCCTCGAACGTGGCAGGCTGTACCAAGACATGCACAGATAAGATGCTTACCTCGAGGCTTCAAACTGAACGAGCGATAGAATGTGGCAACACCATATACATCAACCAAAGAGCAGCCTGTCTCATCGCTCGCTATTCTTAGTGATTCTTCGGGAAGATAGCCATATTCAGCCTGAATTTCTTCGAGAATGGCAATAAGTCTGCCCTTGTCCTCAGTATGCTTTTCCAGGATTCTTAAGATGTCGGTCGAATTCACTTATCAAGGTCCCCTTCATTTGTGTAAATATTGTCTTTATTTGAGAACTCGCAGTAGTCTTATCTTATTCTATCGGTACTCCTCACAATGCCAGACGCCTCCTTCGGGTTTTGGGAAGGCACAGTTCTTGCGGTCCTCACAATCGCTGCAAAGTCCGATGAATTTCATTGAATCTTTGTCGAAAGCATCAGGCCCTGTCACTAACGGCTGACCTTTTCTAGGCGATATGATCGAAGGGGTTGTTTCAATCTCGAACTCTTCACAATAAAAGGCCGGCTTGGCAGGGTCCCGCGGAAATGTACAGGATGAGGCATTCCTGCAACTCATACAAAGCCCAAAATATCTCATATTTTCCGGCATATCTTAATTCCTTATTATGCGCTTCGTGATTACATGAAATGAAGCAAAAACCGTACCACCTGTCGAACAATAGAAACATATTGACATTTACGTTTGGCTTAAAAGCGAAGCAACGAAAGAATTCCGCAGCTAATTGAATAGAATAAAGGTATTTAACGAAATAATTCTTTTGATGCAATCGAGTTTATTACGCTGCTGTACACATTTACAAGTGGTACACAAGTGGGGAGATTTGGGCCGCCGGGGAGAAATTACCCGGTAGCGAGAATTCAGGATGGAGCCTTCTCGGCCCTTTTGAGCTTTTCACGCAGGGTTTTGCGGTCGATGCCGAGTATTTCCGCAGCCCTGGTTTTATTGCCGTCCACGCTTGCCAGAACATTGCTGATGTATTCGTTTTCCAGTTCGGCGAGAGTTCGGGTGAATCCCGTGTTCCGAAGAGCTGAAAAACGCATTAGAGAAGGCAGGTCTGGAACTTCTATAAGGTCCCCATCGGTCATTACTACAAGGCGCTGGATTACGTTCTCTAATTCTCTTACATTTCCCGGCCAATTATAACTCCGGAGACTTTGCAGGGCTTCATCGGAAAATCTGGGCGTTCCCTTACCTGATTCGGCTGCAAACTGGGTTAGAAAATGATGAGCAAGTAATAAAATATCGTCTCCCCTTTCTCTCAGAGGCGGAATAATAATCGTAATGACGTTAAGGCGATAAAATAAATCTTCACGGAAAAGCCCCTTCTTTACCAAGCCCTGCAAATCCTTGTTAGTTGCAGCCAAAATCTTTACGTCAACTTTCCGCGTTCGGGTTGAGCCGACCATACAAACTTCTTTATCCTGGAGTACACGGAGAAGTTTGACCTGCATCGCCAGACTCATATCGCTGATTTCATCGAGAAAAATCGTACCTCCATCAGCAGCATGAAAAAATCCTGCCCGCGATTCGGTTGCTCCTGTAAAAGCTCCCTTTACATGCCCAAACAATTCGTTTTCAAGCAATCCCTCGGGAATGCCCCCGCAATTGACCGGCACAAACGTTGCCGAGGACCGGACGCTGCTGTAGTGAATAGCTCTGGCCGCAAGCTCCTTGCCCGTACCACTTTCCCCGGTAATGAGCACAGTGGCTGACGCAGACGATGCTTTACCTATGGCAATGAAAACCTCGCGCATTCCTTCGGATCTCCCGATAAGTCCTTTGTGTGCGGGAACTGCCTGGTCTGGTTTAACACGTCCGGACCTGCGTACCCTCGCCTTGTCCAAAACACGCTCAACGGCAGACAGTAGCTCAGTGTCAGTGAAAGGTTTGGCTAAAAACTCCTCGGCCCCGGTTTTGACAGCCTCTACTGCTCCCTCAATCGATGGATAGCCTGTAATCATCATAACCTCGGTATCTCTGAAATTTTCGCGAATATGCCGCACCAGATCCATGCCACTGACGTTGGGCATCTTAAGGTCGGTAACAACCAGATCCAATCGCGTCTGCCCGAGAATTTCAATTGCCCCAGAGACGCCGGGTGCCGTGAAAACCTGATAGCCCGCTGCTGTCAGATTTCGCTTTAGAACCTCCAGTGTGCTTGCAGAATCATCCACTATCAAAATGTGTTCTTTTGCGGCAGACATATTAAACACTCTCCTCCACATCTTCCGGCTTTGCCAACGGTAATTGAATTTCGAACCGAGTGCCACAGCCGTGTTCGCTCTTAACATCAATCGCACCACCGTGGGCGGTAACAATTCCATATACAACAGGCAAACCCAAACCAGTTCCATGACCAACATCTTTTGTCGTGAAGAACGGGACATAAATTTTATCAAGAATCTCCTTGCTCATACCAGTGCCCGTATCTTTTACAATCAGATAAACGTTATGATCGGAAAATCGCGTCTGAACTGTGATCTTGCCTGTTCCCGGCATTGACTGCAAGGCATTTACAACCAAATTGACCAGAAGCTGGTTCAATTGCCCCGGATCTGCCGTAATTTCAGGCAGGTCCGGCGAAAGCAGACGAATAAGTTCTATACCTTCCCTGGCACATCGAGCTTCGAAAAAATAAAGCCCATCCTGCACTACCTGGTTGAGATTGACTTGCGTTTTGTGAGACGGAGTTTGTCGTGCAAAAACCAGAAGCTTCTGGATAATCTCTCGTGCGTGCAAAGAAGCTGTTTCGATTTTTCCAATGTCCTGCTCGGCTGAATCCGGAAGCCCCGGACACTTCTTTGCCAACTGCGCAAAGCCGAGAATATTTCCCAGCGGTTCATTTAGTTCATGAGCCACACCCGCGGCGAGCATCCCGATTGTCGCAAGCCGATCGGCATGAAGAAGCTGATTATGAAGTTTCAGTTTCTCTTTCTCTGCCTGTTTCCGTTCAATAACTAAAGCAACCTGCCTGGCTACAGCGTTAATTAGATTGCGTTCTTCCTTGAGAAACGGACCCTCATCAAGATCGGGCTTTTCCTCTACATAAACCAGCTCAATAATTCCCCGCGGCATACCTTCGGCAATAATCTTCGCCGTCTGCTTCTGACGGCACTCACAGAAGCCCTGGGTCGCATAGGATATTCCATCCAAAATTATTCTCGCGAAAGCGGTCTCGGGGTATTGCCAGGCAGGAGGAAGAAGTTCAACAATGCCCTGGATGGTTTCTTCCAGCGATATATCCGGCTGCCCGGCTATCTGAGCAATCCCGTAAAGACACGTCAACTCCTTGACTCGCTCGGTCAAAGCCGCCTTTGCGGAGTATGACAACTGCTCATCTACCATCAGTACCCTCACATGTTAAGTAGAATTACAAAGTAAGGATTGTTCTTAGTTCTATCTATATTCGGCCATTATATTTGTATTTATGAAGATTTGTCAAGTTTCACAAAGGCTCATCAGATGTTAAAGCGCATTTTCGTCGATAGCAATAACCAAAAGAATTATTGTCAGCTCGTCGGTTATCTGGGGCAACCGATTCATGGTCCGTTAGTCTTGTTCCGTAACGCATTGCGGTGAGCTATGACTTGACATCCCGTAAAACGAACCAGCTCTGCCGCAAAGCCGGCGTGGTCATCATGATGATGAGTCAGCAACAGGTACTTTATTTGCTTCATCCGGATAATGCATAGGGGGGCTGGACAAATCGGCTCACTGGGGTTGCCTTGAGAGAAAAATCGTTTGGGCAGAGGCGTAAATTTGGGCAGGCGGGGGGAAATTTTCGCCTCTGGGGCCCCGAACGATTTTTCTCGGTCGCTCCGAACATCGAATGTACCTGCGCATTATACGTAAGAACCCTTTATTTCTGAGGCCGCTATCCCTGTCCTGGCAAGCTTCTTCTCAAATTGAGCGTAATACCCGGGATAATAAACGTCAATCAGCAAGTAGCCGCAAGTACACTTCAGCAGATAGCACCGAGTCCAACCAAGTTTCAAGCTCAGCATAGCTTGATCAGTCACAGTATAGGGCTTTTTGCTCATTCTATCGGCCAGCCGCCGTGGGTTATAAATCTATTTCCTTTTTCACTCTTGACGGCGATTGAGTTCACTAAAGATAGATCGTTGCGATTCCTGAATAAAGAAGCCGGTCCTTTTGAGCAGTTCTTCGTACTCAACTTTCGACAATAACACAAATTCACTCAAATGTCCCTTCACATCCTTATCCCAGTAATTATCATAATCAAGCTCTTCCGGATTCAGGTCTTTTACAAGCAGCGACCCAAGGGTGGAATGGCAAACGCTCAGACGTCTTTGGATAATCCTTCCACATAGCTGCTGCATTTGGGACATTCTATGAATTCCCCTTTCGAACCTTCCGGGACATGAATTGTCTCATTGCAAATTGAGCATACAAGAGTGACCGTCCCGGAACCTTCAGCAGACCCTTCCTGAAGAGTGGGAATGACAATTAGCTTCTTACATTTTGGGCATTTCCCTTTTTTGCCGGCGTGAATCTGAGCGGCTCGAATCCTCTGGCCGCAACTCTTGCAGTGGAATTTTATCTTGGGCGACTTATCAGGTATAACTCTAATGCTTTTGCACTTGGGGCATTCCATTTGCCTGCCGGAGAGCTGGTCCTGGACAGTGATTTCCTCACCACATAATTTGCAGACAAACCTAATCATAACCGTAAGGCCTCCGATTAAGCACAGGGCCGGCACTGGCGGGTATCTCTACCTTACTAATATAACACATCTAACCTGAAATTGCTATGGTTTCGTTTGTCAAGAAAGGCTGAGCGTGGAATTGTGCAATAATCTCCGCCATTCCTTATTTCCTAAAATATCTCTTCGTGATGCAAATCTCGCGGAAATGTGATTTTAGCACTCCAGATATAGAGAATCAACCAAATTCTCCATGACAACTATCCTAATAATTCACACACTCCCAGCCCTCATAACAAGCAGCGTTTCTCAGCCCAAAATATTGATGACCTTTTCCATTTTTTAGAATTTTTTGGTTCTTACGTATAATGCGCAGGTACATTCGATGTTCGGAGCGACCGATTGGGACCGGCTCGTTTTACTGCATCTAAGGTTTCGGCCTGTCTAATGCGTACCAGACGACGATGCCCTCGTCCCCGCCGATCGTATAGGAGTAGCAGTTAAGGTTCTCGTGCCAAATGCGACGAACCGGTTTTGCGTCGTTAGGCGTGCCTTCCACGGGGTCACCGTTTTCATCTACGGGATAGGCAAAGAAGGCTTCTTCGTCATCGTACTCCCAGTCTGAGTCATTTTCGAATTCGCTTTTCGTGATCGTATACACGGGGATGCCTAACTCCTTGTGCACGAAGCGGTGCACGGACTCCAAGTTCGGGTCGCTCTCACTGTCCCAGGCACGGAACGCAATACACTCATATGTCCAGTCGTCAGGTACTGCCGAGTTAGGATTGTAAAGAAGCGCGTCCCTTTCTGAGGGAACAGGATCGCCTCTGTCTCGAAATTCCTGATACCTTTGAGATTCAGATTCATATTTGTCGAGCGTATAGAAGTACCGCGAGTCAGACGACCGGAAGCAATAGATGGGGCAGCTTAGCGACTCAGGCTCTGGCGTCAGCAGAAAGTCCCTCTTGGGGTAGCTTGAGTCTGAACACACCCAAACGTGAGGATAGTCCATGAGGAAACCATCCGCTATCACAGTGACGGGATCATAGTCCCTGCCTAAAGTCAACGGTACATACCTCACGCCGGCGGTGTTCGTGTAGAGTGGGTCACCTCCGAAACGGAGTCTGGCATTATTAGCGTTACCTATCGGCGTACCATCGCAAATATCTCGCACAGTCGCCTTGAGCAGTAATTGCGTAGTCCCTACGTTTGCGCCCGTGAGGAGAACACCATCCCCCCAGAAGACCTTCCCGGCGGATTCACCGGGTGAAGTTGCAAAGAGCTTCAGGCTATTGCCAGGGGTCGAATTCTTTCGGTCACCCACGCCGAGGGAAATCGTCTCGACGGCGGTCAGATCCACGCCGGCATTTCTGAACTCACTGAACAGGATGGTCCACTCTTGCCAGTCGGCGGCCAAAACCGCATTGGGATCCGGGTGATACACCACCCCGACGTTGTGGTACATATCTTCGACCGCAACGTACAACGGGGCCAGATCATTGCTGGGCTGGTCTACACCGACATCTTCGACCTGCCACTGGCTATAAACGTCGCCGGTTGTTTGGACATTGGCGAAGTCATAGGTCCGCAGCTCGCCTTTGGCATGGGAGGTCACGCATAGGCCGATGAACACCTTCGGCTTCCACATCTCGATGTCCTCCTTCTCGCCCTGCTGCGTCCAGTTGACACCATCTTGTGAGAGATAGCCCTTCAGCTTATTGTGGATTCGCTCGATTCTCACCCAATAAGGGGGCGATACTTCAGGTATCGGGTTGTGCGCCGACTGTGAATCATCATCGGCGCTGCGCCGCCACTGGAAGGCACCGCCGCCGCCAGCGCCGCCGGTCAGAACCATCATGCCGTGTGTCGAGCCGGCGTCGAGGCCTGGACGAATCATGACACCGCCCTTGGCCCAGGCGCTGGAGCCCGTGCCATTGCTGAGGACGCGCGCCGTAATCGAGCCGTTACCGTTGAGGGTCTTATAGACGAAGCGGAACTCATCGGAAGTACCCCAGATGTCTGCACCGGCACCGCTCAAGACAACGTCGCCCCTATGTGTCTCTCTAAACTTGGGCGGTTCACCGTACACGTAAACCGTCAATGCGCTGGCACCGTCAACTGTCCAGTCCCAAGGTGGCGAAAATGTACAGTCAGCCTGAGAGAACGGTGAATCCATGTTGTTGTAATACAGCGGCATTGACTGCTTGCCGCTGTGGATGATCGTTCTCTCCATGAGCGTAGAGTACGGGGTGCCCGGTGTATAAATGTCATGGCCGATTCTAGCGCCTCCGGTTGGTGTCCATCGCTCGGCCGGGTCAGTGTAGTCATCGAAGTCGTCAAGCACGGAGATGAGATCGGGGCGGGCCGTCGTAAAGCTCCAGATGTTACCTTGGTGGATGGTCCCATCCGCTTCGATCTCATCGACCTGCCAGTAGTAAGTGGTGCTGTATTCAAGGGCTCCAAAATCATAGCTGGTTTCTGTCTGGCTGCCTATGAACGCCGGTGGAATGCTGGTGCCGAAGTACACGGAGTGCAATGCCGCACCGAAACCTTCTGTCCAGCTAAGGGTCGCATTAGGATCTATGAACTTGGCGCCATCAACCGGATTGGGATTGTAGGCGGTTTCTCTATCACCCTGAACCGAGAAACTCCAGACACTGCCTTCGTAAACCATCCCATCCTCTTCGACCTCGTCGATCCGCCAATAGTAAGTCTTGCCCGGCTCGAGCGGGCCGGGATTAAACCATGTATCCGGCAACATGTCCATGGACACACTCGGGTCGCCAGACGCTACGAGCGCTTCGTCCGTACCGAAGTACACATCGTGAATAATCGCCCCCTCGCCGGCCGTCCAGCTAAGCACAACATTAGGATCTATGAATCTGGCGCCGTTAGGCGGGTTGGGATCATGGGCGGTTCGATGTGGAGGTGGCTCCGTGATTGTGACTTGTGTGCTACTGGTATGCCCGCCATGAGACAGCTCAAATACAACGTAATACGTGCCCACTGGGTAGGAGTCCGGACATGTAAACGGGTAGACACCCCAGCCGATGCCTTGGGACTGGTTTGGGTCTATATAGTCTATGAGGAAGGTCCCGCTCCAGAGTACCGCGCCCCCAGGACTTGTGTCTTCGGACAAGTATACAGTGCATCCAGGATACCACGCTGTCTCATCTCCCACGTTCCAGGCCCAAAAGCTAGGCTCTAAGTCCCGGCCATTTACAGAGCAGGAGGCGCCATATCCCTCGAGTCTGGCCTGTGCGAGGCCGATCGCCTGAAATCCGAGTGCCAAAACAAAGGAAGCCAAACAAGTTGATTTTCTACACATGATTTTTCTCCTTTCCATGAACTTCTGAGTCATAGCTGCCTTTCTTCGGTCAAACACCTAATCGTTTCACTCAAACCCGCATTACGCAGGATTTCTTCACACAACATGCCCGGGGAAACAAGTAGAATCCGCTCATCGTGTTCCGGAAACCGCACCCATGATTTGAAGGTCGCATATATTGGTTGATATCATCGACATGGGTTACGCGCCTCCGATCCCTGGACACCCAATCGTCTCAATGCTCGCCAATCAAATACACAATAACGGCATTCGACGAAAATCGCAACTACAAAATAAAAAATGTTACACTTGCCGGAACTGCTGCGCATTTGTGCACCTGCCGGTTATGACGGCGGACGTCGTATTTTGGGTTCTTACGTATAATGCGCAGGTACATTCGATGTTCGGAGCGACCGAGAAAAATCGTTCGGGGCCCCAGAGGCGAAAATTTCCCCCCGCCTGCCCAAATTTACGCCTCTGCCCAAACGATTTTTCTCTCAAGGCAACCCCAGGGAGCCGATTTGTCCAGCCCACCTATGCATTATCCGGATGAAGCGTATTTTGACCCTGACTGAGGTATCGTGTCTCGGCAATCATACTGGCGAGTCTGTCTGCTATAAAGTCTTTTGATATAGGAACTTACAAAATGACCACTACGTGATCTTTGTTCTTCCGGAAGCCTTTTCTTATCAAGGCCCAATTGTCATTTTCTTGGCCATATTCATGGACAACGATGTCATCTGTAGCGGCCGGACATGTGTAGAAATTTCTTAAATTGGACTTGCTTTTTGGATAGGGCAATCGTACGATAGAAAAGTTTTGCGGAACGGACGCCAACTTTGTGAGATCATTCTCCTATGTGTGCTGTGGCAGTTACCATAGTTTTATGGTCGAGGCTCCCGTTTCAACGCTCTGGCCATAGAGTTGGCTCGTCCCAGGACGGGACAGGGCGGACGCTGGGTTGGATGATTCGTGCCGAACGAGGGAGGTTGACACATGTTACGAGAAGACCTGCATAGTAAGCAAATGAAGCTGCTACTAACCAGTAAAACGCTTATGCTGATTTTCATCGTGTGTGCTACTTTCGCACGCAGCCTGTGCGCCCAGGTGCGAACAGAGATTCCGATTGCGCCGGAGCCGGTGGGCTCCGGGGCGCGGGCGTTGGGGCAGTCGGCGTTCATTGCGGTAGCGGATGATGCGACAGCGGCCTCGTGGAACCCGGCCGGCTTGATAAACCTGGAAAGGCCGGAAGCCTCTTTCGTCGGTGCGTGGAAAACCATCACGAGCGACCCCTCATCGGCAGACAACAATATATCGTACATTGGGGACAACTGGGGCCTGGGGGAGATCAACTTCATGAGCTATGCACACCCTCTACAGGTTGGGAATACAGATGTGGTCATATCGGTCAACTACCATCAGGTTTATGACTTGGGACTCGAACTCAACAGGACAGATTTCAACTTTATGACCCACGAAAAGAAGAGTCGAAGTGAGGGCGCGATCTCTGCTTACTCATTAGCAGGTGGGCTATCTATACCTTCTAACCCTGAGATCACGATTGGCGCGAGTTTCAACTGGTATACTCAAAGTCTCCTTAACGACTACGTCCGGCAGGTCAAGACGACAACGCAGTGGTTTGATGAAAAGGGCTTACTCATGGCATCCAGTACAATGATAGAAACACTTGATGACTTTCGCGGGCATAACTTTACCTTCGGACTTCTCTGGGACGCGTATGAAAGGCAAGAGAACCTGTTGACCCTTGGCCTGGTTTGCCATACACCTTTCACCGCCGAAGTGGAACAGGAAATCGCCGATACAACGAAATCTACTCCAGACATCGGTCGTCTGGAGATAGATTTCCCACTTTCCCTCGGAGCGGGTGCGAACTATCGGTTTTCGGACTCGCTCAGTATGGCGTTTGACGTGCAATGGACGGACTGGTCTGAATTCAAACATGAATATGCCTATGGCACATCAACCCCTAATGATACACTCGCCTTTCGGTTAGGGGGCGAGTACCTGTTCCTCGAGGGCGCCAGGGAGTCGGTTCTTGCATGTCGAGGCGGGGCATTCTATGAGCCGCGTCCGGTATGGGATGACATACTGCCGGTCTACGGTCTCAGCGCCGGCCTTGGTTGGACCATGAGGGAGAAGTTCAGCCTGGATTTCGCGTACCAATTCCGTTGGGGAGAAGAGGACCTTACGGTGCGCAACACAAACATTGACTACGGCATCGAGGAACACTTTTATGTGGTCTCATTAGTTACATACTTTTGAAATAAATTATTTGAGCGGTCTGGCGCCCTGGCCGCCAGGCAGGCAGAAGCTTCGAGAATTAGCCTTGACTTCCGGAAAGGGGCAATTGTAGAATAAGAAAGTATTCAGGAACGGACAGCGACCTTGTGAGATCGTTTGTCCGGTTGTAGTGCGGTAATCGGGATAGCCTCGTGATCGAGATTGTTGTTCTAACGTTACGGTCATTTGGCCTGTTAGTATTCCATATGAACATCCGGTTCAGTGGGACCCCCGAGGACAGCAGGCCGCTTTTTGTAAGGGGCCAACCATGGCGAAGAAGAAGAAAGACAGCAGAAAAAAGGCGGGGAAGAATGAGAGGAAATCCAGGCCCGACCCTCAGCCGAGCAGTCTCAACCAGGCGCTGTTCTTGTGGCTTTCGAATAAACCTGCTGCGATTCAAAACACCATCCTGATAGGATTCGCGATCTGCGCGCTGCTGTTCTTTTTCGTGAAGGTTGTCGATGCCTCGAAGAAACTGATGGAGTTTGTGCCGAAAAATGTTCCCGATATCCAGGGTGTGATTCGCAATGAATCCGATCTCGATATAGAATTCTTAAAAATTGGTGATTTCACCATCCAGGCATCTTCACCCTATGAGGGAAAGTTCGACCTGTCCCTGGTGCAGGCTGCTGTCGCTGCTGATAGCAACCTGATAACCGTGCCTGCCGGGGAACAGGTGTCCGTGCAGGCAAAGTTTCGTAATACACGTAAAGTTTACGAGCACTACAAAGTTGGCGGGTATGCCCTGACATTAACACTTTCCACAGGTACCCAAAGGTACATCGCACAAATAGACAGGTTCTCAAAAAGTGGTCTCAAGAAAGGGTGGACAGCATTGATTCCCAGTGATATTCCTTCCGGGCGAGTCATTAAAGTGTGCTTTGACGAACTCAGCAACAGCAGTGCCCGTTCTATTCTGCAGGATAAGACAGAATCATCCATAGTAGAGGATCTGATTCCTCTGAAAGATGAGATAGACTGGTTTAAAGAGGATATTGAGCGCGCAGTCGAAGACGGCCGCTTCTTTAAGATGATTACTAAAGAACACTTTGGTGAAATGGTGGATAGTAAGGCGGCCCATCCAAAGTCCGTGGTGGCGGCGAAGATAGCCATCGGAATTTACAAGCAGAACAACAACGAGAAGATAATCTGGGAGGTCACAGATACCCGGGACAAGATGAAAAAGCTTGCTCACGTTTACAGCCGTACGTATTCTTCAGAAAACCGAGAAGATTTGATCCGCAAGATCATTACGGACGCGACACTTGCGATCATATCAGAGTATCCGATTGAAGGTAGAATTTCCGATGCTGCCAGGAAAGACGACATCGTCGAAATGGGGATCGGCAGGCTCGCAGGCGTACGCGAGCATATGACGTTAGGTGTCTACTGCGGCAGGATTTCCGGGGATACACGTATTGGAGATGTCAAAATAACAGCCACCTGGTCCGGCAGTTGCGAAGGTGAGCTG
>Ga0307380_10001296_pt1 | contig 37057 bp, 24 predicted proteins | sample UN3MG_FD_202239 | JGI IMG/M metagenome (GOLD analysis project Ga0307380, IMG submission 202239) | Soil microbial communities from Risofladan, Vaasa, Finland - UN-3 | ecosystem: Environmental > Terrestrial > Soil > Coastal area > Acid sulfate soil | place: Finland: Risofladan, Vaasa | collected...
CTGGACCTGGTCGGGGGCCGCGCAGTCCCAGCGGGCGGCGGGGCCGGGGTCCTGGGGCAGGCGCTCGATTTTTTCCCGCACGAGCCACCAGCCCTTCGGCACCTGCTTCTCGACGGTGGCGGGGACGCGAACGACCTCCGTGCGGTCGGCGACGCGGACCTCGATTTCCGCCTTGCCGTCGGCGTACTTCGCGGCGGGCAGAAGGACCCGGGACGGGGACGTCCCGCCCACAGTGTAGCGGACGATGAGCGACGGCTCGCCAATCTCGCGTTCCTTGACCACCTTGAGGCGCTGGCCCTCGACGGGGGCGTAGTAGGCGCGGGGCAGCCAGTCGGGCGGCATCTTCATGATCTGCTCGACCGGCTTGAGCGAGGTCGTGACGAGCCAGATGAAGGGGAAGATGAAGAGGCACGAGCCCACGATGAGGAGGGTGTGGATGCCGATGCGCTTGGGGACTGTCAGCTTCATCGTTCGTAGTGCACGTGCCGCGCCGAGGCCTTGGTGGCGAGCAGCGTGAGCCCCAGGATGATGAGGAAGAGAATCCAGGCCATTGCGCAGGCGTAGCCCATGCGCAGGTCCTCGAACGCCAGGTTGTAGAGGTAGAAGGTGTAGAAGTGGGTCGCCCGCTCGGGGCCGCCGTTGGTCATGATGTAGGGCGCCGCGAAGATCTGGAAGGTGCCGATGATGCCCATGATCAGATTGAAGTAGATGCTGGGGGAGAGCATGGGCAGGGTGATGTGGACGGTTTTCTGCCACCAGCTCGCGCCGTCAATCTCGGCGGATTCGTAGAGGTGGACCGGGATGTCCTGGAGCCCGGCGAGGTAGATGACCATGGCGTGTCCGATGCCCCAGAGGCCCATGAGGATGAGGGCGGGCATGGCCCAGTGCTTGTTCTCGAGCCAGGCGGGCAGGCTCTTGGCCGGGATGCCCAGGAGCGACAGCGAGTAGTTGAGCACGCCGTAGCGGCCGTTGAGGATCCACAGCCACAGGATGGCCATCGCGACGACGGGCACGATGGAGGGGAGGAAGAAGATCGTGCGATAGACGGTCATCCCCCGCACCTTCGTGTTGAGCAGCAGCGCGACGCTGATGGCGAGCATCATCCCGACAGGGAGGGCGATGACGGCGTAGTAGGCAGTGTTGCCCAGCGAGGTCCAGAACACGTCGTCGTGGGCAAGCTCGGTGTAGTTCTCCGCGCCGAGCCACACGGGGCGCTCGAGGACCGAGTAGTCGCAGAAGCTGAAGTAGAGCGACGACACGACGGGATAGAGCATGAAGACGCAAAAGCCGACGATCCATGGGGAGATAAAGAGGAGGCCGTTGCGCAGGTTGCGTCGTTCGCTCGGGGTCATGGCGAGTATCATACGGGGTGCGCCCGCGGGGTTCAAGCGCGAATCGCCTGGAAGCCTCCGTGCAAGCAGCTCGGTGTCCCCTTCGTCCTCGGGCCCGCTGGCCTGCGGAGAGAAAGAACTTGACAGGGGGGCTGGGGTATGCTAAAATCCCGACTGACTTAGTCGAGATGGAGAAGGCAGTGTTCATCTCTCAGAAGTGCCAGTACGCCATTCGAGCCACATTCGAGCTGGCGAAACGCGTCGGCCAGGGGCCGGTGCGGATCGCCGACATCGCGGAGGCGCAGGCGATCCCGGCCCGCTTCCTCGAGGTGATCCTCAACCAGCTCAAGCAGGGAGGCTTCGTGATGTCCCAGCGGGGGAGCAAGGGCGGGTACGTCCTCGTCCGATCCCCCGCGGAACTGGCGGTCGGGGACATCCTTCGCTTCATCGAAGGCCCCCTGGGCCCCGTGGTGTGCGCGATGGGCAGCAGCCGAACCGAATGCCCCCTGTACGGCGGCTGCGTGTTCCTCCCCATGTGGGAGCGTGTGCGCTCAGCCGTCTCCGGCGTCTACGACCAGACGACGTTCCAGAATCTGGTCGAGATGGAGGCCCGGCGGGCCGAGGAGGTTGTGCCAAGCTATGCAATCTAAGTGCTTGTCTCACTGTGAGTTGTGTTCGCGGGCCGCGGGCGGTGGGTCTTCTTTGGGCCACGATTCCGACTTAAGCGGTCGAGATACTCGATAATTCCGTGGTCGCCGTCACAAGCTCTGTGACGTATCCGGCGCCTGGGAGCGACCACTTGTTGCCCAAGACCAGGCCCCGCACGTTCCGAGGTGTCCATGGCTTCCACCAACTACGGCGTCTGCGAGAAGTGCCGCAAACGCATCCCCATCACCCACGCGGTCCGCGACGGGAAGGTCTACGTGGCCAAGAGCTGCCCCGACTGCGGCCCCACCGAGGCCCTCGTCAGCTCCGACGCGGCAACCTGGCAGCGCAAGCGCGACATCTGGGAGTACAGCGAGAACGGCGCCATCGCCTGCCACCTCCACTGCGAGCGCTGCCGCCGCGAGCACAAGCCCAAGATGGTCTTCCTCGACGTGACGAACCGCTGCAACATGAACTGCCCGATCTGCATCGCCAACATCCCGGGCATGGGCTTCGAGTTCCACCCCCCGATGGCCTACTTCGAGCACGTGGCTGCCGGCCTGGCCGCGATGGACCCCAAGCCCACCGTGCAACTCTTCGGCGGCGAGCCGACCGTGCGTGACGACCTGTTCGACATCATCGCCCTCCTCCAGCGCCACGGCCTGCGCGTGCGCATCGTCACCAACGGCCTCCGGCTCGCCGACGAAGAGTACTGCAAGAAGGTCTGCGCCCTCAAGATCCCCGTGCTCATCGCCTTCGACGGCCGCGACCCCGAAATCTACACCCGCCTCCGCAAGAGCCCCGACGCCTATGCCAAGAAGCTCAAGGCCCTCGAAAACCTCAAGAAGCACAGCCGCCGCAAAAACATCATCATGTGCTGCGTCGCACGCCACGTGAACGACAAGCACCTGGGCGACCTCATCGCCTTCTGCCACGAGAACCGCGACATCATTTCCGCCCTCCACCTCATCCCCCTCACCGAAACCTGGGAAGAGGGGGAGTTCGAGACCGACGTCACGACCACCATCGAAGACGTCGAGCAGATCGTCGCCGAGGCCCTTCCCGGCGAGAAGGTGGAATTCATGTCCGCCGGCATCGGCACCTACCTGAAGACGGCCATGAGCTTCTTCGGCTCGCCCCGCCTCACCTTCGGCGGCGCCCACCCGAACTGCGAGTCCATGACGATGCTGCTCTCCGACGGCGAGCGCTTCCGCCCCCTCGGCCACTACCTCAAGCGGCCCGTGGACGACGTGGCGCGCGACATCGTCGTGATCGGCCGGCAACTGGAGAAGAAGCTCGCGCGGCTCGACCCCGCGCGCTGGAGCCAACGCTGGCACGGCCGCCTCATCGTCATCCGGGCGCTCCTGGGGCCGGCCCTCAAGACGATCAACCTCCACCGAGTCCTGCGCGGCAGCCCCCTGCTGCGCCTCCTGCGCATCTTCGGGGGGCTGCTCCTTGGGCGGCGGCTCAAGGACCAGCTCCGCCGCCACTCGGCCATTGACGCCGTGCTCCACATGCTCGTCCTCCCCTTCGAGGAATACCACTCGATCGAGGGCGCGCGGTTGGACAACTGCCCGTCGGGCTTCGTCTACGAGGACCCCGACACGGGCGAGGTGAAGACCATTCCCGTGTGCGCCTGGTCGCTCTATCGCACCGGCATCCAGCGCCGCATCGCCGACAAATACGCGGGCGCGCCCGCCTGAAGGAGTGTTCTCCCTTGAACCGAAGCACCTGCAACACCTGCAAGAAACTCGTCCCCGCCTCGGCGGTCGAGCGCGAGGGGAAGATCTACCTCGTCAAGAACTGCCGCGCCTGCGGCACGTCCGAGACCCTCATCTCGGGCAACGCCCGCCTGAAGGAGTTCTCCCCTTGAACCGAAGCACCTGCAATACCTGCAAGAAGCTCGTCCCCGCCTCGGCGGTCGAGCGCGAGGGGAAGATCTACCTCGTCAAAAACTGCCGCGCCTGCGGCGCGTCCGAGACCCTCATCTCGGGCAACGCCCGCCGCTACCAGGCCAAGCGCACGCTCGACCCCGGCTTCGCCTACCAGGGCTGCGGCCTCAACTGCCTCGGCTGCCGCCACAAGACGCCCAACATCGTGTTCGTGGACATCACGAACCGCTGCAACCTGAACTGCCCGATCTGCATCAACAACACGCCGAGCATGGGCTTCCTGTTCGAGCCGCCCCTCGAATACTTCGACAAGATCTTCAAGCACTATGCGGCGATGAACCCGCCCCCCTCGATCCAGCTCTTCGGCGGCGAGCCCACCGTGCGCGACGACCTCTTCGACATCATCCGCATGGCCCGCTCCTACGGCCTGGCCACCCGCGTGGTCACCAACGGCATCAAGCTGGCCGACCTCGCCTACTGCCGCCGCCTCATCGAGACCAAGGCCACCATCCTCCTCGCCTACGACGGCGCGAACCCCGACACCTACCGCATCCTCCGCAACAGCGAGAAATCCCTGGAGCTCAAGCAGACCGCCATCGAGAACATCCGCCGCATCGGCGGGGCCAAAGTCACCCTCATGTGCCTCGCCGCCAAGGGCTTCAACGACACCGAGCTGCCCAGCCTCTTCGAGTTCTGCCACGACCGCCGCGACGTCATCCGCGCCATCTACTTCATGCCCCTCGCCCACACCTGGAACCGCGAGCGCTTCGCGCTGGAGCCCGACCGCATCACGGGCGAGGACATCGAGCAGATCGTGGCCGACGCCTTCCCCGACGACCCCGTGGCCTTCCTGCCCGCCATGTTCCTCGGCGAGGTGCCCACGCTCGTCAAGTACCTCAACATCAAGCCGCTTCCCTTCGCCGGCGCCCACCCGAACTGCGAGAGCATGTACATGCTGGTTTCCGACGGCGAGCGCTATCGCCCGCTCGGCCACTTCCTGAAAAGCCCGGTCGAGGAGTTCGCCCGCGCCCTCACAAAGGTCGAGGAGCGCCTCGCCCGCCGCGACCTGCGCATCGGCCTTGTCCGAGCCAAGGGCGGGAAGCCCACGTTCCGCCAGCGGCTCCTCAAGCTCCGCACCATCCTCGCCGTCAGCCGCGTCATGTTCCGCCACGGCCGCCTCAGCCGCGTGCTGAAGGGGAGGGCGCTGGGCAAGCTCGCCCACGCCCTGGCACTCCCCTTCGCCCTCGCCTTCGGGCGCAAGAGCCAGAACGCACTCGAACGCCACACCAACGTCCAGGGCGTCCTCCAGATCATCGTCCTGCCCTTCGAGGACCGCTACAGCCTGGAGACCGAGCGCCTCGAGCGCTGCCCCAGCGGCTTCGCCTTCTGGGACCCCCGCGACGGCGAGGTCAAGCACGTGCCCGTGTGCGCCTGGGGCATCCACAAGACCGAGGTGATGAAGGCAATTTGCGACCACTACGCCGCCGCCGCTTGCCGCAAAGAGCCGCAGGTGGTATCATCTTTGGCCTAGGAGCCAGGGAATCAGAAGGGGATGAATGGAGGAATGGATGATTGGATGATTGCCTGACACCCATCCACTCATCCACCCATCCATTCATCCCCCTCGTGAGCACACACACAGGGGACTTCGCTCCGTGAACCGATCGCTGTGCAACAAGTGCAAGGGCCTCGTGCCCACCAGCCGCGCCGAACGCGACGGCAAGGTCTATCTCGTCAAGGACTGCCCGAAGTGCGGCACGACCGAGACCCTCGTCTCCTCCGACGCCGCCCGCCACATGGGCAAGCGGAAGCTCGACCAGGGCCTCGACGTGAAGCCCTGCGCCGCCCTCCACTGCGACAAGTGCGGCCACCACCGCAAGCCCCGCTACGCCTTCGTGGACGTGACGAACCGCTGTAACCTCAACTGCCCCATGTGCGCCGACAGCGTGCCGGGCCAGGGCTTCGTCTTCGACCCGCCCATCGAGCACTTCACGCGCATCTTCGACCACCTGGCCACCTTCGACCCCCTGCCCACCGTGGCCCTCTTCGGCGGCGAGCCGACCGTGCGCAACGACCTGCCCGAGATCGTCAAGCTCTCCCGCTCCTACGGCTTCGAAACCCGCGTGCTCACCAACGGCATTCGGCTGGCCGACGCCGAGTACTGCAACCGCCTCGTCGCGGCCAAGCCCCACCTGCTCGTGTCCTACGACGGCTGCAAGCCGGCCACCTACGCCGAGCTGCGCCAGAACGAGAAGGCCCTCGAGAAGAAGCAGAAGGCCATCGCGAATCTCAACGCCAACCCGAAGTCCAAGGTCAGCTATGTCACCTGCCTCGCCTGGGGCCTCAACGACAAAGAGCTGCCCGAGATGCTCAAGTTCTTCCACGGCCAGCGCGCCATCCTCGAGGGCGTCTACCTCATGCCCCTCGTCCAGACCTGGCACCCCAAAGAGTTCGAGCTGGTCCCCGAGCGGATGACGACCGAGGACGTCGAGCGCTTCCTCGCCGACTGCTTCCCCGACCACGACGTGCAATTCATCTCCCTCGGCCTCGCCTCGCACTTCCAGGCGGTGGCGAAGGTCCTGGGCCAGCCGCCCATGCCCTACTTCGGCGGGCACCCCAACTGCGAGAGCTTCTACCTCCTCGTCTCCAACGGCGAGCGCTACCTGCCGATAGACCACTACCTGAAGCGCACGCTGCCCGAGTTCACGGAGGTCCTGCTCGCCCTCGAGAAGCGACTCCTCGCCCGCGAGGAGAGGTTGAAGAAGGGCCTCTTCGGCCGCTTCCTCGGCGCCATTGGCCTGCGGGGCTTCTTCTACCGCCTCAGCGGCAAGCTCAGCCTGTTCCGCACCATCCTCCGCGAGGTGCGGATGGCGCGCATCTTCAAGGGCACGGGCCTCGCCAACATCGGCCACAGGCTCATGGCCACCCTCGAGTTCCTCGTCCGCTGCCGCTCGCGCAAGGTCCGCGACCGCCACCTGCTCTTCCACCAGATGCTCAAGGTCATCATCCTCCCCCTCGAGGACGACCCGATCCTCGAAACCGACCGATTGGAGCGCTGCCCCAGCTCGCACGTCGTCTTCGAGCCTGAGACGGGCGAGTTCCGCTACGTCCCCGTCTGCTCCTGGCGGTTCTTCAACAAGGCGATGCTCAAGGACATGTCCGACCACTACGCCGCCCAGAAGCCCGAGCCCGCCCCTGCCGAGCCGGCCCCTGTCCCCGCCGCGGAGTAGAGAACAGCCGAAGTCCAATCCTCAATATCCAACACCCAATCCTCAATGTCCAAGTAAGACCACACGGAGCGGGTTCTTCTCTCACTTGGTCATTGGGCATTGGGCGTTGAGTATTGGATATTGGACTTCCGCTTCCCGCGCTTGACACCCCCGCCCCGGCCCGCTACCATCCTCCACGGTGCCCGGATTATCGCATGGCGTCGAACGGATCACCACCATGGCGGAGTCTCAGGAACCGAGGTCAGCCGAAGAGGCATTCCAGGAAGCCAAGCGTCGCATCGAGCAGGTAGCGGCGAAAGCCGCAGACGCACTATACCTGTCCGACCTTGGCCTCACCGCTTTGCCCGAGGCAATCGGGGACCTAACCCAGCTTCAGTTGCTTGCGCTAGGCCAGAACCGGTTGACTCAGCTCCCAGCCATCATCGGCATGCTCAGGCAGCTCCGGGTGCTCACCGTCTCTTTCAACCGCCTCAGCGAGTTGCCGGAAGCTATCGGGGAGCTCTCCAGGCTTCAGGAGCTTTACCTTTACCATAACCGTCTCACAACGCTCCCCGACGCCATCGGGAAACTGACTGAACTTCGCACGCTTGCGCTCCGGCACAACCGGCTTGCTGCCTTGCCTGACTCAATCGGGGGTCTCACGCAGCTTCGTGAGTTGTTCGCCCACGACAACCAGCTTAGTGCGCTCCCGGAGGCCATCGGGGATCTCACACAGCTTCATAGCCTTTACCTCTACAACAACCGGCTCACGGCGCTCCCCGCTACTATCGGGAACCTTACGAACCTTGAGTGGCTGGACGTCTCGGCCAACCGGCTCACGGCGCTCCCCCAGAGCATCAGGAACCTGCGGAATCTCACCGCGCTCTGTCTGCACGGCAACGATGCGCTGGGCCTCCCGCCCGAAGTCCTCGGACCGACTTTGCACGACGTGGTCAACAGAAGCGCAAAGCCGGCCGACCCTGCGGGAATCCTCGATTACTACTTCCGCATCCGTGCGGCGAGGAAACCCCTCAACGAGGCGAAACTGATCCTCGTCGGCCATGGCGCCGTGGGCAAGACTTCGCTCGTCAAACGCCTCATCCGCGACGAGTTCGACCCCCACGAGGCCCAGACCCACGGCATCCGGATTGAGGACTGGCCGCTGACCCTCCGGGGCGACGACGTGAGGCTCCACGTATGGGACTTCGGCGGGCAGGAGATCATGCACGCCACCCACCAGTTCTTCCTTACGGAGCGGAGCCTTTATCTGCTGGTGCTCAATGGCCGGGGTGGACATGAGGATTCGGATGCGGAGTACTGGCTGAACCTCATCCAGAGCTTCGGGGCCGATTCCCCGGTCATCGTGGTGCTGAACAAGATCAAGGAGCACCCCTTCGACCTCAACCGCGGGGGTCTGAAGCAGAAGTTCCCCGCCATTCGGGACTTCATCGCCACCGACTGCGCGGACCGCACGGGTATCGCGGAACTCCGCGCGGCTATCGAGCGCGAGACCGACGCCCTCGAACACCTCCGCGCGTCATTCCCCGCGGCATGGTTTGCCATCAAGGACCGCCTTTCGGGGATGAAGGAAAACTACCTCACGTTCGACAAGTACCGGGGCATCTGCGACGCCAACGGCGAGTCCGGCCGCGAGGCCCAGGATGCGCTCGCGACTCACCTCCACAATCTCGGCATCGCGCTCAACTACAGGGACGACCCGCGCTTGCGCGGGATGCACGTCCTCAACCCCCGCTGGGTCACCCAGGGCATCTACGCCATTCTGACCGACAGGAAGCTCGCCGCGCGGCGCGGGGAGCTGAGCCTCCCGTACCTCGGCGCGATTCTGGACCCGCAGGCCTATCCCGAGGAACTGCACGGCTTCCTCCTGGAGTTGATGCGCAAGTTCGAGCTTTGCTTCCCCTTCCCCGATGAGGTCGGCCACTACCTTATTCCCGACCTCCTGGGCAAGGAGGAGCCGGTGGACCTGGTGAGCCAATTCGATCCGAGGGAGTGCCTGAACTTCGAGTACCACTATCCCGTGGTGCCGGAGGGCATGCTCCCGCGCTTCATCGTGCGGAACTACGTCCTCAACACGGGCAGGCCTCGGTGGCGGACGGGCGCGGTGCTGGAATTCGAGGGCTGCCGAGCGCTGGTGAAGGCCGACGTGCCGGAGAAGCGGGTCCGCATCTCCATCCAGGGTCCGCGGGAGGGGCGGCGCAACCTGCTCGCCATCATCCGCTACGAGTTCGAGCGCATCCACGCCGGCTTCACATTCCGGCCGATCGAGACGGTGCCGGTCCCCGGCCATCCCGACCTGACCGTGCCCTATCAGAAGCTCCGCGTGCTCGAGTCCAAGGGGATCTCCTCCTTCTCCGAAGTCGCGGGCGATGACGTGCTCGACTTGAGCGTCTCGGACCTCCTCAACGGGGTGGACGTGCCCGAAGCTGCCGTAGAGCCCGCCAGGCTCTTCTACAGCTACGCGCACGAGGACGAGCGCCTCCGCGATGAGTTGGAGGTCCAGCTCAAGCTCTTCCAGCGCCGCGGCCTGATCCTGCACTGGCACGACCGCTGCATCACGCCAGGGAAGGAGTGGCACCAGCAGATAGACCACTACCTCAACGAGGCCAACATCATCCTGCTGCTCGTCAGCCCGGACTTCCTGGCCTCGGATTACTGTTGCGATGTCGAGGTGAGGCGCGCGCTCGAGCGTCATCAGGCGGGCGAGGCCCGCGGCGTGCCGATCATCGTTCGGGACGTGGATTGGCAGCGGACCGTCCTCGGCAAGCTCCAGGCGCTCCCCACGGACGGCAAGCCCGTGGTCCAGTGGCCCGACCGCGACACGGCCTGGAAGGAGGTCGCCGCGGGGATCGAGAGGGTGGTGCGGGAGCTTCGGGGGAGGGAGCGGGCGTTGTAGGTGCCAGGCTTCATTGTTGCCGGTCGATCCTGCGGCGTGGCCGGCAACAATGGGGGCGACCAGAACGATGGGCAGGGCGTGCAATCACCGTAACGTATTGACGGGTAGAGACTTGTGAGCTCCAAGCTGCCCTTGGCCTGGGCCTGCCGGGCCGCCGAAGCGCAGGCGCGCGCACGCCGGCAACAATGGTACGATGGCGTATAACGCCGCTATTGGCCGATCCGCCATTGTTGCGGCCCTTTTTCGGGCCGGCAACAATGGACGCGAGGGCGGGCAAGGGGGCTATGGGGCGGATTGGGCCGCGCGGCGGACGCAGCGGAAGCCGTAGCGCTCGTAGCCGAAGCAGACGTCGGCAAAGCCAGGAGGCTCGGACGCTCGGGCCGCCGAGCGGCAGGCCTCGGCACTCGACCCCCAACTGCCGCCGCGCAGGACGCGGTCGTCCTCGGCTTTCGCCTTGGGGTCGGCGGGGTCCTTGGTCTCGCCCTTCGCATAGGCATCGGCGGCGTAGGCGTCGTGGCACCACTCGGCGACGTTGCCGTGCATGTCGAAGAGGCCCCAGGGGTTCGGGCGCCTCTGGCCGACCGGGTGGGTGGTGCCGCCGGCGTTGGCCTTGAACCAGGCGTGGTCGCCAAGCTGCGCCGGGTCGCTGCCGAAGGAGTAGCGGGTCGTCGTGCCGGCGCGGCAGGCATACTCCCATTCGGCCTCGGTGGGCAGGCGATAGCCGTCGGCGGCGAAGTTGCACTCCTGGGTGTCGAGGTTGTAGCAGGGCTTGAGGCCCTCGCGGAGGGAGCGCAGGTTGCAGTAGCGGATGGCGTAGAGCCAGCTCGGGCGCTCGACGGGCCGGTCGTCGCCCTGGAACTTCGCGGGGCTTTTGCCCACGAGAGCCTTGTAGGCTTTCTGCGTGAGCTCGAACTTGTCCATGTAGAAGGCGCTGATCTGCACCTTGCGGGCCGGCCGCTCGTCGGCCTCGCCCCCCTCGTCGCCCATCGTGAACTCGCTGGCGGGGATGAGGACCATCTCGATGCCGGTCTTCGTGGTGATGGACTTGATGGACGGGGCGGCCGCCTTAGGCGGCGCGTCCTTCGTGCCACAGCCTGCGAGCACGAGCAGCAGGAGCCATCCCAGGTTCCCTCTAGTCTTTTCCTGCATTCCTGCCTTCCTTATAGTGTCCTTCTTCCTGTCTCCCGTGCTCAGTGGCGCGCGCCCTCGTGCCCGGCGGGGCTGCGGAGGACTTTCTGCGTGCGGGCGCGGATTTCGCGCGCGATGGGGGCGATGCGGGGCTCGAGGGCCATGAGGAGGCCCGCCCGCTGCCGCACCCACTTCACGGCCATGCGCGTCTCGCCGGCCAACTCGTCCTGGCTTCCGCCGATCACGACGATGGCGCTGGTGAACTTCTTGCAGCGGTCGAAGGCGTCCTTGCCTTCATAGTCGAGCATCGTGCGGCGGAAGTCGTCCACCATCGCCTGCGCCTCGTCGGGCGTCTTGATCTCGCCGCGCCGCTTGTCCACGTAGGCGTCAATGGCCTTGGTGAGGGTTTCGAGCTCGGCGATGCGCTCGGCCAGCTCGGGGTGGGCCTGCTTGTGCTGGGCGAGGTACTTGAGCAGTTCGTGGCCGAAGTCGCGGTAGGTCTCGATTCGCCCGCGGATGTGGCGGATGAAGAGCATCACCTCGTCGAGCGAGCGGTTGATGTCGGCGCGGCGTTTCTTCTGCTCGCCGCGCTGGTAGATGGGGTTGAGGAAATCGCGGTTCGCACACGTGGCCGTGCCCTTGTAGTGCGACTGCTGGCCCTCGAGGTCGAGGATGTACTCGCACGGCCCCACGCCCAGGGTGTTGCGCACGATGTCCAGCACGGTGAACGTGTCGAGGGGCGTGGCGCCCGTGCGGCCCAGCGGATACATGACGGCCGGCCCGAGCCAGCGGCTTGACTTCGCGAAGGGCTGGAGGAAGGCGTCGCCCTGCCTGTCAATCCAGCAGGGATAGAGGAAGCTGCCGAACACGGTCGTCCACCGCTTGCGGTTGGCGGGGACGGTGCCGGAGCTGCCGAGCCAGTGCTTCACGAAGTTGCCGTCGCTCCGCTGCGCGATCATCTCCCAACTGTCCGAGAGGCCATCCTCGCGCTGCCAGTCCACCCGCCACTGGGCCCCGAAGGGGGGCTTCCAGTCGAGCTTCACGATCTTCCCCGCGTCGTCCTTCGCCACGTCGTGCTGGTGCCAGATGCCCGGGGCAGCGAGCGCGGCGACCCAGATCTTCCCCTTGCTCCCAAAGCGGATTCCCGACGAGGCGATGTGCCTCTCCTTGCCCTCGCCGACGAGCGTCACCTCCACGTCGTCGCCCCGCACGTCCCACACGGCCATCACGAGCGCCTGCTGGTCGGGCAGCAGGTGGATGAGGAAGTTCTCGCTCGGCAGCTCGGCCTTTGCGACAGGCAGTTCCGCCGCGTCCACGGCGATGTCGTCGGCGAAGAAATCGGGCAGAATGGCGAAGCGGCACGGAGCGAGGACCGACAGGCCCGTCGTTGCCCCGCGCGGCTCTGTCTCGACGAATGCCTGCCCCATCCGAAGCTCGACGCGCAGGCCCGCCGGCTTACCCGCCTCGTCCTTGTACTCCACGTCCACGGCCGACGCGGCGGGCCCATTCTTCGCTATCGAGAGGGTGCAGGACGCGCCCCGAAGCGGCACCGGGCGCAGCGATGCGCGAGGCAAGGCCCCCTTCTCGCCCACGGAGTAGAGCTGAACCGCCCCAGTGGGATGCACCTCGACGGCCAGGCGGTCGTTGGCCAGCACGGCGCTACTCAAGGCATTGAACGGCTGAGGTGTCTCCCCCTCGGGGATCTTCCTGAGTCCCGACTTCTTGCTCCACCGGAGCTGGAAGGGTGCGGAATGCGTGGGCAGCATCTCGTACAGGCTCACCCCGGAGACGGCCGCCTCGGCCTTCGCCGCCTTGTCGAACGGCACGTAGTCGCCCTCGTAGAGGCGGAAGGCGTCCACGCGGAACGCCACGTTCGGGCGGTTGCAGCTCACGTAGGCGAACCAGCCCTCGGCGAAGGGTTTCTCCACCTTGAACGTCACGTGCAGCTCGGCCCACTTGTCCTTCGCGATGGTGAACTTCTCGCTCCGCACCGCGCGGTCCCAGGGCTTGGCTGGACGCTCGATCTCGAGCTGCACTTGTGTCGGCCCGCCCTCGCTCCTGACGAAGACGGCGAAGGTGTAGGTCTTGCCCACCTGGCCGCCGGCGACGATCTGGCCGAATTGCGCTCCGTAGTCGCCCACGGCCTCGATGGTCACGAGCATGCTGCGCTGTCCCTCGAACGCCGCTTCGGCGTCCACCTTGAAGCTGGCCGTGGTGCCCTTCCCCTTATCCATCCGCCACGGCCCGGCGCCCATCTCGAAGCCGGAGTCCTCGAACAGGTTCGCTGCCCGCTTCCCCTCCGCTGCCCACGCGGCCAGCGGCAGGAGCAGCAGCGACGAGATCCACGCGCGTCGAGCAGCGGGACGGCGCATTCGGCTCTCCTTCTGAAATCGGCAATCGGCAATCGGAAATGCTAATGCCTCGGGGCTTCGTAGCCGGCCGGGGCGCGGAGGATGGCCTGGGTGCGGCGGCGAAGCTCTTTGGCGATGTCGCCCGCACGCGGGTCGGCGGCCATGGCCAGCCCGGCCCGCTGCCGCAGGACCTTCACGGCCACGCGGCACTCGCCGACCAATTCGTCCTGCGCCCCGCCGATGTTCACTAGGGCGCCCGTGATCTTCTTGCACCGATCGAGCGCGTCGGGGGAATCGCTGCCCACGAGGTTCTTGCGGAAGTCGTCCACCAACGCCACGGCGTCCTCGGCCGGGCGGATCGCCCCCTTCCGCCGCTCGACCGACGCCTCGATACGGCGGAGGACCGCCTGCATCTGCGTCAGGCACTCGGCCAGCTCGGGCTTCGACTTCTTCTGGTCCTCGAGCCAGGCGATCTGGTCGCGGCCGAACTTCGCGTATGCCTCGATCCGCCCGCGCACGAGCTGGACGAATGCCAGCACGTCGTCGAGGGCCTTCTCGACGTCGGCCCGCTTCTCCTTCTGCCGCTTCTCCATGTAGATGACGTTGAGCTTCGTGCGGCTGGCGCACGTGGCGGCGCCGCGGGCGACCTTCTTCTGCCCCTCAACGTCGAGCACATACTCGCAGGGCCCGACCCCCAGGCACTCGCGCACCACGTCCACCAGCGTGAAACGGTCGAGCGGCGTGGCCTGCACGCGGTTGATGGGATAGACGAGTGCCGGCCCCTGGAACACGAGCTTCTTCTTCAGCGGCTGGAGGAAGCCCTGCCCCTCCTTGTCGAGCCAGCAGGGATACTGGAACGAGCCGAGCACGGTCGTCCACCGCTTGCGGTTGTCCTTCATCCAGTCGGGCGTGCCCACGCGGTCGCTCTGGCCGAACCAGTCGGGCTTGTCGAACTTGCCGTCGGGCAACTGGATGAGCATCTCCCAACTGTCGTTGAGGCCGTCGTCGAGCCGCCAGTCCACCCGCCACTGGGCCTGGAAGGGGGCCTTCCAGTCGAGCGTGAGCACCTTGTCGGCATTGTCCTTCGCGATGTCGCGGGTGTGCCACACGCCCTTGTCGGCGATGGCGGCGAGCCAGAGGGTCTTGGACTTGCCGTAGGGAATCGTCGAGGCGGCGATGACCCGCTGCGAGTCCTTGCCCGAGAGTTCGATGAGCGAGTCCTCGTCGCGGTCGGGCGACACGGCGGCGAGGATGGCCTCGCCGTTGCCGACGAAGTGCAGGAGGAAGTTCTCGAAGGGCAGCTCGGCCTTGTCGGCCGGGATGGCCGCCGCGTCCACCACGATGTCGTCGGCGAAGAAGTCGGGCATCACGGCGAAGCGGCAGGGCGCCTCGATGCGAAGCTCCCTCGTGCCGGAAATCGCGCTCGTCTTCACGAAGGGCTGGCCCGTGGGCAGCTCGAACTGAATGCCGACCATCTCCAAGGCGACCACGCCCTGGGCGTTCTTCAGGATTTTCACGTAGGGCACCGGCTTGGCCAGCATATCGTAGATGGGGCGGAGCGCGGCGAGCAGCCGCGCGCCCTCGGCGGTGAGCGAGTAGACCTCGGCCCCTTCCCCGTTCTTCCGCAGGGCGAGTGCCAGGCAGTTGTTCATCACCACCGCATCGCCCTTGAAGGCATGGTCAACCTTGCCCTCCGCAACCTGCGTCCAGCCCGTCCTCTTCGCCAGCGCCTCCGGCGCCAGCGCCGCGGGGGATGCCGCTCCGGTGTCAAACAGCCGCACAGCGGCGGCGTCTTCGCCGCGTGCGGTGCCGAACAACGAGGCTACGACGAGGCCCAGCGCAATCCGCAGAAACACAGGATTCTCCTCATTTCCTCTGGAGTATCTGGCCAATCAAGGGCTGAAGCTCTTGGCACAGTGGCGAGGCTGGCCGCGAGGCGCACTCCGCGCGGAGGCGGCGGATGTCCATGCGGCAGCGGGCGAGGGCGGCGTCCTGGGCCGAGCCGATCGCGCGAATCTGCTCGCCGAGCTTCTGGCACTCCTCCAGCGCGTTCTCCTTGCCGATGAGCGCGACGACGGCGTCCCCCAACTGCTTCGCCGCCTTGGGCGCATCGCCCTTCATCGCTGCCGCCTGATCGAGGTGGTCGAGGATTCCGAGACACCGCGCGGCGCCCTCATCGCCCGCGCGCTTCTGGCAGAGCGTGCGGAGCCGCTTCGCGGAATCGCTGTATTGCCCGATTCGCGCCTGGACGCGCGCGACATGATCTACCATCTGTCCAAGGCGATCCTTGATCTCGTCCCTTGCCGCTTTCTCCTTCTTCCTCTGGAACTGCCGCTCGACCCAATGGCTGACCTGCTCGGGCGTGGGATTGGCCTCGGTGGCCAGCCCTTCGGCCTGGAGCACGTACTGGCACGGCCCGACGCCGAGCGTGTTCCGCATCACGTCAATGGGGAGAATCGTCGTCAGCGGCGTGGCCTTCGTGCGGTCAATCGGGTAGATGATCGCCGGCCCATCGGGGAGTGCCACCCCTGCGGGCGGCCCCTTCTCGTAGTCATACGAGATCGCCAGGCCATCCTTGCCTGCAACGCTGCACCGCCACTTGGCGGGGAAGGGCGGCTGCCAATCATCCTTCGCCCCCGCCGCCCGGCTGTGCCAGATCCCTTTTCCCTCCAGGAACGCGAGCCAGATGCTCTTGCCGCTGACCAGACGGATGTACCCGCCAACAATCGCCTTCGGCAGCGGCGCCTGGGAGACCCACATCTCCATCGCGTCGCCGCCATCGAGCAGGCGCAGGAAGTTGCTTTCGACCGGAAGGGCGACACCGGCGCCGGCCTCGGCATCGAGAACCATGTCGTCGGCGAAGAACTCCGGCACGACTACATAGCGGGCCTCTGAATCCGAGAACAGGCTGTCGGCTGCCTGGGAGGGGCGGATCTCCAGCACTCCTTCACCCGTTGTGAGGCGGAAGCGGGCGACCGGCTGAGCCTTCCCGTAAACAGCCTCAATCGTGACGGCGCCGGGGGTGTTCTCCATGATCTTGAACGAATCGGGGAGGAGCACGATCGGGCCACGCCCGGTCGGCGGGCCGAGGATTTGCGCGCTGCCCCGGCACCGAAGGCCCGCGGCGGCCCTCGAGTAGACATGCAGGTTGCAGGATCCGCTTGAAAGGATGGCCGTCAGCTTGTCGTTGACTAGTGCAACGTCGCCGGCAAACTTGTGGGTGAGGTTGCCCTCGGTTACTTGCCGCCAGCCGGCTCTCTTGGCGACATCCTCTGCGGAAGGGCGTGCGACGAAGCTCGTGCGGGTGTCGAAGATGCGGCAGAAGGGTGTGTCGGCCTCTTTCTCGGCGGCAAGGCCCAGGGCCGAGGCGGCGAGGGCGAGACAGAGGGCCGCTGAGGAGATCACACGGACATACACGGACGCACACGGACGGGCAGCTTCTCCCCGGAGGGGCCTCTGTCGGTGTCCGTCCGTGCAGGTCCGTGTCATCTCTTGGCAACCCTAGAGCGTGGGAACGAGAGGATCATCCATTCACCCAATCATCCATTTTCCCCCCGTCATTTCCAGTCGGGGTACATGTCCGAGCTGTCCTCGGTGAGCCTTTCAGGCTTGCCGCCGGCGGCGGGAATCACGTAGAGCTCCCAGGGGCCGCGCTCGCTGGCGCCCTGGCAGAAGATGATCTGCTTGCCGTCGGGGCTGAAGCGGCCATAGCGCTGGACGCCGCCAAACCAGGTGACGAGCTTGTTCTTCGTGCCGTCGGGGGCGATGGTGGCGATGTGCGTCTCGGTCTCGTAGATGATCGTCGCGCCGTCGGGCGACCAGTGGGGCTCGCAGGCGCCTTGCTGGTCGTAGACCTTGGTGGGCTTGCCGCCGGCGGCGGGGACGAGGAAGATGCCGTTCCCCGCGTCCCAGCGGCAGGCGAAGGCGATGGTGTCGCCCTTCGGGCTCCAGGCGGGGCCGGAGCAGTGGGGGAAGTCGTCTGGGGTCAGAGTCTTCTCGGCGCCCGAGGCGAGGTTGCGGGTGAGGATTTTCTCGCCGCGGCGGAGGGCAATCTTCGAGGCGTCGGGCGACCATTCGGCCTGGTCGCCGTCGCAGAGGCGCTCGGGCTTGGTGCCATCAGCACCCATTCTCCACACGCCCGGCTTCCCGCCGCGGGTGGAGGTGAAGAGGATGGCCTTGCCGTCGGGGCTGAAGACGGGGTCCACGTCGTTGTCGTCGTCGGTGCCCTGAGTGAGCTGCTTCATCCCCGAGCCATCAGCGTTGATGGTCCAGATGCGCCATTGCTCCGTGCGGTTGGAGGAGAAGACGATCTGCCCCTTCCGCTCGGCGGCGAGGGAAGAGAAAGAAAATGCAATGCAAAGGGCAAAGGGCAAAATGCAAAAGGCGAAAGGGGGAAACGGAGGACGCTTCATTACGGGGTTCCCTTCTCGGAGTGGGTGAAGCGGATGAAGGCGGCGTTGTCGAAGATCTGCTTGGCGAGGAGCTTGTAGCCCTCGGCGAGGGGGTGGCTGGCGTCGGCGTAGAGGGCGCTGGGGAGCGGGTCGGGGAGGAAGTGCGGGATGCCGTTGGCCTTGAGCCAGTCCTCGACGACCTGCTTGCGGTCGGCGTAGACCTGGCGGCTGTCGTCGGTGAGCATGTGCTCGTTGAAGGGGCCGACGAGGACGAAGAGGCGATTGCCCCGGCCGCGGAGCAGCTCGACGGTTTCGCGGAAGAAGCGCCACTGGAGCGAGGTGTCCAGCTCCACCCAGGCGAAGCCCTGCTTCGTGATGCCCTGCTCGGTCCACGGCCGGGCGTCGGGCCTGGGCGAGGGCGGCTCGTTGGGCGAGGGGAGCTGGAGCGTGACCGCCTCGACGGGGCAGTCGTAGGGGTGCTCCAGGGTCCACGACGCGAGGTCGCTGCCGCTGAACCAGGCGATCTGGAGGTGCTTCTTCCAGGCGTGGAACGGCAGGCGCCGCTCGATGACGATGCCGAGGCGCTCCCCGAATGGCTCCCTGTAGCACGGGATGCGCGGCGAGAACTGCGGCACGAGGGTCGGGTGGTTGAAGGCGAATTCCTTCTCGGTGCTGAGGTCGTGGCGGGCGGAGCCGGTCCAGAGCAGGTTGCAGTGGAGGACGACGTTTCGGTTGCGGATCGCGTGGCCGTAGTGGTCCATCAGGCCGAGCATTGCGGCGGGGTGAATGCCGTCCACGCCCAGGTTGGCGAAGTCCTCGCGGCCATCCAGCCGGTTGAGGTGGGCGGACAGCGTCTCCTCCTTCGGCACGTAGTGGCCCCAGACGACGGAGTCGCCGACGACGAGGGTCCTGCCCTGCGCGGCCGCGGCGCGGCAGAGGCGGCCGTAGGTGTAGTAGTCGTTGCCCAGGCGGAAGGGGAGGCGATGATCGGGCTCGATGTGCAGCGGCTCGACGAAGGGCCACACGAGGGGCGCGAGGCCGAGGACGGCCAGGATGATCGCCAGCGCGATCACCCACTCGCGGGGGCTGAGCCGCACGTCGTTCGAGCCGAAGCGGAGGTCAATCTTGTCGGACATCGCGGCCTCAGAACTGGAAGTAGATGAACGCCTTGTCGGCAGCGCCGCAGCATCCGGCGACGTAGAGGGCCATGAAGACGGCGAGCGCGATGCGCACGGGCGCCGAGCCGAGGAGCGCGCCGCGCAGCCTCGATTCGTAAATCCATTGATACGCCCACACGGCGGCGAGCAGGCCGAGGGCGAGGAGCGGGAACCGCGGGTCCGCCCACGCCGCGCCGAAGATTCGCCGGACAATCAGCCACGCGTCGCCCACGGTGCGCGCGCGGAAGAAGATCCAGGCGAAGGTCACGAAGGCGAAGACGAGGAGCCGCTTGACTGCGGTCGGGATCTGCTCGATGTAGAAGCGAGTCATTTCGAGCTTGCGGGTGGCCACGCGGCCCAGGGCGTGGAGGCCGCCCCAGATGACAAACGTCCAGCTCGCCCCGTGCCAGAGGCCCGAGATGACCATGGTGAGGGCCATGTTCACGTAGGTGCGGGCCTCGCCCTTGCGGTTGCCGCCGAGGGGCAGGTACACGTAGTCCTTGAACCAGGTGGAGAGGCTGATGTGCCATCGGCGCCAGAAGTCGCCCAAGCCGGTGGCCAGGTAGGGGTTGTTGAAGTTGAGCATGATGCGGAGGCCCATCATGCGGCCGAGGCCGCGGGCCATGTCCGTGTAGCCGCTGAAGTCGAAGTAGATCTGCCAGCCGAAGGCCACGGTGGCGAGGAGCAGGGCCAGCCCGTCGAACTGGTCGGGCCGGGCGTAGGCATGGTCCACGTAGAGCGCCAGGTAGTCGGCGAGGGCCCGCTTCTTGAAGAGGCCGACGAGGAAGAGCGACAGGCCATCGGCCACGTCGTGGCGCGTGATCTTGGGCGTCTCGCGGAGCTGGCGGAGCAGGTTGGTCGAGCGCTCGATGGGGCCGGCCACGAGCTGGGGGAAGAGCGACACGTAGGTCGCGTAGCGGATGAAGTTCGGCTCCTCGTCCATCTGGCCGCGGTAGCAGTCAATCGTGTAGGTCATGGACTGGAAGACGAAAAACGAGATGCCAACGGGCAGGAGGATGTCGGGCACGGGGACGGCGTAGGGGACGCCGAGGGCCGCGAAGAGGTCGTTGAGGCTGCGGGTGACGAAGCCTGCGTACTTGAAGAAGCCGAGCATCCCGAGGTTGATGACGACGCTGAGAGCGACCCACGGCTTCTTGCGGCGGGAGTGGGACATGCCGAGCACCGCCAGGTAGTCGGCCGACGTCGAGGTGATGATGAGCAGCAGGTAGAGCGGGTTCCACCAGCCGTAGAACACGTAGGACGCGAAGAGCAGCCAGGGGAGCTTGAGCCGCGTGTGCCGCGTGGCGAGGTGGACCGGGTAGACGATGAGGAAGAAGACGGCGAAGACCCAGGTGTGGAAGAGCATGCCGCCGCCCTATTCCATCAGCGCTCGGACGTGTGCTTCGGCGGCCGAGGCGAGGTTGTCGAGGTTGTAGCCGCCCTCGAAGACGGAGATGAGGCGTCCCCCGCAGCACTTCTCGGCGATGCCCTTGACGATGCGCGTCAGCTCGGCGTAGCACGGCGTCGTGACCTTCATCCGCCCGAGCAGGTCGTCCGCGTGCGCGTCAAAGCCGCAGGAGATGAGCACGAAGTCGGGCTTGAAAGCCAGCGCCGCGGGCCGCAACTGCTCCTCGAACGCCTTCTTGTACTCGGCGTCGCCTGAGCCGGCGGGAAGCGGCACGTTGAGCTTCGTGCCGACGGCTTTCCCCGTGCCCCGGTCGGTCGCCAGCCCTGTGCGGGGGTAGAAGGGGTGCAGGTGGACGCTGAAGTAGAAGACCGTCGGGTCGTCGTCGAACGCGGCCTGGGTGCCGTTGCCGTGGTGCACGTCCCAGTCCACGATGAGCACCTTTGCCAGCTTGTGCTTCTTCTGGAGGTAGCGGGCGGTGATCGCGACGTTGTTGAAGTAGCAGAAGCCCATCGCCTGGTCTTTGAGGGCGTGGTGGCCGGGCGGGCGAATGGCGCAGAAGGCGTTACGGACCCTCCCCGCCATCACCGCGTCGGCTGCGGCGAGCACCCCGCCGACGGCGTTCCGGGCGACCTCGAACGTCTCCTTGCACACGGGCGAATCGCGCGTGTCCATGAACGGCACCCCCTCCTCGCAGCCCTTCTTGAGCCGCTCGACGTATTGCTCGGAGTGGACCGTGGTGATCCACTCGATGGCGGCGGGCGCGGGCTGGATGGGGACGAGCTGCTCCAGGAGGCCCTTCTCCTTGAGGCGTTCGACCATCGCGGTGAGGCGTTCGGGCCGGTCGAGGTGGCCGGGGCCGGTCTTGTGCTGGAGATAGATGTCGCCGTAGAGGAAGCCCGTGGGCGGCGTCCTCGGCCCCTTTGCGCCCTCGGGACCCTGCGCTCCGCTCTCCCTTGTCATTCTGAGTTTGTCGAAGAACCTTTCGGAGCGGCAACCCCCGGCCAAGGGGCGGAGTTCGACAGCGATGGTCAACTCCCCTGAAAGGTTCCTCGACAGGCTCGGAATGACAGGGGGATGGGAGGCGCCGGTGGGTCCGAAGGTCCCGCGTGCGATTGTCGCGCTTTCGCGCGAAAGCGCGACGGTCCCCGGGCCCGCCTTCGGCCGCCGCACGCAGCGGAAGCCGATGGCGTCGTCGCTGAAGCAGGCGTCCTGCATGCCCGGCGCTTGGCCCACGCGATAGGCGGGGCGGCAGGCGTCGGGGCTGGAGTTCCACGCCCCGCCGCGCAGGACGTGCAGCTTGCCCTCGGCGGGGCCGGCCGGGTTCCGCTGGGGGCTGGCCGCGTAGTAGGTCGGCTCGTAGACGTCGTTGCACCATTCGGCGACGTTGCCGAGCATGTCGTGAAGGCCCCAGGGATTGGGCGCCTTCTCGCCCACAGGATGCGTCCGCTTCCCCGAGTTGGCGGCGAACGAGGCGTGGTCGGCTAGGAGGCGCGGGTCGCTGCCGAAGGGGTAGACCGTGGTCGTCCCTGCCCGGCAGGCGTATTCCCACTCGGCCTCGGTGGGCAGGCGATAGCCGTCGGCGGCGGAATCGCACCGCGCCGTTTCGGGGTCGTAGCAGGGGGCGAAGCCCTCGGCCTTCGAGCGCGCGTTGCAGTAGAGCGCGGCATCGCCCCAGTTGATCATCTCGACGGGCAGCCTGTCGCCCTTGAAATGCGAGGGGTCGGCCAGGACGAGCCGCTTGTACTCCCCCTGCGTCACCTCGGTGCGGTCCATGACGAAGGCATCGAGCCACACCCTGTGGACCGGCTGCTCGTCGGGGTCGCCGGCGCGGCTGCCCATGTCGAGCCAGCCGGCGGGGAGGGCGACCATCTCGATGCCGGACTGGGTGGTGATGACCTGGGGCTTGGCCGCAGACGGCGCTTCGGCCCGTTCGCACGAGGCGAGCGCAGCGGCGATGGCAAGGGCCACCACACTGCCGACTGCCGACTGCCGACTGCCGACTTGCGTCCTCATTTCGCCTCTCGCTTCAGGGGCACCCAGTCGGGCTCCTTGTTGCACTTGCCGTCGTGGGTGATCAGCACCCAGCGGTCCTTCTTCGAGGCGTCGGCGACGCAGATGTCCCAGCCCTCGGCGGGGATGCCGATCATCTCGGGGGCGAAGCCGAGACGCTTCTTACTGGGGCCGCGGCTGAAGGCCACGTACTTGCCATCGGGCGACCAGTCCACGTGGTAAATCTTCGTCGGCTCGCGGCTGGTCGCCACGTCGCGCGCGTGGGCCATCTTCGGCTCGGGGCCGCTGAGGTCGAAGTCGGCCACGCGCAGCGCCCAGTCGCTCGCGCCCCAGGCCACGTGCTTGCCGTCCGCGCTGAAGTCGGGCCGGCACCCGGGGAGCTGGAGGTTGACGACCTTCATCCCGCCGGCCTCGATGGCGAGGATCGCGTGCTTGAAGCCCATCCCCGCGTGGATGGTGGAGACGAACCACTTGTCGTCGGGCGCCGCGGCGATGTTGTAGAGGTGGTGGATGCCCTTGTTCACGTGCTCCTTGTGCGTGCCCGTCTTGAGGTCGAAGACGAAGAGGCCCTTGGTCGCATAGTCGAGCGGCGTGAACTTGTCGAATTCGCTCTTGAGGTAAACGATGCCCGAGCCGTCGCCGGTCCAGCACGGCTCGCGGCCGCCCTTCGCCACGAGCGTGCGGCCGGTGCCGTCCATGTTCATGTAGTAGGCGTTGCGGATGGCGGTCTCGCCCTTCCCCTCGTCGGCGACGAAGCAGAGCTTCGTGCCATCGGGCGACACGTGGGGGTACAGCTCGTCGAAGTCGGGCGTCTTCGTCAGGTTCACCGGCTCGGAGCCGTCGGCGTTGACCACGAACAGCTCCCAGTTGTCGTCCCGAAGGGTCTCGTAGACGATTCTGAAGGGCACCTTCTTCAGCTCGGCGCGGAACTCCGCCTCCTGCTCGGCGCTCAGCGGCGGGACGGGCGGCGGCTTCTCCTCCTTCTTCTCAGCTCCCGCCGCGAGGGCCGCCAGGACGAGGAAAAGGAAACCGACTCTCCGCATGGCCTCAGCCTCCTCTCCTTGACGCACGCCCCCCGAGTTGCCATACTGCCGAGGAAGCAGTATAGAAGGAGTCCCCCGCGCAATCAATCCGAACTGTGGGCAAGGCCGCAAACAGCCGTGGGAGGAAGGAGGACCTGCGATGAACCGTCGGTCGTTTCTGCACAATTCGGGCCAGGCCGCGGCGGGCGCCGCACTGGCGGGGCTCACCATCACGGCGTTCCGCCCCGGCAGCGCGCTCGGGGCGAACGAGCGGGTGAACGTGGCGCTCGTCGGCTGCGGCGGACGCGGCCGCTACGTGCTCCGCGGCCTCGTCGAGCAGGGCGCCCGCGCCGCCTGCCTGTGCGACCTGCTCTCGAACCGCCTCGACGAGACGGCGAAGTTCGTCGCCGCCGTCCAGAAGGAGGAGCCGGCGAAGGTCAAGGAGATGCGGCAGGTGCTCGACTCCAAGGACGTGGACGCGGTGGTCCTCGGCCTGCCCGACCACTGGCACGCGCCCGCCTCGGTCCTGGCCTGCCAGGCGCGCAAGGACGTCTACGTCGAGAAGCCCCACTCCCACAACCTTTGGGAGAGCGGCAAGATGGTCGAGGCGGCGAGGAAGCACGAGCGCGTCCTCCAGGTCGGCACGCAGAACCGCTCCGGCCCCTACACCCTCGCGGCCCGCGAATACGTCAAGAGCGGCAAGCTCGGCAAGATCGCGCTCGTGCGGGTCTTCAACATGAAGTCGGGCGGCCCCTTCAAGCTCGGCGACCCCGGCAAGCCGCCCGAGGGGTTCAACTGGGACACCTGGCTCGGCGCCGCCCCCGCCCGCCCCTACCATCAGCACATCTTCCGCGGCGGTTGGCACAACTTCTGGGACTTCTGTAGCGGCGACATGGGCGACGACGGCATCCACCAGCTCGACCTCGCCCTGATGCTGATGGGCGACCCGCCCCCGCCCAAGAGCGTCCGCGCCCTCGGCGGCCGCTACGCCCACCGCGGCGACGACTCCGAGTGCCCCGACGTCCAGCTTGCCTCCTGGGACTATGGGGACTTCGTGATGTCCTTCGAGCTGACCGGCTATCCGCGCTACATGGAGAAGACGAGCGGGACCATCCGCCGCAACGACGTGCTGCCCTACTGGACGATGAACGCCACGCGGATCGAGCTGTACGGCTCGCAGCTTCTGATGACCGTCGGGCGTCACGGTGGCGGGTGGGTCGTCCAGCAGTCGGGCGGCGGCATAGTGGACAAGATGTATGGCCGCCCGTGCGACGAGCCGCACTACGCCAACTTCCTCGAATGCGTGAAGACGCGCAAGAAGGCGAACGCCGACATCTCGATCGCCCACGCCAGCAACGTCGCCCTGCACATGGGCAACATCGCCCATCGCGTCGGCAACGTCGCACTCACCTACGACCCCAAGACTGGCCAGTTCAAGCACCCGGAGGCCAACAAGCTCCTCAAGCCCCCGTACCGCAAGGGCTACGAAATCCCCGACGAGGTCTGATACCCCACGCGAGTGTCCTGAAGGAGAGGCCCATGGCCAGGGAACTTGACCTCAAGCGGGAATGCCAGCGGACGAAGCCCGACTTCGTGGTCTATGCGCCAGGGAGCGTGGACGGCTCGTCGGGCGACACGGGGAACGAGCACTTCCTGGTGTTCGACGGCCCCGACGGCTCGCTGATGGTGGTGTGGACGCAGAGCACGTTCGAGGGCCGCAGCGACCAGCGAATCGTCTTCTCTCGCAGCGCCGACGGCGGGACGACGTGGGCCGCGCCCCGCACGCTCGCGGGCAAGGGCGCCGACCCGAAGACGGGCAAGGGGATGTGCAGTTGGGGCTTCCCGCTCGTCTCCAAGAAGGGCCGCATCTACGTGGTCTACAGCCGCCACGTCGGCGTCAACGACCTCTGGAGCCACACGACCGGCCTCATGGCCGGCATCTACAGCGACGACGCGGGAAAGACCTGGTCCGAGGAGCAGACTATCCCGATGCCCCGGAGCAAGTGGGACAACCCGGACGCGAGCGTGCCATCGAATTGGATCGTGTGGCAGAAGCCGGCGCGGCTGTCCGAGGGGAAGCACTTCGCGGGGTTCACGCGCTGGGTGAGCCCGAAGGTGCGGCCGCCCGCGCCGCTGAAGGTCTGGTGGGCTGAGGCATCGGTCGTCGAGTTCCTCCGCTTCGAGAACCTCGACGAGCACCCCGAGCCTTCCTGCCTCGTCGTCCGCTACTTCATGTCCGACGACCAGGCGCTCCAGGTCGGGCTGGTCGGCCATCCTAAGGTCAGCGTGGTGCAGGAGCCGAGCGTGGTGCCGCTGCCCGACGGGCGGCTCTTCTGCGTGATGCGGACGACCACCGGCAGCCCCTGGTGCAGCGTGTCGGACGACGCGGGGAAGACGTGGCGGGCGCCCGAGCCGCTGCGCTACCGCGACGGCGGCCCGGTGCTTCGCCATCCGTGCAGCCCGTGCCCCATCTACGCGACGGGCGAGGGGCAATACGTCCTGCTGTTCCACAACCACGACGGCCACTTCGGGCCGTGGGACCCCACGCAGACCTCCTATCATCGGAGGCCGATCTACGTCGTGCGCGGCGAGTTCCGCAAGGGCGCCCATCAGCCCGTGTGGTTCTCGGGGCCGCGGTTCCTGATGGACAACGATGGCGTTCCCCTCGGCCCGCTCACGATGGGCATGGGCCGCACCGATCTGGCCATGTACGCCAGCATGACCTTCCACGACGGCGAGCCGGTGCTCTGGTATCCCGAGCGCAAGTTCTTCCTGCTCGGCAAGAAACTGCCGACCGCCTGGTTGGGAGAGATGGAAGTGCCGGCGAGGTGAGAATGACGGCGCGGGGCCGGGACCACCTCACGGCCGAGGGCGGGCGGTGGTTTGGAGGGGTGCGGGCTTGTCGTAGAGGCGTTCGCCCTTGCGGATAGCCTCGCGGCGCCGGCGTTCGGCGGCGAGGCACTCCTGGTAGAAGGCTTCGCGCTGCTGGTCCTTTTCACAGGGCACGAAGCCGGGCATGTCGGCCCGCGGGCGCTTGGCCAGGAACTCCTTGCCCGCCTTGATGAGGGCGAGGGCCTCCTTGTACTGCGGACCGTCCTTCGCCAGCTTCGCCAGGCAGGGGCTTAGCTCGGGGCGGTCGAAGCTCACCCACGGCCCCGTGCTGCTCGCGAAATTGCCCTCCCGCTGCCAGTTGATGCCGGTCAGGGCAGCGAGACGCGCCATCTGCCCGCCGTAGAGGGGGCACCGGCCGCCGAGGTTGTCGGGATAGGCGCTGTAGTAGCTGGCGTAGTAGGGGGCGTTGATGTCGATCCACGTGACGATGCGGTCGAGTTCCTCCCTGGTGAGCCGCACGTCGTTGTGGCCCTTGAGGATCTGCTGGACGATTCGGCTGGCGTGGGCGCCCCAGGAGTAGGGAGGCTGGATGTTGGCCGGCCCGGCGCCGATGGCCTTGATGCAGCCCTTCCGCCAGAGATGGGTGTAGGAGGCGTTGAAGAACACGTCCTTGTCGCCCGCGAGGACGAGCTTCTCGCCGCCTTTGGTGCCGAAGTCGTGGCACTTCACGCAATGCTTGTCGAGGACGGGCTGGACCTCGGCCAGGTAGTTGAAGATGCGAGGCGGGCCATACCAGGGCTCGATGCGGCTCGGCGCCCGCCGCAACGCCATCGGCGGCGCCAGGCCGACCGGCGGGGCCTCGTGCCGCCGCTCGTGGCAGCCCACACAGCCCGTCCGCTCGCCCGACTGAAGGACCGTGCCGCTCCGCATGGACTGCACCATCATGCCGCACTCGTCGAGGAGCTGGAAGAAGATGAACGTGTCGGAGGGGACGGTGAAGTAGGCGGAGCCGTCGGCCTCGACGGGCACGGTGCCCAGGATGCGTTTCGCGGTGAAATCGTGCCAGTTCATCCCCGGAGCCATAAAGCCCTGGCCATACCACTTGGCAGGCGTCCAGCCCCGCTTCTCGGGCGACTCGACGATGCGGATCTTCTTCACCGAGCCCGGCTTCACGCCCTGCATGTGCGAGCCGATATAGACGTTCTGGACGTAGAGGGTGCCCTCCTTGCCCTCGAAGTCGCGGCGTGGCGGGAGGAGGGGCGGCTTGGGGCGGGGGGCGAGCGGCATCGGGTAGAAGCAGCTCGGCGGCTCCGCGTGGAGGAGCACCTCGTTGCCGAAGGTGTCCACCAGGTAGATGCCCATCTCGTTGCCCTTGCCGGTCATTCGGGAGACGAGGAAGTGCTTGTCGCTGAGGGGCCAGGGGCTCTCGTACTTGGGCAGAATGGGGTTGAGGCGGTCGCAGTTGAAGGCATCGCTGTCGCTGAGCCAGTCGCGGACCGCTGCCGGCCAAGTGCGGGCGATGGCACCCTTGCCATCGGTGGCGATGCGTGGCTCGAGGATCGCCAGCGGCCCCCACATATTATGGTGGTGCGTGCTGAGGGTGCAGAGGAGGCGTCCCGTGCCGGGAATCGGCTGGCCGTAGTAGACGGCGGCGGGGTCGGCCGTGTTGTTGCCGTAGACGGTCGCCTGGTTCGTGCCGTCGGGGTTGACGGACCAGAAGCCGTGGGCGTCGCCGAAATTGCGGTCCACATACTCCCATCGCTTGTAGAGGATGCGGCCGTCAGGCATCAGGGCCGCGTGGTTCTCGAAGAGGGTGCTCTTCGTGATCTGGTGGATGTTCGCGCCGTCGGCCTCCATACGGAAGAGGTTCGCCCCGATATCCTGGCTGCACATGTTGTACTTCGGCTCGCGGGTCGAGGAGAAGACGATCGAGCCGTCGGGCAGATAGATGGGATCGAAGTCGCTCACGCCTGGGGCGAAGGTGAGCTGCTTCAGCCCCGAGCCATCGGCGTTGACCTCGAAGATGTGGAGATTCTCCTTGGGGTCGCGCCGCATGGCGAAGAGGAGTTTCTTGGCGTCGAAGCTGACGCATGGGCTGCGGACGATGCCCTGGGGCGCCTCGACGAGGGTCTTCACCTGGCCGGTGCGCGGGTCGAACGCCTTCAGCGCCCCGCCGTGGCGATACCTGCCATCCGATGCCTCGCCGACCTGGGAGAGGGTGTCAATGGCGTGGTAGGACGCGATGTGCTGGGCGTGGACGCAAAACAGGAGCGGCTGGCCGCTCACGAGTGGGTTGGCGACGAGGGCCTCGCGGCGGAGCGACTCGAACTCGGCCGTGAGCTTTGCCGCTTCGTCGGGCTTGGCTGCGGTGAACCCTTTCTCGATCTCGGCCAGTCGTGCCAGAAACTCGTCGCCCTTCGGATAGCGCTCCGTGAAGGTGTCGCGAAGATCCTCGACGGCCTGCCGCGGCGCCGCGAACGCGGCGGGGCTGAGCTTGAAATCCGCCGCCCACTTCGGCACCGATGCGACGGCCGGCCTGGCGCTCGCCGCCGGCAGGGGAGGGCACACCAGCCCCTGCGGGTGGAACCAGAGGACGTCCCACGCCTCCTTGCCCAGGTTATCGTGGACGAAGCGGATGCTGCGGACCGCATAGTCGAAGCGAAGGGTCTCGTCGTAGACCTTCCGGTCGCCCGGCGCGAGCGTGCGCTCGACGAGCTTGTGCTCGGCGCCGTCGCTGTCGGTCGCGACGACGGTGAACTTCAGGCCGTTGTTGCTCGACCTGGCCGCCTGGTCGGTGAGGGCGTATTGGAGCCGCCACGAGGAGCCTTTCGCGAAGCTCACCTTCCATTCGGCCTGGAGCACATTGCCGTCGGGGAAGGCCAGCATCACGAGGCCGGGGCGGCGCCGGCCGCGCACGTTGGCCTCGCCGAGGGCGATGTAGCTCCGCGAATCGCGCTCCCACTCGAACCCCCCGCCGAGCTGGTGGTCCGGCAGCGTGTTGCCGCACGCGTCGCGCCACACGAAGCGCTGAGCCTGTGCGTCGCGCACCGCGACATCCTTGGGGTGGAACGGGCAGACTTCCCCCGCCAGCAACCCCTGCGACGCCAGATTCAGGAGCGCGAGGCAACCCAGAATGGCAAGCAGCTTCTTCACGGCTTCGGTCTCTCTGCGACACCTGTGATGCCGCTATGGTAGCCGCGGGACAGAGGGATGTCTACTCGCCGTTCAGCGTTCCGCCGCGGCGGCCGGCTGCTGCGCCCGCAGGTCGTAGCAGTAGAGGGCGTCGGCGCCGCGGAGGAAGAGGCGGCCGTCGGCCCAGGCGTGGCTCATCGCGGCCTGGTAGGTTGTGGCGTGGGGGTGAGGCGGCGACCACATCGGGCCGACCCTGGCGCCCGCCTTGGCCGGGAAGGGAAACATCTTGGTGTGGCCGTGCTGCGAGTCGGGGTGCAGGACGAAGAGGCCGGGGAGGGCGAGGAGGTGCCCTTCGTCCCACCGCACCTCCGTCGGCAGGTGGCTCGAGGCGATGCGTTCGCCGGTGGCGGCCTTGACGAGGTAGTAGGAGTACTTGCCGCGGAAGCACAGGAGGTCGCCCGAGGCGGCGCCAATGGGGCAGTTGGATGGCGCGCCCCACTCGGTCGGGGCCTCCCAGGCCAGCTCGGGGCCTTTGGGCGTGAGGCGCCAGCAGGCGACCTGGCCGTAGTTGTCGCCGGGGGCGGAGTGGATGCCGCCGGGGTCGTCGAAGCTCGCCACCTTCTTGCGCTCCTCGCGCTGGAGCTTGTGGCCGACGAGCAGGTCGCCCGCCAGGATGACCGAGTACTCGTTGTCGCCGGCGCCGTCGAACTGCCAGGCGACCTGGCCGCTCGCCGCCTCGATGCAGGCGACGATGCCGCCTTCGTTGGCGGCGAGGACGTAGTGCCGCCCGTCCTTGCTCCAGGCGAGGGGCGTGGCGCACTTGCCCAGCACCCTGGGCACGCGCCAGAGCACCTTGCCGCTGGTCGCATCGAGGCCGACGAGCCCGCAGGCGCCGATGCCATCGGGCGCGACCACCGTGCCGCCGCTGGCGTTCAGGCCGTGGCAGAAGGAGCGGGTGGGGGCGGCGACGTTCCGCTTCGCCAACGCGTCGGCCTTGAACTTCTTCATGAAGTCCGAGTAGCCCGGCACCTCGGCCCGCCAGAGCACTTTGCCCGAGGCGGCGTCCACGCAGCGCACGATGCCGAGCGCGCCGAGGACGAAGACCTTGCCCTCGGCGACGACGCCCGTGCTGTTGGTGAGGCTGCACTTGTGGTCGTAGAGGTTGATGCCCTCGCGGGGCCAGGCGGCGCTGTCGGGCAGCGCGTAGTCGGCCTTCAGCCGCTGCTCGTCGCGCCACCCGCCGGTGACCTGCCCCTTCACGTCGGCGGGCGCCAGCGGGTCGCGGCCGCCCTTCGGCCACTTGCCGGCGAAGGTGCCCTTGACTTGTTGCCCCTCGATGGCCAGGTCGAGCTGGAGCGGCATGCGGCTGGCGAGGCGCGGCACGCTCTTGCTGTTGCCGAACATCTCGTGGCCGATCACGAGCTGCCCTGTGAGGCGCGCGCCGTCGAGCTTGAGGCCCGCTGCGTCGGCGCCCCCCATGCCCAGGGGCACGACGACGGCGCGCTCGACCCGGCTGCCGAGGGTCATGAGCAGGATTCGCGCCGCCTGGTCGCCCGGCAGGGGAGCCAGCGCGCAGTCGAGCCACGCCGCGGCGGCCGCGGCCTGCAAGGCGAGGGCCGGAAGAGCCGCCATCACCAGCCTGGTCATGCCCCACCTGGCCATGGTCGCCCCTTTCGCTCGTGAACGGAGATTGGTGTTGCGTGCGCAAGCCCATTATGTGTACCATGGCCGCCGAGGCAAGTTCGCATCTCGGGACCCGCTGTTGATCGGACAGGAGACGGCGCATGGGGAAGACGCATCGCGTGGCCATCATCGGCTGCGGCAGGACGGGCAAGCTGCATGCGAAGGGCTACCTGGCCGAGCCGCGGTGCCAGGTGGTTGCCCTCGCGGATATTGACCGCGCGAAGGCCGCGGCGCTCGCCAAGGCCCACGGCTCCGGCGCGGCGATCCACGCCGACTACAAGGCGATGCTCGCCGCCGAGAAGCCGGACCTCGTGAGCATTTGCCTGTGGACGAAGCAGCACCTGCCCGCGATCCGCGACTGCATCGAGGCAGGCGTCCGCGCCATCCACTGCGAGAAGCCGATGGCGCCCACCTGGGGCGAGGCCCAGGAGATCGCCGCCATTGCCGGCGCCTGGGGCGCCCGCGTGACCTTCAGCCACCAGCGCCGCTTCGCCCCCTCCTACGCCCGCGCCCGCGAACTCCTCCACGGCGGACAGCTCGGCGAGCTCGAACGCATCGAAGCCTACAACCCCGCCAACATCCTCGACTGGGGCACCCACACCGTGGACCTCGTGAACATGTACAACAAGGAGACTCCTGCCAGGTGGGTCATGGCCCAGCTCGACGCCCGCGAGGTGAAGAAGTGGTTCGACATCCCTTTCGAGTTCGCCCTTGTCGCCTCCGTGCGCTTCGAGAACGGCGTGCGGGCCATCTTCCACTCGGGCGACGACAACGAGTTCCCGCAGGGCATTCGCCTGGTCGCCAGCCGCGGCGTCATCGAGCTGCGCGGCGAATCCAAGCTCCGCTGGCTCCGCTACGGCACCGGAATCTGGGAGGAAGTGGATTTCCACACCGGCCCGACCGACCACAGCCCCATCGCCATCGGCGGCGTGGTGAAAAACCTCATTGATACGCTGGAGAGCGGCCAGGAGCCCGAGCTGTCGCTCGACCGTGCGCTGCGCGGCACCGAGATCATCTTCGCCATCTACGAGTCCTGCCGCCGCCGGGCGCGCGTGGACCTCCCTCTCCAGATTCCCGACAACCCCTTTATCGCCATGCTCGAAGGGGGCGTGCTGGGCAAGGGATAGTCCGCGTTTCTCCCCAGCCCATCCCGCAGGAAGTGAAACACGCCCCCCTCTTGTCATGCTGAGCTTGTCGAAGCACCTTTCAGGGGTGTGAGCGCCGACAACGCAGTGTCCTCCATCACGTTGGCTCCCTCCCCCGAAAGGTTCCTCTACTTCGCTCCGCTCGGAATGACAACGGTTTGCGCTCTGCTGCAAGCAGGGCTGGTGAGAAACGGGGAATAACACCCATGTATCCTATTGGCCCGCGGCGCGGGCCATAAGAAAACCCGCCGCGGGCCGGGGGGCCCAACGGCGGGTTGGAACGTCGGGGTCGCAGACTCAGCGCTTGGAGAACTGGAAGCGGGCGCGGGCGCGCTTGCGGCCGTACTTCTTGCGCTCCTTCTCGCGCGAGTCGCGGGTTAGGAGGCCCTCGTCCTTCAGCCGGCCGTGGTTCTCCCTGTCCATCTTGATCAGCGCGCGGGCGATGCCCAGGAGCATGGCGCCGGCCTGGGAAGACACGCCGCCGCCCTCGATCTTGGCCAGAACGTCGTACTTGTTGATGGCCTTGGCCGCGCGCAAGGGCGCGCGGATGGCCTGCTGGAGGCGATCGATGGGGAAATACTCGTCGGCCTCGCGGCCGTTGACGAGCATGCGGCCGGTGCCGCGGCGCAGGCGGACGCGCGCGGTGGCGGTCTTGCGGCGGCCTGTGCCCCAGCAGAAATCAGTGGCGGCGCTGGCGGTTGCGGCGGTCGTGGGCAAGCGGGGTCTCCTTCGTGCGTCACGGCATCGCCAGCGGCTGCGGGTTCTGCGCCGCGTGCGGATGGGTGGAGCCTTTGAAGATCTTGAGTTTGCGGAGCATGCGCCTGCCCAGGTTGCTGTGGGGCAGCATGCGCCGCACGGCCTCGCGGATCACCTGGTCGGGCCGCGTCGCCATCATCTCGCGCAACGTCTTCGTGCGCATGTGGCCGGGGCGGCGCGACAGAATGTGATAGGGCTTCTGGTCGAGCTTGCGACCCGTCACGCGCACCTTCGCGGCGTTCACCACCACCACGAAGTCGCCCGTGTCCACGTGCGGCGTAAAGGTCGGGCGATGCTTCCCGCACAGGACCGTGGCCAGGCGCGTGGCCAGCCGGCCGAGGATCTTGCCCTCCGCATCCACAACGTGCCACTGCCGGACCACGTCGGCCGGCTTGGCCATATACGACTTCGTCATCGAGGCACTCCGATGCGGCAACCGCGAACCACAGAAGCTCTAATTGTACCGATCCGGCCCCTTGGAGTCAACCATCTTTTTCTTGACAACCCGAGGGGATCCGGCTAGACTCTCCGGCGGCCCTTCTCGCCGAAGTGGCGGAATTGGCAGACGCGCTAGGTTCAGGACCTAGTGGCCTTAACGGCCTTGGGGGTTCGAGTCCCCCCTTCGGCACCACCTCCAGGCCTGAATTCCCCCAATGGTTGCGGCAACGGCACGATGAGCTACCTGAACCTCAAGGAGGCAGGGCTCGTCTGAGGCGAGGAAGGGAGAGCCGGACCGCCAGTGCCCATCTGGCCTGCTGGCCCGCGTTCAGCGGCTGCCCGCGAGCAGGTCGGCGCGCGCGGCGAGGAATCCCCACGTGTAGGCCGTCGGCGCAATCGTCTGGTGCACCGTGTACTCGTTCGACGAGGGCACGAGGTAGATGTCCCAGTGCGACTCGGCGGCGGGCCAAGTGCGCGCGTCGGGCACCATAGTCCTGCCCAGATACCAGATGTATGCCCAGTTGTCGAAGCCGTAGCGCTCGGCCGGGTCGCTGATGCCGTAGACGGTGATGCCTGCGGGCGCGGGCTGGCCGGTCATGCGGCTGTCGATGTGCAGGGGGTTGCGCACGGGCTTGTGGCCGAGGCCCGTGGTGTAGACCAGGTTGTCGGGGTTGACGCCGATGGCGAACTGGCAGGCGCGGAGGGCGGAGGCGAGGAAGCGCTCGTCGCCCGTGAGCGCCCAGGCGCGGGGCGCGGTGCGCGAGATCATGCCCGGCGCCGTGAAGTAGCCGACGAAGCCCATCGGCGGCAGTTGCGACACGTCGGTGGTGAGGCCCCACGCGTTGCCCTCGGCGAAGCGGATGCCGGCGTCGGCGAACTTCACGGTGAGGTCGCGGGCCTTCCGCTTCAGCGCCGCGTCGCCGACCCCCTCGGGCAGGCGGGTGTAGGCGAACGCCGCCTCCTGCTGCCTCAACAGCTCGGGGTTCGCATCCTTCAGGACCGTGGTGGCGAGGAAGGCGTCGTGGTAGGCGGCGTCGCGCGTGAGGGCGAAGAGCTCGACGGCGGCGAGGTTGCGCCCGCGGTCGGCGTCCCCCACCTTGCCGCCGCGCGCGGCGACGGCGGCCTCGACGCGCTGGGCGTTGGCCTCGGCCCACTTCCAGGCCAGCACTGCCGCCTCGCGGTACTCCGCCGCCAGCTTCGGCGCCACGCGCTCGGCGACGCGGGCGAACTTCGCAGCACTGGCCGCGAAGGTCCAGCTCGACACGTGGTCGGGCGCGAACACGCCGGCGACGAGCGTCTCCTGCCAACTGCACTCGCCGGGACGCGGGTGCGCCGTGCTCTCGATGCCGCCGCGCACGCCGCCGTCGGGAAGCTGGAGCCGCCGGTAGAAGCTGAGATCCCACAGGGCCTCGTCGAGGATGTCGGGCAGAGCGTTGGCCCGCTCGTCGGGCGGGAGGCTGAGGCGCACCGTGGCGAAGTAGTCGGGGAACAGCTCGTAGAGCTCGAGGAGCAGATACGTGACGCTGAGGTGGAGGCTGCGGCGGTCCCAGTCGCCGGCGTCCATGTAGCCGCCCCAGGCCTCGGGCACGAAGGTGCAGTCGGCGGCGCGTTTGCCGACGAGGCCCCTCACACTGTCGAGCACGGCCTTGATCTCGCCGTCGAGCATCGTGCGGTCCATCGGCACCACACGGAAGCCGTCGGCGGGGTGCATGTTGCGGGGGCGGCGGTAGTCGGTGAAGGGCGGCCCAAGCTCGATGCCGCTGCGGTGGTGCAACAGGCCCATCATCGAGGTGCGGAACGCCCTCTCCCACGCATCGCGCGCGATCTCGAAGGGGTAGCTGCACCCCACACCCTCGACGCACACGCGATAGCGCCCTGGCTTCGAGAAGGGGCCGAAGTCGAGGGCGTGGACGTCGGTCTTCCCATAGTTGCGCCCCGCCTTGAAGCTCTCCTTGTCCGCGGCGGCCTTGAGACGCCGCGACGTGCCCGAGAACACGACGGCGCCCGTGGCCTCGTCGAGCAGGTGGAAGGGCGTGCCGTCGGCGTAGCTCATCGCACCGCCCGTGCCGAGCCACACGCTGAGGAGCGCCCGCTTGAACGGGTCGTCGGGGCGATAGCCGACCTGCGAGGCGTGGACGGCGATGCTGCGCGTGGTGCGCGGAGCGTAGACGAAGTCGGTGTGCTCGACGCTGGCGTTGACGCCCGCGAAGCGCACGCGGCAGCGCGTGCCCTCGGCCATCGGCGCGGCGAGCTTGAGGAACACGGTGACCTCGCTGCCCCTGGCATCGATCTGGTTGGGCTTGCGCTTCCACCAGACCCGCGCGGGCCGCTGGGCATCGGTCGCGCCCTCGGCCTGGATGCGATAGGCGGCCGGCTCGTCCACGGTGACCACGGTCAGGGCGGCTCCCAGCACCGGCTCCTCGGGATGAAGCCTGTTGGTGCCAATCGCGAGCGCCCCGAGCTTGCGCTTCCGCCCGCCCTCCTGGCGCTCGACCTCGATGTGGATGGGCGTCTCGACGACCGTGTCGCCTTCCCAGGCGATCACCTTGTCGCCGCTGCGCTTCCACTCGTCGCCGGGTTGTTTCTCGTAGGGCTGCTGGCCGACGCGCTGGAGGGTCTTCTCCTGGAGCACGAGGGCGATGACGTCGGGCGCGACGGCGCCGACGTGGACGATGGCCGGCCCGTCGGCCGGGTGCACGGGGTTGGCGAGCAGTTCGCGCTTGAGCTTCTCGCGGGCCTCGGCCTCGCGGCGGGCGCGCTCGGCCTCGCGGGCGCGCTTCTCGCGCAGCTTCGCGCGCTCGGCCAGGATCGCCTCGTTCGGCTCCACGAGCACGATGCCGGCGAGGAGGAGGTCCACGGGCTTGTCGCTCCAGTCGCCCTGCACCTGGATCATCGTGAGCCTGGCCGCGTCGAAGCCCTCGGTCTTGCCGGGGGCTTTGAGTTGTCCAGGCTCGGCCAGCGAGGCGCCGTTCTCAGCGGTCACGGTCTGTGGTTCTCCCCGTTTCAGAGCGGCGAGGTCGAAGGCGTATTCGTGAGTCGTGCCGTCGGCGTCGCCGAGGATCAGGCGGAGCCTGGCGGCGCCGTGGCCTTCGGCCGCGGTGAGGCGGATGGCGGGCGTCCAGTCCCGATGGCCGGCAACGTTCACTTGAATGTTGAACCCCGCGCCGCCGGCGCTCCTGGGGGCGCGCAGGCGCAGGCCGCCCGCCTCGACCGCGAACGCCTTCGCCCAGTCGAGAAATGCATAGTCGGGCGCGCGCTTGCAGTCCAGGAGCGCGACGGGTTCCGGGCGAGCCGTGGCCGCCATGCTGGCAGCGGCCAGGCAGGCGGCCAGCGCGGCGGCGGCGATGATCCAGGCGGTCCGGGCGCGGGGCAGCCGGTCCTGTCGCGAGTTCTTCGTGTCCATGGCTGCCCTTCGTCACCCTCGCGCCGTTGGGGGCGGAGGAGGCGGCTCGCCGGCGCGACCCGAGCCCGTCGAGGCCCGGCGCAGGCCGAACAGGCGGAGCGCGGCGCCCAGGAGGCCCTCCGGGCGCTCGTCGGCGGGGGCCTCGCGCAGGGCGCGGATCGGCTGGTGAAGGATCTTGTTGACCAAGCGGTCCGCCATGCGCTCGACCTC
>Ga0307380_10001297_pt1 | contig 37051 bp, 46 predicted proteins | sample UN3MG_FD_202239 | JGI IMG/M metagenome (GOLD analysis project Ga0307380, IMG submission 202239) | Soil microbial communities from Risofladan, Vaasa, Finland - UN-3 | ecosystem: Environmental > Terrestrial > Soil > Coastal area > Acid sulfate soil | place: Finland: Risofladan, Vaasa | collected...
TGAGCTTCAGCTCGAACATATGGGCGATCTTCTCGGGGTCGTTCGGGCGCTCCATGAGGTAGAGGGTCGAGAGCAGGAGGTCGAAGAGATCAAAGCTCAGCTGACGGTCCTCAGTTAGGACATCCGTCAGCTCCGCGCAATACCCCGCATAGGCGAGCCGCTTCAGGTCCTCCCGTATTCGGGGGAAGGATTCCTTGACCTCGAACTGGGTGACGACTTCGAGGTTCTTGCCGGTGGCGAGTGCGACCTTGCCGTAGGTGAGGGTCTCGGTCGCGCCTGAGAGGCGGCTTATGGGCTTGCGTGATCCCTTGGCGATGGCGGAAATCTTCCCATGCTCGCGGGTATAGAGGGTGACGATGCGATCCGTTTCGCTGAAATTTATCCGGCGGAGGACTATGGCGGAAACGGTGTATAATGGCATAGTTCTTAGTAATCAGTTATCGGTAATCAGTCATCAGTCCGGCTGATCACTGGTCACTGGTTACTGATAACTTGCCTTATCTCGATGCCTTCAGCAACTCATCCGGATCATAGGCATGGACAAGGGCGACGCCGGTGCTCGTCCCGAGGCGATTTGCGCCGGCATCCAAGAGGTCCATCGCATGCTCGATGGTCCTGATCCCGCCCGCAGCCTTGACGCCGATGGTGGAGCCGACGACGTCGCGAATTGCCTGAACCTCCGCAACGCTCGCCGCCCCATTGTGGCACGTTCCGGTGGACGTTTTCACGAAATCAGCGCCTGCATCCCGAACGATCTCGCATGCGGTGACCAGTTCTTCCTTGGTGAGATATGGGGCCTCGATGATAACCTTCACGAGCGTGCGCTTGGCGTCCTGGGTCATGCCGGAGAGGTTCGCCGAGCCGACGACTTCCATAAGCTCGCGGCGGACATAATCCACGTCGCCCGACTTCAGCGCACCTATGTTAATGACGACATCCAACTCCTCCGCGCCAAGAGTGACCGCATTTCGAACCTCATAGACCTTCACTGCCCGGGTGCATGCGCCATGAGGGAAGCCGACTGTGGTGCAGACCTTCACGTCACTGCTCTGCAGTTCCCTTGCGGCAAGGGGCACCCAGAACGGCAGCACGACCACAGCCGCGAAGTGGTGCTGCTTGGCTTCCGCGCAGAACGCCATGATATCCTCGGCGCTCGCCGATGATCTCAGCAAAGTATGGTCTATAAGCTTGGAAAACTGCTCCTTAGTATACAACCGAACATCCTCCCAATCCAGACTTTAGACTACAGACTACAGACTTTAGGTGGAATCAGCCTTTCCTAGAGTCTAAAGTCTAACGTCTAAAGTCCTTTGGTCCCTGCTTTTAGGGCAGAAACCAGCATGCCTATCTCGCGCAACAATTCCGGCTTGCCGGCATTCTCGGCGATCAGGTTCACGAGCACGCTGCCGACGACTGCTCCATCCGCATACTCGCAGACCTCACGAACGTGCTCCGGCTTGGAGATCCCGAAGCCCACTGCGACCGGCTTGTCGGTCATTGCCCTAATCCGACTGACCAGTTCGCGGACGCCCTGGGCCATCTCGGCCTTTGCGCCCGTGACGCCGGTTCTCGATACACAGTATATAAAACCCGTACCTAATTGTGCAACCTTGCGGATTCTTTGGTCCGTACTCGTCGGCGCGAGAAGGAAGATGGTGCTGACTCCGGCTTTATCCGCCGCCGGCTTCCATTCGCCGGCCTCCTCCGGGATGAGATCGCTAAGAATCACCCCATCCACACCGGCTTCCGCCGCATCCTTCGCAAACCCTGCAAGCCCATAATGCTCGGCAAGGTTGTAGTAAGTCATCAGGACGAGCGGCAGCTCGGACGTCACTCGGATCGAGCGGACAAGCTCGAGCACCTTCGGAACATTAGTCCCCGATTCCAACGCTCGCATAGACGAGGCCTGGATGGTCGGACCGTCGGCTATCGGATCGCTGAATGGAACGCCCAGCTCCACGATATCCGCGCCCGCTTTCCCCAATTCGAGCACTATGTCACGAGTCGTTTCAAGGTTCGGGTCTCCGGCGGTCACGAAGCATATGAGCGCCTTCTCGCCGGATTCTCTCAGGCGGGCGAACTTCTCATCGATACGGCTCATTTCCCCACCTCCGGCAGGAACTCCAGCGCCGTCTCGACATCCTTGTCCCCTCTGCCCGAGAGGTTGATTATAATGATCTTGTCTTTGCCCAGAGTCGGAACAAGCTTCTTCGCGTACGCCACCGCATGGGCCGACTCCAGCGCCGGGATGATCCCCTCGGTTTGGGCAAGCCATTGGAAGGCATCGAGCGCCTCCTGATCGGTCGCCGCCACATACTCCGCCCGGCCGATATCCTTCAGGTAACTGTGCTCCGGGCCGACGCCGGGATAGTCCAGGCCGGCCGAAACCGAGTGAGTCGGCAGCACCTGGCCGTCCGCATCCTGAAGCAGGTAGCTTCTCGCCCCGTGAAGGACTCCCTTCGTGCCTGCAACCAGGGTCGCTGCATGCTCGCGAGTGCCCAGGCCTCGACCGGCAGCCTCGACCCCGATCAGCTTAACTTGCGCATCGCCGATGAACGCGTAGAAGAGGCCCATGGCATTGCTTCCACCCCCAACGCAGGCAATAAGATAATCGGCTAAACGGTTTTCTTTCTCCAGTATCTGGCGCCTGGCCTCCTTGCCGATGACGGATTGGAAATCGCGGACGATCAGCGGATAGGGATGAGGGCCGGCGACGGAACCGATGATGTAGTGGGTGTCTCGGACGTTGGTGACCCAATCGCGGAGCGCCTCGTTCATGGCGTCTTTCAGGGTGCGCGTGCCGGAATAAACCGTTGTGACCTTCGATCCCAGCAGCCGCATCCTGAACACATTGAGCGCCTGCCGATGCACGTCCTTCTCGCCCATGTAGACCTCGCACTTGAAGCCGAAGAGAGCGCATGCGGTGGCGGTGGCGACTCCATGCTGCCCTGCCCCCGTCTCGGCGATGATTCGGGGCTTCCCCATTCGGCGAGCGAGGAGGATCTGGCCCATGGTATTGTTCATTTTGTGAGCCCCGGTGTGGCAGAGGTCCTCGCGCTTGATGTAGACCTTCGCGCCCCCCAGTTCGCGGGTGATGCGCTCGGCGAAATAGAGTGGGGTCGGCCGGCCAATGTAGTCCTTCAGATAATAGTCGAGTTCCTTCTGGAAGGCGGGATCGGCCTTCGCCTTCTCATACTCGGCGGTCAGTTCGTCCAGCGCCGGGATGAGGGTTTCAGGCACGAACCGCCCGCCGAACTCCCCATAATGCCCGGTCTGGTCGGGCTGCTTAAGCGTTTCTGACATTATTGACAAACTCCCTGATCTTGTCGTGGTCCTTCTTGCCGGGGGATGACTCCACCCCTGAGGAGACATCAACCGCATATGGCTGAACCTTGCGCACGGCCTCTGCGACGTTCTCGGGGGTCAGGCCCCCTGCAAGGATTATCGGCTTTCCGAGGGACTTCGCCTGGATGGCGAGGTCCCAGTCGAACGTCCGGCCGGTCCCGCCCATCTTGCCCTCAACGTGAGCGTCCAGATGGATGGCAGACGAGAATGCACCTGAGCGATCCTCAAGCTGTTTGCAGATATCCTCCCAAGATGTCGCCTTCACGGCCTTGATGCACCTATGCCAGGTGCGGGCCATCTCCCTGAAGAGCGGAATGCCGTGCAACTGGGCGAAATGGAGGTTGGTTTGCTCCATGATCTTGAAGACTTCGTCCACATCCTGGTTGGCGAACACGCCGACTGTCGTCACGAGGGGCGGAATCCTCTCAAGGATGTTCAGGACGGCATTCACGTCTACCTTCCTCGGGCTCTCGGCGAAGATGAAGCCGAGCGCGTCCGCCCCGGCTTCGATGGCGGCGAGGGCGTCGTCAATATTCGTGATTCCGCAGATCTTGACTCTTACCATGTCTATCCTGGTGCCCGAACGGAGTATTGGAGTACTGGACGGATTCTTCAACACTCCACTACTCCATCACTCCACACGGCTCTTTAGCAACTCCTTGATCTTAAGACTAATATCCTGCGCACGCATCAGTGACTCGCCGACGAGGATGGCATCTACTCCTGCCGCCATCAGACGCTCGACGTCCGATCGGGTGAATATCCCGCTCTCGCTGACGAGGATTCGGTCGCCTGGAACTCTCGAAGCAAGCTCCAGGGTCGTCTCCAGCTTCGTCTCGAAGGTCTGGAGATTCCGGTTATTAATCCCAATGATCTTCGCACCCGCCGCCAGGGCAATGTCCAGCTCCTCGGGCGAGTGAACCTCCACCAGCGACGCCATGCCAAGCTCTGTCGCGAGGGCCATCAGATTCTTCAATTGCTCGATGGGCATCGCCGCGACTATGAGCAGGACTGCATCCGCCCTGGCAACTCGGGCCTCATAGACCTGGTAGGGGTCAATGATAAAATCCTTCCTGAGCACCGGCAAGCTGACCGCATCATGGACCGCCGTCAGATACTCCAGCCGCCCCTGGAAATACTTCTCATCCGTGAGCACCGATATCGCCGATGCCCCCGCCGCCTCGTAGGTCTTCGCAATCTCCACCGGATCGAAGTCCGGCCGAATCAGGCCCTTTGAGGGCGAGGCCTTCTTGACCTCGGCGATCAGGGCGATTTTCCCGACAGATCGGGACGCTCGCTCTGGCGGCGCGGATTTTGGAATAGGGAGAAAGCGCCGAGGGCGCGGAAGATCGTGGACAGCGGCCTCCAACTCCCTCTGCGGCCTGCTTTGTTTCCTTTCGGCAACTTCAATCCTCTTATCGGCGAGTATTTGATGGAGAATCAACTTGAGTTACCTTCCGCTTCATCGGCTGGCCGCGATCAGCACACCAATCCCAAAGAAGATCAGCGCCAGGCCTATGACCAACCATTGGATCTGGATGGGCGCTGGGGATGTCGCCGTGTAGCCTGCCAGCACAGAGCCGGCGGCACACAAGACTATGCCCAGGCCGACGAATATCCCTCTCCTCGGTTTCCGAGCGGCTTTGGGAGACTCGGCCATACACGGCGCTTCCTCACTCGGAATGCTGATCAGATTGCCGCACCTGCACCTGCCGGTCTGGCCGGCCCTTTCATCACGCACATTATATTCAGTCCCGCACTCGGGACATTTTATCTTTATCGCCATGCAAGCCTCCTGCTATGCTATTTGTCGGATGCCAGTTGCTGACTCAGCTTCTTCAACCCGTCCAGGGCACTTGCGGCCTTGCCGCCGTCAATCGAGTCCGCTGCGAGGGCGATGCCTTCCTGGATCGTCCCTGCTTTCCCGCCTATATTCAGGGCAGCCCCGGCGTTCAGGAGCACGATGTCCCGCCCCGGGCCGGTCTTGCCGCTTAGAATTGCCTCGAGGATTCGGGCGCTGGCCGTAGGATCCTCGCCCTGGCTCAAGTCTTCAGGTTTGGCGGTCGGAAGACCCACGTCACCGGCGGTCATCTCGTAAGTCTTCAGAGCGCCGTCCACGAGCTCGGTAACCTTCGTCTTCCCGACCGTCGAAAGCTCGTCAATCCCATCGAGCCCGTGAGCAACGATGGCTCGCTCGCTGCCCAACTTGAGAAGGGCACCGGCGATCAACTCGGTAAGGTGAGCATCGAATACGCCTATGAGCTGCCGCTTCGCGCCTGCAGGATTGGTCAGCGGGCCGAGGATGTTGAACACCGTGCGAATGCCGATCTCCTTACGCGGCACGACCGCATGCTTCATGGAGGGATGATGCGCTGGCGCGAACATGAATCCGATGCCGACTTCGTCAATACACCGGCCGACCGCCTCCGGTCCAAGGCCGATGTTGACCCCCAGCGCCTCCAGGACGTCCGCACTGCCGCACTTGCTGGACATGGCCCGATTGCCATGCTTAGCGACCGCCACACCCGCGCCTGCCACGACGAACGCCGAGGCGGTGGAAATATTGAAGGTATTCATCCGATCGCCGCCCGTGCCGCACGTGTCTATGAGGGCAGTCGCCTTGCACTTAGTCGGGATCTTGATGCTTTTCTCCCGCATGATTCGGGCGAAACCCGTCACCTCGTCAACCGTTTCGCCTTTCATCCGCAAGGCGGTGACCAGGGCGGATATTTGGGAAGGGGTCGCCTCTCCATCCATGATCTCGCGCATGACATCCGCGGCCTCGGTTTCGCTGAGATTCTCCTTCTCGACTACTTTGCGTATGGCGTCTTTGATCATGCGATTCCCTCTTTCTCGAGATAGGCATCCACGTACTTTGCGAACTCGTTGAAATCATCCAGGTGGTCTTGCAGTATGTGGTAAACCTTCGACAGATCAACATCCAGATACATGTGGACCAGAACATTCCGCATGCCTATCATTCCCACAACGTTTTCAGCGAATTCCTTCGGGAATACCCCCAGACGGCTGGCCATTGCGGCAAGATCCCGATACTCGTCCGGCATCTTGACCTGAGCCATCTTGACAAGATATGCGCAGATGTCTGCGACTGCCTGTATGCTCACTTGAAGTGCATACTCAGTGGCCGAGTGAAGCATGTCGTCAGACACAAACTTGTCAAATGGCTCTTTGGCAGCCGAACGAAGCAATCCCAGGTTTTCCCTGATCTTCTGGAGTCGCCGGTAGATAATCCTGTCTTCAGTCATCCCAGCCCACCCTTCCTGATATTAGAACGCATCTCGGCGATATAGGAATCCAGAATAGGCATGAAATCGTATGACAAGCCGAGCGCCATGATCTCAAACTCGGAAGCTTTCTCCTGGTCTGCAACATAGATGGTCACCGGCTGCTTAAGCGCCTCATGAACAAGAAGCAGGGGCGCTCTATTCAAGGGCACAACGTCAACATCATCGAATTCAAGAAGACCCATGACCCCAAGAATGATCGCAAACCGCCTATCGGAGTACTCAGATTCAGGCACTGAGTCCTGGAAGGCAATCGCCACATCCACATCGCTGTGTGCGTGCGTTCGTCCCTCAGCCACTGAGCCGAAGAGATAGGCCGCGAGGACGTGATTATCCGCGAAGAGCTTCCTGGCCTCATCGGACTTCAGTTTCTGCACTATCTCCTGAGTATCGAGCGTTCGGGCCTTGGTCATCTCATCTCCAGGAAGTTTCTCAGGAGGTCCTTGCCGTTTTGGGTCAGGATGGATTCGGGGTGGAACTGGACTCCCTCTATCACGAACTCTTTGTGCCGGACGCCCATCACCTCGCCGATGTCGGTCTCGGCGCTGATCTCCAGGCACGAGGGCATCGTGTCGCGCTTGATGACCAGCGAGTGATAGCGCGTGGCCTCGAATGGATTCGGCAGGCCCTTGAATACGCCCTTGCCGTCATGATGGATCATGGAGGTCTTGCCATGCATGAGCCTCCCGGCGCGAACGACATCGCCACCGAAGGCGTATCCGATGCTCTGATGCCCGAGACAGACCCCCAGGAGCGGCGTCTTGCCCGCGAAATGCTTGATCGTCTCGACCGAGATCCCAGCTTCCTTCGGCGAGCATGGGCCGGGCGAAATGATGATCTTAGCCGGCTTCAGGCGCTCGATCTCCTCGACCGTGATCTTGTCATTCCGGTAGACCTGAAGCTCCTCCCCCATCTCGCCTAGATACTGGACGAGGTTGTAGGTGAAGCTGTCATAATTATCGATCATGAGAATCATGCTTCGCTCCTTGTGGAGTAATGGAGTGTTGGAGTACTGGAGTACTGGAACACCCATCAACCATTAGCCATTCTGTCAATCCAGCCCCTTCTGCGCCATTTCGATTGCCTTCAGGAGGGCGCCGGCCTTGTTCATGGATTCTTGAAACTCATTGGCCGGGACGGAATCGGCGACCACTCCGCCGCCTGCCTGCATGTAGGCAACCCCGTCCTTCACCAGGATGGTTCGGATGGTGATGCAAGTGTCCATGTTCCCCGAGAAGCTGAAATAGCCGATCGCGCCGGCATAAGTGCCCCGCTTGGTGGGCTCCAGCTCCTCGATGATCTCCATCGCCCGAATCTTCGGCGCGCCCGAGACAGTGCCCGCCGGGAAAGTCGCCCTCAATACGTCGAATTGGTCCAACCCGTCCGCAAGCTCGCCGGTGACATTCGAGACGATGTGCATCACGTGCGAGTAGCGCTCGATGATCATCAGCTCGCCAACCTCAACCGTGCCATACTTGCAGACTCGGCCGAGATCATTTCGGCCCAGATCAACGAGCATTATGTGCTCTGCGCGCTCTTTCTCATCGGCGAGCAACTCCTCCGCGAGCGCCTGATCCTCGGCCTCCGTCTTGCCCCTCCAGCGAGTCCCGGCGATCGGGCGGACGGTCACGGTCCCCCGATCCTCGGTGACCAGTATCTCAGGCGAGGTGCCGATGATCTTGATATCCTCATAGTGGAGATAATACATGTACGGCGACGGGTTCAGTGAGCGCAAGGCTCGATAGACATCGAATGTATCCACGTTCAGCGGAACGGACAGCCGCTGCGAGGGCACGACCTGGATGATATCACCGGCCTTGATGTACTCCTTCGCCGCCTCGACCATCTTCTCGTACTGCGGCTGGGTCATGTTCGACTTCGGCTTGAGGACCTTCGCCTCGCCTCGGGACTCGCTCGGAGGAAGAGGGGTCTCTTTCAGGCGTTGGACGATCTCGTCTATCTTCTCGATCGCCAGGTCGTAAGTCGTGCCTGGGTCCGAGCCGACCTCGGGATTGCAGACGACCTTGATCCGGTGCTTCAGGTGGTCGAAGACGACGAATACATCGGTGAATATGAAGAAGAACTCAGGGATATTCAGGTCATCAACTGTATCGTCCGGAAGCTTCTCGAAGAACCGAACGGCGTCGTACCCGATGTATCCGACCGCCCCGCCGCAGAATCTGGGCAAGTCAGGATCATCCACCCACTTGTAACGGGCGAGGAGGTCCTCCAGGATGTGAAGAGGGTCCTGGCCTTCTTTGAGAGTGATCTTGTCGGCCCTCATGCGCTCGACGATCTGCACCTCCCGACCCTTGCTCTTGAAGATGAGGAACGGGTCAGTGCCGAGGAACGAGTACCTTGCCAGGCGCTCGCCGCCCTCCACACTCTCCAGAAGGAACGAGTACTTCCCGCGGGCGATCTTCCGGTATGCCGAGACGGGGGTCTCCATGTCGGCAAGGATCTCACGGTAGACGGGGACGAGGTTCCCGTGCTTCGAGCGTCGGACGAACTCTTCCTTAGTCGGATAGTACATGGCCTGCTCCGAGAATGAATTGTGACATGTATTGTAACAAATTTCGCGGACGATGGTCAAATTAGGGGGATGGTTTATGGCTGATGGTTAATGGCCAATGGAGGCGCGCATGGCGGGAATGGGAGGGATGTGATATGATGGCAGGCAAGCGGAGAAGAAGGATATGTGGAAGCGTGTTCCCTGGGTGAATCTGTGGATGATGGCGTTTGGCGGCGTGGGGATATGGATCATTGCTGACACCTTCTTCAGCATGGATTCTATCTATACATTCGGCCGCACGGTCATGACTGCCCTCGTGATTCTTGGTGTGGTGGGGCTAGTGGGGTTCGCTAGATTGCCATTGTCCTTCTTCTATGAAACCGGGCCAAAGAAGATGATCAATCTTAACGACTTGGCCGGAATCTATCTGAAGGCATGGAAGGGTCTCTGGCGGCGCAAGTGGATTGTCCTTGTCTTTGGGGTAATAGCGGCTTTGAGCCTGACTGGAGTTCTGACCGAGGCCACCGTCACAGAGCATTATCTCGCTGCTAGAGCCAACGGGATAAGGCACGCGAATCCGGTACCGATTCAGAACTTGCCGCTTATCCTATCAGGCAGCCTACCGGACACTGTTGTGGGTGCCCTGCAGTGGTTTTTTCCGCGTTCGGGCCTGGGCAGTGGCACTGGCGAAATAGTGGTGATTGCCGCTGTTCTCTTGCTTGCTTTGCCCTGGCTGTACCTTCGCCTGGGTAAGCTTCACGACGATGAGGAATATGCGGGGGATGCCCGTTTCCTGCAGTTGGCCCTTGTGTCATGCGGCATAGTAGCGCTGGCTGTGCTGGTCGTTGTGCCAAGAAGCTTCGTGCTCGGCCTCCAGAATATCGCTAAAGGAGTCACTATCTCCCCGCAGCCGATGCGAGCGTTTGTGGTCACGGCCGGCGTGTGGATGCTTGTGCAAGCAATACTGAATGCAGCCATCATCTCCGCTGTGATCGGATCGCTCAAGCAAGGGGATGGGAGAGTGACCCTCAACTCATTCCTCAAGGCATCGGTTTGCTACTTCAAGCCTATTGCAGGGCTGTTCCTTCTCATAGCACTCTCCAGCTTCGTCCTTCAGCTACCGGAGATCATCAAGATGTTCTCGGACCGAACTGGCGAGACAAGCAACTTCTTTTTCACTATGGAAGCGGCGCTGACTTACATCACTCTCTTGCTGATGTTGGTACCATTTGCAACGGTAGTAAGGAATCTCGGCGTTTGGCAAGGCATCAAGCATGGGGTCAAGGACTGGATAGTGAATGCCGGTCATGTAATATCCTTCATTGCCTTGGGGATCACATTCCTGGTCCCCGTTTTGATGATCGAGCTGGCACTAAGCAGAGTGATTGAGCCCATGACTGGTTGGCATGTGTGGACCACGTTGGTATACCCAGCCGTGAATATCACACTCACCGCCGTCACGCTCCTAGCCGTGTGGGAGTTTTATCAGTTGATCTCGAAGGGAGAGACGGTTGAGCGGACCGAGGCGTAGGCCGGTCCCCGCGGTGGCGGGGGTGATAGTGCGAGATGGCGCGCGGGGGGTCGAGCCGTCGAAGGGGAAGTGGTCCATACCCGGCGGGAGCGTCGAATGGGGCGAGACACTCGTGGAGGCGCTGAAGCGGGAGGTTCGCGAGGAGACGGGGCTCGAGGTCCAGGTGGGTGAAGTGGCGGGGGTGTATGACCTGCTGATCGAACGTCCAACTTCGAACATCGAACATCGAACGTCGAACGGGAACCCATCCATTCGGAAAGTCACGGATCACGCATCACGAATCACTTATCACTACGTGATCATTGACTACTTTGCCGAGGTTATCGGCGGGGAACTCGCTCCTGGGGATGATGCATCCGATGCCCGCTGGGTGCCGATCGAGGACCTGGATAGCTACGACCTGACCGAGCATCTCCACGAGCGATTGGCCGAAATGGGTGTGACCGGAAACCGCTAGTCCTCCAAGCGAACTACCTCTTTTGAACTCCTGCACGTTCTGGGTAAAACAGCCTTGTTCGGTTGTTGCGAGAGTCTGACGTGTCCGACCAGTCTGACTTGTCTGACGAGCATCGCAACCGACCGACCCAGGACGAGTTTTCAGGAGGTCCCACATGTGGAAGCAGGCCTATAAATACATCATCGTCGGTGGCGGGGTAGCGGGCGGATGGGCCGTTGCCGGCATCAGGGAGCATGACAAGAACGGCCCGATCCTTATTCTATGCCGCGAGAAGTTCCTGCCTTATGACCGTCCTCCGATGACGAAGAAGCTGTGGTCGGGCAAGGAAACGATACCCGACATCTTCCCCTATGACAGCGTTTTCTATGCCGAGAATGGCGTGGATGTCGCTCTCGGCACGAGCGTGACCAGGGTTGACCCGGCAGATAAGACCGTGACGGACCATGAGGGACATGATTGGCAATATGAGAAGCTGCTGCTTGCAACCGGCGGTGTCCCTCGGACCCTCGATATCCCCGGCGGCGATCTGTGGGGGATCTGCTACTACCGCTATCTGGAGGACTACGTTCGCTGCAGGCGGGATGCGAGCGAAGGGAGATCGGCGGTCGTCATCGGGGGCGGGTTCATCGGATCGGAGCTGGCGTCGTCGCTGAACCAGAACAAGATCAATGTGACGATGATCTACCCCGAACCATACGTGGTCAGCCGAGTGTTCCCCGAGTACCTTGGCAAGGCGCTTCAATCCCTGTATCAGGAGCGGGGCGTCAGGATTCTCTCAGGCGATGTGCCGGCGTCAATCGAGCAATCAGGCAGGAAGTGGGTCACCCAGACCAGAAACGGCGAGCGCGTTGAATCGGACATGCTGATCGCCGGGCTAGGGATAGTGCCGGCGGTCGAGCTCGCTCAGCAGGCGGGCCTCAAGATGGGCAACGGCATTTACGTGGATGAGCTGTGCCAGACCTCGAATCCCGACATCTTCGCGGCCGGGGACAATGCCGACTTCCTTTACCTGGCGCTCGAGCAGCGGATGAGGATTGAGCACTGGGACAATGGCGTGACCCAGGGGACCTATGCCGGGCGGAACATGGCGGGCGCGAATCAGCCGTATGACTACATGCCCTACTTCTGGTCGGACCTCTTCGAGTTCGGCTATGAGGCGGTGGGCGACCTCTCTTCGAAGCTGGAGACCTTCGCCGACTGGGAGAAAGAGAATGACACCGGCGTCATCTACTATCTGAAGGACGGCAAGGTTCGCGGTGTGATGACCTGCAATATCTATGGTCGGCAGGGCGACGCACGGGAGTTGATTGGGAAGCAGGTTTCTATACAGGATCTTAGAGGAGCGATAAGATCGGAGGAGATGGTGGCGGCCTAGGGGCCGAACGTCGAACATCGAACGTCCAACTTCGAACTTTGAACGAGCGGAGGGAATGCGATGGCTATGACCGAGCAGCGGTTGGCGGATGATGAGATTCGGAAGGCGCTGGGCCAGGTTCCGGATTGGGAGTTGCTGCGGAACTCGATCAGGCGCGAGTTCAAGTTCGCGAACTTCGACCAGGCGATGGATTTCGTGAATAAGGTGGCGGAGGTCGCACGGAAGATGGACCATCATCCGGACATCTGCATCTACTACAACAGAGTGGATCTGGAGCTTTCGACCCACAAGGCCGGCGGACTCACGGGAGAGGATTTCGAGCTTGCCGCCAGGATAAACGAGATCAGTGAACAGTGAACGGTAGAGAGTTGACGGGTAAGACGGCGCTCGTGACGGGTGCGGCGAAGCGGATTGGGCGGGAGACGGCGCTCTCATTGGCAGATGAGGGAGCGAACGTCATCATCCATTATCGGGGCTCGGCAGATGAGGCAGAAGCACTCTGCCGGGAGGTTCGCGGCAAGGGCGTGGATTCCTGGACAATCCAGGCCGACTTCGAGAAGCCGGAGGAGTACGAGACCCTCATCAGGCGGACGCTCGATACGGCCGGCAGCCTCGACATACTGGTGAACAATGCCTCCATATTCCCGCCCGACAAGCTGGAAAACATCACATTCGACAGTCTGGTAACCAATATGCAGGTGAATGCCTGGGCGCCGTTCGTGCTGGCAAGGGACTTCAAGCACCTCGTCGGGCGGGGGATGATCATCAACCTGCTCGATTCGCGGATCAAGGATGCAGACTGGAATCATGTGGGGTACATTCTCAGCAAGCACGTGCTGGCGGCCCTCACGAAGATGATGGCGCTCGACTTCGCCCCCGAGATCAGAGTGAATGCGGTCGCGCCGGGGCTGATCCTTCCGCCGCCGGGGAAAGATGAGAGCTATCTTGATTTGCTGAAGGACACCGTGCCGCTGAGGAAGCATGGAGACCCTCAGGATGTGGCCGATGCGGTTGTGTATCTGGCGAAGAGCGATTTCCTCACGGGCGAGGTAGTGTTCGTGGATGGAGGAAGGCACCTGAGGGAATACAACGCTCAACGTTCAACTTCCAACAAGAATGGACAAGATACTCATTAGGGACCTGGTCGCAAGGTGCATTATCGGCGTGGGTGAGGAGGAGCGGCGGGAGAAGCAGGACGTGGTCATCAACGTCGTTCTCTCGGCAGACTTGCGGCAGGCGGGGAAGAGCGACCGGTTCGAGGACGCCATTGACTACCGGGCGCTCAAGAAGCGCATCGTCGCAATGGTCGAGGATTCCAGCTACCATCTGGTCGAGGCGCTGGCTGAGCGAGTGGCGGAGATTTGCCTGGAGGACCCGCGGGTCGAGCAGACACAGGTGACGGTCGAGAAACCGACGGCGCTGAGGTTTGCACAATCGGTTGGGGTGGAGATCATACGAACGTCGAACATCGAACGTCGAACTTCCAACTCTGAACGCGGAACCCGGAACGATGAACCATTATGAGCAGAGTATTCATCGCAGTAGGATCGAATATCGAACCTGAGAAGAATATCCGGAATGCGCTGAAGCTGCTTGCCCGGCAGTTTTCGGTCGCCGGGATTTCCACGTTCTATCGAACCCCTGCGGAGGGTCGGCCGGAGCAGCCGCCGTTCGTCAATGGGGTTGTCGAGATAGAGACCGACCTTCACCCGGCGGACCTGCAGGAACTCCTTCGGCGGATAGAAACCAAACTCGGCCGCAAGCGGACGGCGGACAAGTTCGCCTCTAGGACGATTGACCTGGATATAGTATCGGACGAGGAAATGGGTCGGCCGTTCGTGGCAGTGCCGCTTGGTGAGCTTGCGCCCGATCTGGCGCCTGAAGCCATCCAGACCGCCGATATGGAGGCACTTCCCAAGCTCACTGAGGAGTTGAGGAAAGATGGATTACGAGAAGATTGAGCGATGTGTCCGCGAGATCCTCATCGAGATCGGCGAGGACCCTGAAAGAGAAGGATTGGCCGGGACTCCGGGAAGGGTTGCCAGGTCGCTGGATTACCTCACGTCGGGCTATCGGGCGGATATTGACCAACTCGTCAACCGCGCTGTCTTCACACAGGAGATTGACAACATGGTGATCGTGCGGGACATAGACTTCTACAGCCTGTGCGAGCACCACATGCTGCCGATCGTAGGCCGCTGCCACGTGGGATATATCCCGAAAGACGGCAAGATCATCGGGGTGAGCAAGCTGGTGCGGATGGTGGAGATGTACGCCCGCCGGCTTCAGATTCAAGAGAGGCTGACCGAGCAGATCGCCCACACGCTGATGGAGGCGCTCAAGCCCGAGGGGGTGGGAGTAATCGTCGAGGGTCATCATCTCTGCATGACCATGAGGGGCGTCGAGAAGTTGAACTCAATCATGACCACGTCGGCGGTCCTTGGCAGCTTCCACGACAGTATGCCGACTCGGAATGAATTCCTGACCCTCATCGGCAGGCGTGCGATTTAGGCGGTACTGACTTCCGTCACTTCCTCGTCATCCCCGAAAGGCTCGAACCTCGATTTGACCTCGGAGTAGAGACTCTCATTGCGATCGGCGGCGGGATGGTCTTGGGAGGCGATCCTGGCGATGGCGATTTCATCCGGGCATACGCAGTGAATGAGCTCGAAGTCCGCGCCAGCTGACACCGCGAGATTCCGCGCGGTGTCCCTCTCTGACCTTCGAGAGAACGGCATGCCCTCCAGGATGACGTCGTTACCCTGGGTGATCTCGTATCCCGCCACGAAGAGCATGAACTCGAATGCCTCCGCCTTCTCGGTCTCGGAGTAATCCGGGGCTGTGAACAAGTCCGCCCTGATCTCGTCACGACTCAGGCGGACTGCGCCGCTCTCGGCCTCGAGTTGCTTGGCCAGGTAGGTCTTGCCAGTCCCAGGGAGGCCGGCGATGAGGGTTAGTTTCAACTGATCTCCAGCAACTGAGCGAGTGTGTCTTTGTACTCGTCCGCGGGCTTCTCGCCGATCTTCTTCTCGACCGCCTTGCCGCTGGAATCGAAGTAGATCGAGGTGGGGAAAGAGGTCACGCCGTACTTCTTCAGCAGCCCCTTCTCGGCGGGATTGCCGGAGTCAACGTTGATGAAGACGATCCTCCTTGCGTACTCGGGCTGAAGATCGTTGAAGATCCTTTCCACCTGCATGCTGAGCGGATCGTTGGCCGAGTGGATGAAGAGCCATGCGGGCTTGCCCTGAGCCTTGGCATCGGCGATGGCCTTCATGGCAGCCGAGTTCCCTGCGCCCTGATGCTTGACAATCAGTATTGCCGCGACTCCCAGGATCAGGAGCGTGAATATGATGGTTCGAGCAGCTTTCATTGCGCCTCCTCAACGATGCTCAGTTCACTGAGTATACCAGATACACGCCACCACATAAAACCAGGGCGCCACAGACCTTCTTGAGGATGGAAGCGCCTTTCGATCCTTCGTTCCAATTCAGATACCGCTGGACAAGCTCAGTCGATGTGCCCGCGAGCACGATCACCGAACAGTGACCGATTCCGTAGGCGAGCAAGAGCGATGCCCCATATGCGAGACTGGTGGCAGCGAGTCTGAAGGTGACCGCGAGCATGGGGGCCATGTAGGCGAACGTGCACGGGCCGAGCGCAATCCCGAAAACCAGTCCCAGGATGAACGCCGCCGACAGGCCTTTTCGCTTCATCTTCGTCCCGCCGACTCCTGCGAACGGCATCGGGATTACTCCCAGCAAGTGCAGGCCCACAAGAAAGAAGATCGCCGCCACGATGTAGTTGCCGGTCTTGCCGATGTCTCCCATCATGCGACCGGCCGATGCCGTGATGACGCCTATCAGCCCTATGGTTACGAGAATCCCGACCGCGAACATCGAGGCCACTCCGAAAGCCTGCCGGGCGGTCATCTTGCCCTGGCCGCTTATGAACCCGACTATGAGCGGTATGCTCGACAGGTGACATGGGCTGAGGAGAATACTGAGTATGCCCCAGATGAGAGCAGCGCCAAGCGCCATAGCCGGGGTGGCCTCAACCGCATGAGTGAGAGTGGTGAAGACGTATTCCAAGCTACTTGACTCCCATCTCAGCCAATTTCGCTAGAATCTGCTCCTTCGGGAAGAAACCCTCATGCCGGAATACTTCGCTTCCGCTCTTGTCGAAGAAAACCTGGACGGGAATGACCTGTATCCCGAAGCGGGCACCGAGAACGGGCTCCTTGCGCACATGGACAAAGAGAACGTTTGCCTTCCCGGCATAGTCCTTCTTTAGTGCGCTGAGTATCGGCGTCATCAGGTCACATGGTCGGCAGCCATCGGCCCCGAAATCCACCATGGTAGGCTTGCCTGATCTCCGCGCCTTGTCCACAATATTGTTCATTGCCAGAGCGTATTGCCTGGCGACCCAGGCTTTATTGACCTCGACCAGTGTTCTCTCGCCGATGGTGACGATATGCGCATCCACTGCCTGCTGACGCTTCTCGTTCAGGAGGTAGTCCTTCAACTCGGTCTGCACCTGGTCGAAGGTCGCCCCGCTCATCATGTCCTTATTGGCATCGTAGAATGCTTTTGCCTCATCATCCGAAACAGCCAGCCTGGCTACGAAATCGTCGAAGTAGGCCTTCAGCAGCTCATTCTTGTCTGTGCCCACTTGGCGGCCTTTCTTCATGGCCCACGCCTTTGCCTCGGCGGCGAGCAGGTTCCCGATCGCACGGTTCTCCAGCACGAAGAAGGCATTGTTCTTGAGATGAGAGCGCACTTCTGCGGGAGATTTCGCAATGTCCGAATCAACATCTTTCTGCATGATCTTTAGATCACCGGAACGCAGCAACACTCCACTCGGTAGTATTGACAATTTGGCTGACCTCAATGCACCCGCAGCCAGCCCGGGATACATATCCTTGACCAGGGAAGGCTTAGTCGGTGTCTGGGTGACAGCGTCGCACAGGAATACGACCGTGCCGAGGATGATTACTGTGAGACCGACTATCATGTGTTTGCTGCGCATGTTATTTCCCCTTGGCTTTGGCATTAGTGGGATCCAGTTTGATACCATGCTTCTTGAATTCCGCGATGATGTCTTGTTTCGGCCAGAAGCCCGTGTGTCGGGCTATCTCCTTGCCCTTGGCGTCATAGAGTATCTGGGTGGGTATCATCTTGACGCCGTATTTCTTCCCGGCATTAGGATACTTCCAGATATCCACGAACTCCACCTGGAGCTTCCCCTTATACTCCTTTGTCAGTTGGTCAAGGACCGGAACCATCATCTTGCAGGGGATACACTTCTCTGCCCCCACGTCCACGATCTTCGGCAGAGTCACCTTTGCCGGAGACTGCTTTGGCTTTGGGGCGGTGCTCTTTGTTGCGCTGAATGTGCTGATCACGAAATACGCAACAGCGAGAACGGCGATACCGGCGATAACTGGAATCCATGATCGCTTGTACATTTCTAACCTTCCTATCTATTGGTGTTCGGCCTACTTACACAGCAGATCGACGATGTCCTTCGGGCTGAGGACCCTCCCGGCGGACTTGACGTTACCATCAATTGCGAGTCCTGGGGTCGTGAGTATATTGAACTTCATAATCTCCCTGATGTCCTCGATCTTCTCGATCTCAGCATCAAGGCCGAGTTCCTCGACCGCCTGCTTCGTGTTCGCAGCAAGCATCTTGCATTTCGGGCAGCCAGTGCCCAGTATCTGGATTTTCATCGGTATCCTCCTGTGTCTCTATTTGAGCAAGGCCGAAGCGCCTTCCAGAACGACCTTCTCTATGTTCTCATCGTTGACCGGCGATTCGCCTTTCTCCATTCCAAAGTCATTCAGCCGTATATGCTCAAACCTGCTGAACCCAGCTTGTCGGAGGGTTCTGCGGGCGCAATCCAGCTTGCAGCCGTCGATAGCCAGGATCTTCGCGGCAGACTTGGTCGTCTCCATGATCGCGTCCAATCGTCCGCCAATACCAGCCAGACAGTATATCTTGCCGATACCATCGGCGGTTAGTCTTCTCGCGGCCTGATCGGTCAATGCGCCTACATCCGAACCCCCTGAGCATGGGAAGATCAACTTTACCGAGCCTTCGCAGCCACATTCAGAACTCATCGCTATCCTCCTCGTTTCGCTAAGATGCTATCCTTCCGTATATCAAACCTGCAATCGTTGCCATTATGACTACTGTGCTCGCGTAAGCAATGGTCTTCTTGGGACCAAGAACCCTGTTGATCACAAGCATACTTGGCAAACTGAGCGACGGCCCGGCAAGTAAAAGCGCCAGGGCAGGACCCTTCCCCATTCCGGAGCCCATGAGCCCCTGGAGAATGGGCACCTCGGTGAGAGTCGCGAAGTACATAAGCGCCCCTGAGAGCGCCGCAAAGAAATTCGCAAACAGAGAGTTCCCTCCTACCAATGTAGCAATCCAGCTTGATGGTATGAGGCCCTCATGTCCCGGTCGTCCGAGTGCAAACCCGGCCACTAGCACACCACCGAAGAGGAGGGGGAGAATCTGCAGGGCAAATCCCCAGGTGGTGGAAGTCCATTCCTTCAACTCATCTTTCTTAAACCAGCCGGTAAGCATAGTGCCGAGCCCGCCGACCAGCACCGCAGTTACCATCCATTTAGAGTGATATATCGCCGCCCATGCGCCACCCTCGACTATCGGCTTTCCCCAGTTCGCAAACACCAGGACGCCAACCATGACCGCAAAATACGAACCCGTTTTCCAGAGAGGGCGAGCCTCCTCTACCTCACCGAGAAATATGTCCTCAGCCTGTTTGATTTTCTCGCGCTCTTCTTTCAGGAAAAGCACGTGCATGATCAGGCCGATTATGAAGGCAAAGCCAATCGCCCCCACAGCACGAGCCAAGCCCATCTCAAAACCTAGTATGCGCGCAGTGAGTATTATGGCAAGGACGTTGATCGCCGGGCCGGAGTAGAGAAAAGCTGAAGCCGGTCCAAGACCCGCGCCTCTGCTATAGATTCCGGCAAAGAGGGGAAGGACGGTGCACGAGCACACGGCCAGAATGGTACCGGAGACGGAGGCCACTGAGTAGGAGAGCAGCTTATTGGCCTTTGGGCCGAAATACTTCATGACGGACGCCTGGCTCACGAATACGGCGATTGCTCCGGCTATGAAGAAGGCCGGAATAAGGCAGAACAGCACATGCTCCCGCGCATATTCATGGAGCATCGCGAAGGCCTCTACCACCGCCCCTTGGACTCTCGGCGAGTTGGCGGGGAGGAAGTATGCGGCCAGGAACACTGACAGGAGAATTGTAAACTTTTTGATGTTTGAATTCACAACAATGAGTACCTCACCTGTTAGCCGGCACACAAGGCCCCGGAAGCTGCCTGTCTCCTCTTAGCATCATCTTGTATCACAGCGTCCACGCACCCGAAGAAGTTCAGGATGCACGGTACGCGGAGCCGGTAAAACACCTGCAGGCCTTCCTTGCGGCCTGCTACTATTCCGGAGTTCCTCAGCACGGAAAGATGCTTGGACACTGTGGACAAATCGCTTCCAACCAACTCCTGGAGCTCGCACACGCATCTCTCACCCTCCGAGAGAGCGTCAATTATCATCAGGCGACTCGGATGGGCCATCGCCTTGATCACACCGGCCCGAAATCCGTAGGTTTCTACGTCATGCATGGTTGACTCCATCCTTTACTATTTGGCATTATAGCCAAATAGTCTCCCGCCGTCAAGCCCCTGCCGCGATGTTTTAACTCGGTACCTTGGACTTTTGCTTGCCGTCACTCTTCTGGAGTGGAGGAAGGTACTTCTCCACCTGTTTAGTTACCTGCTTTACGTAATCACCTGGTCTCCCCGGGAGCATGAACCGAAGTACGCCTTTTGCATCAACCAGACACAGAAGAGGCATTCTATCCATGGGAAACTGCGAAGACACTATCAAGTCCTTGTCCGCCAGGAGTGGAAATCCAATCTTGTTCTCTTTGGCGAATCGGCCAAGGTATTCGGGGTCCCAATCGAGCTGCCAGGGCTCCGTATTGAGATGCACAACTTGCAGTCCGCGAGACCCATACCTATCCTGGATCACCTGAAGCTCCTTGAGCGCATCACGACCGCACTCACACATGACCGATCCGATGGCAAGGATCACTGTCTTCGTCCCTTTACAGGTCGAAAGCTTCCATTCCTTGCCGTTCTGGTCCTTAAGCGTGAAATCCGGTACCCTATCGCCGATCTTCAGCAACCCCGGCTTCGATGCCTCCTTGTCGGCCTGGTCAGCATATATGCTTCCGGCCAGCAGTATCGTTAACGCCCCCAGTATGATCAGGCACTGCTTCATGTGCTCTCCTGTCTGCACGTTGATCGGCTCAGGGTTTCACCGCTCGGATGAAGGCGCTGACGATGGAAGTCTTCAGTTCGTCAAGGTTCGCCTCGCCAAAGCCACAACAGCAGTCGCCCTCCAACAGGCTTGCCGCGTCAGCATCCTCATAGGTGCGGACGACCTGAATGTCAATGCCTCCAAAGCCTGCGTTCGCCAGTTTAGCTTTGTAGTCATCCATGGCGAGTGCACCTGCGATGCATCCCGCCCAGAGGGCCAGTTGATTCTGGGCCTGCTCGGAGATCGGCTTCACCATGACGATATCGGCGACCGCGAACCGCCCGCCCGGCCTGAGCACTCGGAACGCCTCCCGGAGAACCGCATCCTTATCGGTTGACAGGTTGATCACGCAGTTGCTGATGATGACGTCCACCGAGTTGTCCGGCAGGGGAACACTCTCGATCTCGCCCTTCAGGAACTCGACGTTCTCGACCCCCGCGGCCTTCTGGTTCTTCCTCGCAAGGGCGAGCATCTCGTCGGTCATGTCGAGGCCATATGCCTTGCCGGTGGGACCGACTCGCCTCGCCGAGAGGAGGACGTCTATGCCGCCGCCGCTCCCCAGATCGAGCACGACTTCGCCGGGCTTGAGTTCTGCCAATGCGGTCGGATTCCCGCAGCCCAGGGATGCCAGCAGCGCGTCTGCGGGAACTCCGGCGGCCTCTGCCTCGGAATACAGGTCGGCAGTGATGGGGTCCTTGGCGGCGTCTCCACAGCAGGAGGCCTTCCCCTGCCCCTTCACGCCTGAGGCGATCTGGCCGTATTTCTCCTTGACATAGTCCTTAGTGACAGCATCATCGTTCGCAGTGCTGTTCGAGCAACAGTATCGTTTCTCATCAGTCATTTCCTACCTCCGCTTTCGATTTCGCGACTAGTGTATGGCTGGAGCCAGCAGCACAGGCACATTTGCATGACGAACTACGTTGTGAGATAAGCTCCCCAGGAAAATGTCGGCCACAAATCCCCGGCCATGACTCCCCATTATCAGAATGGAAGGGCACAAGCGATCTACTGCACCGAGAATCTCCTTAATCGGCGAGCCGTAGGGGATTTCGATTGCCACGTCTTCCGCCCCCAGATCGAGAAGGCGCTCTCTCAGCCGGTCCATGCGGGCCTGATCTACCGCATTGAACTCCTCCAGTCTATGCTCCAGGTATGGAGTTATGCGAGAGACATCCTGCACGTGCAGGAGAGTCACCCTTCGGCAGCCGCTTTGAACGAACTTCTCGACATACAGGAACGCACGCTCTGCGCCATCCGAAAAGTCGGTCGGATAGAGCACATGACCCAGGACATCGGCAGTCAACACGCGGCAAGCCTTCTCGCCGGCATCCTCGGCGATACGGAGTCTGACAACAAGCACGGGGACCTCCGAGCGGTGTACCACGTCTGTGGCAACTCCGCCCAGGGCCACCGTTCGCGCTGCGCCATACCCGTGAGAACCAATGATGATAAGCGAGCATCCTTTGTCAAGCGCCACCCGCGCGATGGTTGGCCCGGGGATGCCAACCGGCATCTCGACCGACACCACGAATCCTTCTGCCTCAAGCGCCTGCTTCTGCGCGGCGATCCTCGAAGCGGCTTCTTCACGAAGGACTTCATCCAGCCCAACCATGTGCTTGACATAGAGCACATGTGTCAGGACTATCTCCCGACAGCCCAAGGGTCGCAGGAGTGCGGCATAGCCGACTACTGCATCCGAAGCGGATGACAGGTCAGTTGCAAGCAGTGCCCTGCTGAACATAACGGCATCCCTCCCTATATTTCGACGACGGCCGGCGGCGTAAAGTACTTTCGGCGGAAGATAAACGCGACGTTGACCAAACCAATGAGCACAGGGACCTCGACCAGCGGGCCTATGACTGCTGCAAAAGCCGCGCCCGAGTTTATGCCGAATACTGCCACCGCCACTGCGATAGCCAGCTCAAAATTGTTACTCGCCGCTGTGAACGACAGGGTCGCTGTCTTGCCGTAATCCGCCCCGATCTTGCGGCCCATGTAGAAAGAAACCAGGAACATTACTATGAAGTAAATAAGTAGCGGAATAGCGATTCTTACTACATCCAGTGGAAGCTTGACTATGTACTCGCCCTTGAGCGAGAACATCACGATGATCGTAAACAGGAGTGCTATCAGGGTTATCGGACTGATCCTGGGAATATAACGCTTCTCATACCATTCACGACCCTTGATCTTCAACCCCAAGATGCGGCTGGCGATCCCGGCGATGAACGGTATGCCTAGGTATATGAAGACGCTCTTTGCGATCTCCCCGATGGTGACATGGACGGCGCTGCCTTTCAGCCCAAAGTATGGCGGCAAAATGGTGATAAACACATAAGCATAAACCGAGAAGAACAGCACCTGAAAAATCGAGTTGAAAGCCACCAGTCCCGCAGCGTATTCCCTGTCGCCATCCGCCAGATCATTCCATACGATTACCATGGCGATACACCGGGCCAGGCCGATCATGATGAGGCCGGTCATGTATTCCGGGTATCCCCGGAGAAAAGTGATCGCCAGCAGAAACATCAGTATTGGGCCGATTATCCAGTTTTGAACCAGGGAAAGGGTCAAGATGCGGAAGTCGCGGAAGACCTGGCCCAGCTCCTCGTATCTCACCTTGGCGAGCGGCGGATACATCATGAGAATGAGGCCAATGGCTATGGGGATATTCGTTGTGCCCACCTGAAAGCGGTTGATGAACCCGACCGTCCCTGTCACAAAGTAGCCGAGCGCTACTCCGAAAGCCATTGCCAGGAAGATCCAGGCTGTAAGGAAGCGATCGAGGAATGACAGTCGTTTTGTGATGCCGTCCATTACTACTCCTTCAACCGGGCGATGAGTTCTTCCACCCGAGCCTTTACCTGGTCGCGAATCTCGCGTACCTTCTCAAACGGCTGCCCATGAGGATCGTCGAGACCCAGTCTTCGTCGGCGACGGGGCAGGTTGCGCCTTCCTCCTCGACTGCCACCCCGCAGCCCATAGTGATGAGCATGTCGGCCGAGTTGGCCATGTCCATGGTCAGCATCTTGGGATAGTGGCCGCTCACGTCATAGCCGATTTCGTTCATGGCCTGAACAACCGCCGGGTTCAGTCCCTCGGATGGCTTGGTACCCGCCGACTGAGCCTCGATCACTCCCGCGCCCAATCGTTTGGCAAATGCCTCCGCCATCTGGCTCCGGCCGGAGTTGTGGACGCAGACGAAGACGACTTTTTTCACTTGCACGTCCCTCCCGTGCAAGTCTTTACCCGTTCGAGAAGTCCTTGAGCGAAGCTGAGCACGTCGTCGGACAACGTGGAACAGCAGAGTGAGTAATGGACCCACTGGCCTTCCTTGCGATGGTGGACCAGCCCGGCGCTCTTGAGCTTTGAGAGGTGGTGGGAGACGGCGGGCTGGGTCATGGCGAGTTCCTCCATGATCTTGCAGACGCACATCTCGCCGTTTTGAGCGAGCATGCGCAGAATCTGGATTCGGGTGGGATCGCCCAGGGCTTTGAAAATATCCTCGACAGCCGCCACGGAAGCCTCCATAAGTATATGTTGATGTATTTATACCATGGGGCGGCAGAAAAGTCAACAGTGAACGGTAAAGAGTGAACAGTGTCTTAGGCCGGGACGCGCACGTCTATGAGCATCCGGTGCACGGCATCCGCTGCCTGGAGGACATCCGCCCGGCTGATGTCCAGGTGGGTGACGGCCCGAACGCGGCCGTTCTGGTACCCGCCCATGCGGACGCCGTGCTCCATCAGGCGATCGCAGAACTCGATGCCCGTCATGCCCTTGATTCGGAAGTACATGATGTTGGTCTCGACCTCGGACGGGTTGATGTCAATCGCTTCTTCGTCGGCAAGGCGCTCGGCAAGGAGCTTGGCATTCGCATGATCCTCTGCGAGGCGGTCAATGTTGTGCTGGAGGCCATAGAGCGCCCCGGCGGCGATTATCCCCGCCTGCCTCATCGCCCCGCCGAAGGTCTGCTGACGGCGCCTGCCTTGCTTGACGAAGTCCTTCGGACCCGCGAGGGCCGCCCCAACCGGCGCACCCAGGCCTTTCGAGAAGCAGAGGGTAATCGAATCAACCGGGTAGGCATACTCCCGCGCCGAAATCCCGCTCGCGACCGAGGCGTTCATCAGCCGGCTGCCGTCCATGTGGATTCCTAATCCATGCTCCCGAGCAACCTGTGAAACGCCCATCAGCGTGCCCAAGGGCCATATCTTGCCGCCGCCCTGATTGTGGGTCTGCTCGATGGAGACCAGGCTCGTCGGCGGTTCATCGGGTTCGTCGGGCCTGATGGCCGCGAGCACGTCTTCCTCGGTGAAGACTCCCCTGTCGCCGTTGACGTGGTGGATCATGATTCCGGAGAGTTGCGCCGGTGCGCCGGCCTCGAATAGAATGGGATGAGAGGTACGGTCCATGATGATCTCATCGCCCGGATTGGTGTGGACCTTGTAGGCGATCTGATTCGCCATGGTCGCGGACGGCAGGAACAGCGCCGCCTCCTTGCCAAGGAGTTCGCAGACCACCTCCTGCAGGCGGTTGACAGTCGGGTCCTCGCCTCGCTGGGAATCGCCGACTTCCGCCGCCGCGATGGCCTTCCTCATCTCAGGGCTGGGCTGGGTTACGGTATCGCTTACCAGGTCAATCATCTTGCCACACCTCCAGGCAATAGTATACCCGATAATACAGAAAGTAGGATAGATACTGTCGGCTAGGGAACCCACGGGAATCCAATGGCGAAGCCAGAATGAACGGGGGGAAGAGTATGACGACCGCACAAGGATATTGAGCTCGAGAACAAGATCAGTGTGGAGATAGACTCTCGGAGTGCCCATTCTTGGGGTGGTAGGTGAAGGGGTCAACACACTTGGTATCGTTTACATAAGCCGGCCTGAGATAGCAGAAGGTACTGGTAGGCATCCAGATGCCTACCTACGAGACTTCTTAGACGTTGCTGCGTTCGCTTCCGCCCCGCTGGCTGATGAACGTGATTCGGCCGACTCCCTCGGGGTCTCTCGAACAAGCTGAGCGACCTTCTCGAAGTAACCGTTCTCGTCTATCTGGCCATTGGTATACTGCTCGAACAGCTCCCGCCCGGGATTACCAAGCTCTTTGCACACTGCTGAGGTGCCTCCCTTTCACTTTGTTTGACATAGAAACTTCCCAAAAGGTTCATTCCATAGAAGTCATAATGTTATGAGCAACAAATAGCTATGCCCCCGGCGTTTCCCATTCTCGATCTAGTACTGCGCCAAGCCCGAGAATCTGCCCAACCCGATGGAAAACGAATTCCAATTCTTCGATGGTCTGCGGAGATACAGGCTGGTCTCCATACAAGCTCATAACACCTACCGATCGACGGTCTGAAACCAGGATAGGTATCGCTATCTGACATTTCGGGTTAAAGTCGAGGGCATCGATATGCATATACCGGCTACTATCCTGCTCCAGATTGTCGCAATACTGGACTGACTGTGTGGAAAGCGCAAAGCCTTCCAGGCCATCTGCTATCGGCCGATGGAACCCCCTAAGCCGACGGTTGCGGAGGCCCTGCTCAATATGAGCCCTCGGAATGAATTCATCGTTGCGTACGGCAAGGACACAGCCAGTAATGTGCATTGTCCCGGTCGCGAGCAAGTCATGGCAATATCTTAAGCAGGTATCGTAAACACCTCGGATGTTTTCCCGAATCTCCTCGTCGTGAGCGCCTTCATCATTGAACCCCAGAAGTTGTGCGGTATCTGTCAGCTTATCAAGCCAGAATTGAAGCCCTAAGCTGAAGCTCCGAACCAAACCGCCTCGAGGGTCCATTCCTGTCGCATTGGCTCTGCGGAATCGTCCACGCGCTCTAGCCAATTCTGATGCGACGACGACCAATGCTACTAGTGTAGCCGCAAGGGCCGCCACCAGATACGCTTGCCAAGCCGCCTCCTTCAAATAGCGTCCATAAATATCGTTCCCAAACAGCAGGATGATTATGGCGATGGCTATCTCCAGGACACGGTACTTGACCAGCCGACCCCAGGTAGAAGTCCCCATCCCCCGAGCCTCCTTGCTGAGTCTGGACGGCTGAAGTCAGTCTAAACAGCAATTCAGAAGTAGGACTTGTCCATATGCCGCCCGCTGTACGAAAAAAGCATCGCTGGTTAGTATACCGGCCTTGCGCCCCATTGTCAAATGCGCCTCTTATTGGAGGTCTGAACCTATGCGACAGACCAGCACTACGGCTGCGATGCGGTTTCCATAGGGACGGCATCTTGGCCTGGTTGGGGAGTAAGAGAACGACTACTGAGCACCCCCTCTACCTATGCTATATTACTGCTGAGTTGGACCAAAGTCAACGTCTTGGTGAAAAACAGGTACATTTACCGGCTGTAAACAAGACCGATGCCTTTTCGAAGAACACTATACAGGTTCTTCGCCTCCTTCAAAGATATCCGCAAGTAGGAAAACTTGGACGCATTGGCGTACTTGGGAGTAGACCCTAAAGTCTGGGGTCTAACGTCTAAAGTCCAAGGATTTGCCCAATGACCAGCCGAGAGCGCGTGAAGAGATGCATCAACTTCGAGAATCCGGACAGGTGCCCGATGAGCCTGCCCGCCCCCTACCCGCATGATTTCTGCGGCGCGGGTGTCTCGGCTGACCCCGAGTGGAAGCCCTGGCGGACCTGGGAGTTCGAGGACTGCAGGCAGTGGGAGGACGAGTGGCACAACGTCTGGAAATGCCTCCCGAACACCAGCCGGGGCGAGGTGATCGAAGGGGTCATCAAGGATTGGTCGGAGATCGAGGCCTATCAGATGCCTCGAATGGACCTCCCTCTCCGCTATGATGCCGCCCGCGAGAAGTTCGCCGCCGAGCCGGATAAGTATCACCTCGGCCATCTGCCGGGGTTCCCATTCGCCATTATGCGGTACATGCGCCGAGTGGAGGAGTTCCTCGCCGACGTCCTACTCTGCCCGAACGAGGTAAATGACCTCCAGCGCAAGGTGGTTGACCTCCTGAAGCGATGCCTGGATCAATGGGCGACGACCGACTGCGACGGGGTCATGTTCGCCGAGGACTGGGGCACTCAGAAGCGCCTGCTCGTATCCCCGAAGCTCTGGCACGAGATGTTCGAGTGGGGATTCCGGGAGATCGTGGATCATGCGAAGAAGCTGGACATCGCCGTCTGGATGCACTCCTGCGGATATATCAAAGACATCATCCCCAGCCTGGCGCACATGGGCATGAAGGTCCTCCAACTCGACCAGCCGACCCTCTCCGGCCTCGATTTCCTCGCCGAGACCTGCCACGGCAAGACGGCGATCTGGTCGCCGGTTGACATCCAGCGCGACCTCCCCACCGGCGATGAGGCGTACATCCGAGCGCGAGCCAGGGAGCTGATTGACATCCTCGGGAGCAATGGCGGCGGCTTCATCTGCGGGTACTATGGCGACGTGCGCTCCCTCGCCGTCGAGCCCGAATGGCAGATGTGGGCCTGCGATGAGTTCGCGAAGTATGCTTCCAAGTAGATTTTGTGCTATTCTGCACTAAATCGTTGACAAAGCCCTCCTTTTCATGCATAGTGTATGGACCCACGCCTCATTCTACATTGAAGTCAAAGGCGGAAACTGATATACTGACGCTGGGTTGGCACCCAGCGCGTAATCCGTAATACGTAATGCGTAAGGGGGAACAGCAATGAGCGATGAGAGAGAACCGGGGCTGGAGACGTTGGCGCTGCACGCCGGGCAGCAAGCCGACCCTGCCACCGGCGCTCGGGCAGTGCCGATCTACCAGACGACATCCTACGTCTTCAACTCCGCCGAACATGCGGCGAACCTATTCGGGCTGAAGGAGTTCGGCAATATTTACACGCGGATCATGAACCCGACTACCGACGTGCTGGAGAAGAGGCTGGCGGCCCTCGACGGCGGCACGGGCGGATTGGCGGTCGCATCCGGTCAGGCGGCGATCACGCTGGCTGTCCTGAATATCACGAAAGTTGGCCAGAACATAGTATCCACCAGCTATCTGTATGGCGGGACGTACACCCTCTTCCACTATACCCTCGCCAAGATGGGAATCGAGGTCCGGTTCGTGGATTCGTCCGATCCGGCGAACTTCGAGAAGGCGATTGACGAGAACACGAGGCTCTTGTATACCGAGTCAATCGGGAATCCGAAGAACAATGTTGATGATTATCCAGCCATCGCCGAGATCGCTCATAAGCACGGCATCCCGCTGGTGATGGACAACACCGTTTCGCCTCCTCCGCTGCTGAGGCCGTTCGATCATGGCGTGGATGTCATCGTCTACTCGCTGACGAAGTTCATCGGCGGACATGGGACGAGCATCGGCGGGGCGATCGTAGATTCCGGGAAGTTCAACTGGGCGAACGGCAAGTTCCCTGAGCTGGTCGAGCCCGATCCCTCGTATCACGGGATAAGCTACTGGGGAGCATTCGGCAATCACGATAAGGCGGTCGTGCAAGGGATTGCTTATATTATGAAGGCCCGCCTCCAACTCCTGCGGGATTTGGGGCCGGCGCTCTCGCCGTTCAACTCGTTCCTGTTCCTCCAGGGGCTGGAGACTCTGCCGGTGCGAATCCGCCCGCAGGCGGCGAATGCGCTTGCGGTGGCGCAGTGGCTGGAGAAGCATCCGGCGGTGAGCTGGGTGAACTACCCCGGCCTCCCCAGCCATCCAGACCATGATAGGGCAAAGCGCCTCCTGAAGGAGGGCTTCGGGGCGATCATGGGCTTTGGGATCAAGGGCGGCCGAGCGGCGGGTATCAGGCTGATCAACTCGGTCAAGCTGATCTCACATTTGGCAAATATCGGCGACTCGAAGACGCTCATTATCCATCCGGCGTCAACGACACATCAGCAGTTGACGCCCGAGGAGCAGGTCTCCACTGGCGTGACGGATGATTTCGTGAGGCTCTCGGTGGGCCTCGAGACGCTGGATGATATACTCGCCGATTTGGACCAAGCTCTTCGACGGTCGCAGGGATAGCGGATGGCAGATGTCAGATAGCGGATATCGGATAGCAGATTGGGGACCGGCATGAGTTATAAGAAGCTCGAGATATGGCAGAAGGCACGAGAATTGACAACCGCCGTTCATCACATGACGCTGAATGCTCTGCCGAAGTTCGAGATGTCTGAAGAGGGCAGTCAGGTCCGACGCTCAATGAAATCGGTGAGATCGAATATTGTCGAAGGATATGGCAGGAGGCTATATAAGCAGGAGTTCCTTCAGTATCTAAACCGCGCGCTCGCGTCATGCGATGAGAGCACTGACCACCTGGAGATGCTTTTTGAGACAGGCTCTCTGGCTGACAAGGAATTGTACGAAGATCTGCATGGTGAGTGCGAGATCCTAGCCAGGAAGCTGAACCTTTTCATGCAATCAGTCGAGGAAGGACATATAAGCAAGAAGTGATCCATTCGGGTAGCGGTTATCCGATATCTGATATCCGACATCCGATATCTTGCCTTGGAGCATAGCATTGACAGCCGAAGAAGCATCAGTCGGATTAGTCGAAACCAAATACTACACCTTCGCTGAGCCGCCGAACGAGATGGAGCTCGAATGCGGGCAGAAGCTGGGGCCGATCACGCTCGCGTACGAGACCTACGGCACACTGAGCGAGTCCAAGGACAACGTCATCCTGATCGTTCATGCGCTCACCGGCGATGCTCACGTGGCCGGGAAGAACAGCCCTGACGACGAGAAGCCCGGCTGGTGGGATATGATGGTCGGCCCGGGCAAGGGCTTCGATACGAACAAGTACTTCATCGTCTGCGCGAACAATATCGGCGGGTGTAAGGGCTCGACCGGGCCGGCGTCCATAAATCCCGGCACTGAGCGGCCATACGGCCTCGCATTTCCGGTGGTGACCGTGAAGGATATGGTCAACGCCCAGAAGGCATTGTTGGGGCATTTGGGGATTGACCGGCTGTTGTGCGTCGTCGGCGGCTCGATGGGCGGCATGCATGTCCTCCAGTGGGCGGCGAGCTACCCGGAAATGGTGAGGCTGGCGATCCCGATTGCCACGACTGCCAGGCTCTCCGCTCAGGCCATTGCATTCGACGAGATCGGCAGGCAAGCGATCATGTCCGATCCTGATTGGATGGGCGGGGATTACTATGGCAAGACCATCCCCCATCGGGGTCTCTCGATCGCCCGTATGATCGGCCACGTCACCTATATGAGCGACAAGTCCATGCACGACAAGTTCGGCCGCAAGCTCCAGGACAAGGCGGAGTATGGGTATGACTTCGTCACCGATTTCCAGGTGGAGAGCTATCTCAAGTATCGAGGCGACAGCTTTGTGAAGCGGTTCGACGCGAACGCCTATCTTTACATCACGAAGGCGATGGACTACTTCGATCTCGGCAGTCAGTTCGGCGGCTTGAGGCAGGCATTCGCAGGATCGAAGACGAAGTTCCTGGTCGTCTCGTTCTCGTCCGACTGGCTGTTCCCGTCATACCAGTCGAAGGAGATCGTCAGCGCCCTACGGTACAACAATATTGATGTGATTTACACGGAAATCCAGTCGGACTATGGGCATGATGCCTTCCTGGTAGAATCCGAACAGCTCACCAGGCTGATCTCCAATTTCCTGGAGCACGGCAAGAACCGCACATGATAGAGGAAATCAAAAAGGAAGATAACGGCACGGTGATTCGCCTAGCGCCCGAGCACAAGATCATCATTGATCTGGTGGAAGAGGGCAGCCGGGTGATGGACCTCGGCTGCGGAAAGGGCGACCTCCTCAAGGCCCTGAAGGACGCCAAGAAGGTTCGGGCGGAGGGCATTGATCTCGATGAGGAGGCGATCCAGGCCTGCGTGGCAAAGGGGCTGTTCAACGTCCATCACGGCAACCTGGACGAGGGCCTCGCGGACTACGCGGATAAGTCGTGCGACTACGTGATTCTAACAAATACCATCCAGGTCTTGCACCGGCCAATGTTCCTCATCAAAGAGATGGCGCGGGTCGGGAAGAAGTGTATAATCAGCCTTCCGAACTTCGGCCATTGGTGGGTGAGGTCGCAGCTCATGCTAAAGGGCCGAATGCCGAAGAGCCCTCGCCTGCCCTACGAGTGGTATGACACGCCGAATATCCACCTGGCGACCGTGATTGACTTCAGGGATTTCTGCGAGGCGGCGAATCTGCAGATACTAAAAGAGATTTGCCTCCGCACGACCGGCGAAGGCAAGTGCCGCATCGTCCACTTCAAGCCTAACTTCTTCGCGGACGCGGTGATCTATCTCGTCGAGGAAAAGTGAGGCTTGACCCCTGGAGGGCAGGGCGACCCTGCCCCCTACCCCATTAACTGGTCATAGTTCTCCTCGATCCGCTCGATCACATCTGAGATCGTCGAAGCCTCGAAGCGGACCTCATAGAGGAACGGGCCGGGGTAGTCCACCTGCCGGAGCGCGTTGATCATGCCGGGCCAGTCCATCATCCCCTGCATGGGAAGCCAGTGCCGCTCGCTGATGCCGTCGTAGTCGGATATATGGAGGGTCAGGATGCCGTCATTCAGGAGATAGACGGTCGGGACGAGGCGGTCGGGCGGGAAGACGTGGTTGACGTCAATGCAGACGCCGGTATTCGGACAGCCCGCCAGCTCCAGGATGGCGAATATCTCCGAACCGCTGCTTCCAACCGCGCGGCCTGCGAGGACCTCAACCGCCAGATTGACACCCAATCCGGCACAATGATCCGCGATCTCGGCGATGCTCTCGGCGCTTTGCCGCTCGCGCTTCTGCATCTCATCAGGATTCTCGATCAGCGAGCTTGCGTGGATGACGAGGGTCTTGCCGCCGAGTCTGGCGAGAATGTCGGCGGAGGCATTACACGCGCTCACTCCCGCTTTCCGGACGCTCGAATCGAGCGAAGAGAGGTCCAGGCGCCTGCCGAAGGGAGCATGGTAGGAGTGAATGAGCCCCGCCTGAGCAAGACGCTCGACCTCTGCCAATACCCAGGGATGCTGGTACGCGAGACTATGCCACAGCTCGACCGACTTCACTTCGGATGCCAGGAGCACATCAACAAGGTCATGGTAGTAGGCCGTCACGGCAGGGAGGGATTCGCGGGCGAGGGGCGCGCCGGCATCAACGACCATTCGGACTTCATCGGACGCAGTGCCGTTGAAACACCAGGTTGAGACTCCAAGGGGCAAATCGGACACTTCGTTTCCTCAAAATTCGAAATTCGAAGCACGAAACAAATTCAACAAGAGCAAAAGGCAAATCCTAAACAAACGCTGCTTTTCGGGCGTTTTCTACCAATTGTCCTATTTCGCCGAGCGTAAAGCCGAACTTCTCGTGAATGAGCGAATACTCACCGGACAGGGTCACTCCGCAGACGATGGGATCGTCCGTGTTGATGGTGATCGGCACGCCGGCATCGAACAGCTTCCTGACCGGATGAGCCTCGATCGAATCCACCGCATGAGTGAGCACATTGCTGGTAGGGCAGACCTCCAGCGTCACCCCACGATCAATCACCATTTGCACGACCGATGGGTCCTGAACGATTCGCACGCCATGCCCAATTCGGGTCGCACCCAATAGCTCGATTGCTCTCCTTACGCTCTGCGGACCATCCGCCTCACCGGCGTGAACCGTGACCCCCAGACCGGCATTTCTTGCTATCTTGAATGGCTCCATAAACAATTCGGCGCCGAACCCGAATTCCCCTCCTGACAAATCAAGGCCGACTACGCCACGGTCCATGTAATCAACCGCCAGCCTGGCGATCTGCTTCGGTTCGGGCCACGGCACGCCCATTCTTTCGACCGAGAGGTCTCTGCTGATGCTGACGATCAACTTTGCGGTCACCGGGAATCTCTTCATGGCGAGGCCGATGCCCTCCACAAGGCCGTCCATTACGTCATGCAGACTCAGCCGATGGTGGAAGGCCATGCACTCTACGCTGAACCGCAGCTCCACATATCGGATATTGTCCAGGGATGCGTCTTCGGCAGCCTCATACGCAATCCTGGCGATTGCCTCTTTGTCGGCGAAGCACAAGTCTATGATCTTGAAGAGCTCCAGGAAGGCGACCAAGTCCGAGACTGGTTTGCTGAGGGTGATGAGGCGGGCAAGCTCGTCGTGGTCGTAGGTCGGGAGAGGGACGCCTCGCTCGCGGCAGATGTCGGCAATAGTTGCCGGTCGGACCGCCCCCTCGAGGTGACGGTGAAGCTCGATCTTGGGAAGGCTCTTCAAGTCCATGATGAGATTATAACACGTAATGCTGCTGCGGCTGCGCGGCTCGTATCGTAGTGGGTAAGGAGTAATGCGTAACCGGAACCGCCCTACGGATTACTCGTTACTCGTTATGGGGTATCAAATCAGTGAAAGGCAGGGGGGAAGCCAAATGACAAAGGCAGCGTCTATTCTGATACTCTTGACATTGGTAGCAAATGCCCTTCTCGGTCAGGCGACGGTTATCGTGAAGGAGCAAGTGGTCATCACGGTAGATAAGGCCATTGTCAAGACCGATGTGCCCCCGATAAACGTTCAGGGCCAGACGCTCGTCCCGGTGAGGGGCGTGTTCAACGCATTCAAGGCGGATATAGATTGGATCGCCTGCGAGCAGAGGGTCTTCGTCCGCAAGGATAATACTGTGATCTGGCTGCGAATCGGCGAACCTCACGCGAAGGTGAACGATGACATAGTCCCCCTGGCCGTGCCGGCGATGATATATCGTGGGAGGACGATGGTTCCCCTGCGGTTCATTGCTGAGTCCCTCGGCGCGCAGGTGAATTGGGATCCGGCGACTCAGACGATAACGATACTCACGAAGCAGGAACAGACGGCGCCTCCTCAGGCCGCTCCTGCCGAGCCCGAGGAAACACCCGAGGAGCCGGAGGCGCAAACGCCCGATAGTGAACAGTGATAAGTAAGCTTATTCATCCGTGGGGTCAAATCTCTTGTAGAGCCATGAGGAGAGGAGGATTCCGCCGACCGCCATGCCGGTAGAGAAGGCGGCGATCATCATCGCGGGCAGGACCACCCCCAGGTGGAGAAGCCATCCCAGCACGCCGATTCCGACCGCCGGGCCGATTGATATTGTTGCCGCCAGTCCGCTAAGCATATTCCCCACGAACTGCTGAGTCGGGTCCTCGGGATTTGGATAGATCACCGCAGCGACCGCCTGCCAACAAAGCGACGCGTATGCGGCAAAGGGCAGTGCAAGAACCGCGATGGTCAGCGGACTTTGCACATTCAGCCCATAGAAGATCGAGATCAGTATCACCACAACCCACGCTACGGCCGTGCTTATCAGCGTACTGTGGATTCCCTGCATTGCGATGACCTGCCAGGCCGGAATGGGCATTGGCCGCAGGATGTTCGCCTGTTTCAGGTCGCCGCGGAAGCTGTGAAGCATGATGGTGGAGGATATGAACAGGAGGTATCCGATGAGTACGGTGGCAATTGTCTGGACCTCCTTCACGCCGACCTCCTGCGGAGCCGCAAGTCGCAGGCCGCCCAGCACGATCGCTGCTATGAAGGGAACTGCCATCAGCGCAGTTCCGGAGGTCCTCATAGTGGTGTTCAGGCTCTTCCACAGGAGAGCAATTGCGCCTCGGCCGAACGGCGGGACGCCTCCTCCGGCTCTGACCTTTTGCGGTCGGAACTTCTGCATCTCGGTCCTGAGTCTTCCGAATCCTCCCCGCCGAACCGCCGATCGGATGGCCGCTGCCCGAGCGCTGACCATCAGCGAGGGCTCGAACGGGTTTTCTTTCCTGGATAGAACCAGCACGAGCGATCCGATTGCAAGCAGCCACATTGCGGCAAACTCACCGCCCAATCCGGGTTTCCATCCGGTAAGTGGGCTGAGGATGAGGTCGGCTGTCCACTTCGCAGGGAGCAGGGAAGTCGTGACCAGCGGATGTTTGAAGGTTGCGACGGCACTCTGGATGAAGCTGCCGGTCAGCACGTAGCCGAGAAGCCATCGCCCGGCAACGAAAATCAGCAGCCCGTATGCCAACCACCGAACTGCGTATGAGAGCCACCACTTCTTCGCTTCCCGGAAAGTCGCGACCAGGTTGATAGTCGTGCACGTGTTGATCAAGAAGATGCTAAATAGGATCACGGCCAGGCATGAGACGGACACTCCAACAGAGCTTGGCGCAAACATTGATAGCTGGTAGCCGAAGATGAAGGCGAAGAACAGAACGTATAGTCCCAGCTTGGCATACAGCCCCAACAACCTCAGCCCCAGAATCGTCCGCCTGCTGATGGGAGTGGGAAACAAGAAGTCAATGTCCGCAAGGGGAAAGGTTACCATGCCTTCGGAGAACGATCTGTGGACTTTGTAGATCATCACGATGGAAAGCAATGTGAACAGGGCAATCGAGGTCTGAGGCGGTATGGTGAGTGACAACCCTGAGATCGGATGCCGAGGCCCCATGAGGCGAAGCATCATCTGCGGGCCGATAAACATCAGCATCCACAGAACCACCAATATGGCAGGGACCAAGCGCTTCGGCGACCTGAGCGTGATTCGCGCATAGTTGACGATCTGGCGAAGCTCAAGATACAGGAGTGTGCTCATGCTCGTCGGCTTCCTCGGTAAGTTTAAGGAAAATGTCTTCCAGCGTGGCGTCGGATTCCACGTGCGCCCGCTCGTGCAGGTCGGCCATTGATCCCTCGGCGACCTTTCGCCCATGATCCATGATGAGTATCCGGTCGCAAAGTCTCTCCGCGGTGTCCAGCATATGGGTGCTCACGAGGAGCGAGCAGCCGGACGACTTCGCCGAGAGCATGAGGTCCTTCAACTCTCTCGCGCCCTTCGGGTCTATGCCGATGAGCGGCTCGTCGAAGAGGAGCACCTGGGCGTCGTGGATGAATGCGCACGCGACGGCCAGCTTCTGCTTCATGCCCTTGGAGAGACTCAGCACCAGGTCATTCCTCTTGTCCTGAAGATCGAACTTCTCCAGCAGTGTGGATGCCCGCTCGTCGAATTTGTCCATGGTGTTGTAGGCCATCGCGATGAATTGCAGGTGCTCGTAGACGGTGAGCATCTCAAAAGGATTCGGCGTCTCGGGAACGAAGGCGAGGCTCCGCTTGGCGGCCTGCTCGTTCTTCGAGAGGTCATGGCCATTGATGGCGATCCTCCCCGAGGTCGGCGACACGATTCCCGCCACACTTCGGAGGATGGTCGTTTTCCC